>Ga0256831_1000368_pt1 | contig 23568 bp, 27 predicted proteins | sample 132544metaG_FD_189087 | JGI IMG/M metagenome (GOLD analysis project Ga0256831, IMG submission 189087) | Hydrothermal vent microbial communities from Lau Basin, Pacific Ocean - 132-544 | ecosystem: Environmental > Aquatic > Marine > Hydrothermal vents | place: Pacific Ocean: Lau Basin | collected... | reverse complement strand
AATAAACCCACCGTCTCTTGACAACGTGAAACCGTCTATCTCTGGTAGTGGACCCTACGTCGGAGAGCCGATCTACATCTACATCATAAACGAGACATACTACAAGGAGCATAAGGATGAGTTCAGCAACCTCAAGGGAGCCATCAAAATTTACGTGAACGTAACTGACGTAACGAGTGAAAACGCCGAAAAGTATTACGTAAACGTTACCGTGAACACAGTCGATACCGTGAACGGAGTCGAAATCTACAACGACACATTGGAGGGATTGATCGACAATCACTACTTAAAGACCGTATTCGTTCCGATGAAACCCATAAGATACGACATATGTGCGAACATATTCAACTCGACAAAGGTAGTCGGTAAAGGTTGCACAAACGTTTCGGTCGGAGTTAGGAAGGTAACCTAAAAATTAAATTTTTAATATTTTTAATTTATTTTTACCTCACCGAAACGTTACAAAAGGTCACTATGCCGTTTTTCAACGAAATCTCCAGAGTTTTACCATTCTGCTGAACGTTGAAATCCAAAGAACGTTTAAAAGCTTTGAGCAAACCATCGTCTTCAAAAGTTATGTTCACGCTTGCCACGTTTTTAACACTGCGCGAGCATCCCTCGTTCTTTATCAGAATCTGTTTCAATCCGCTGAAGGCCAAGCTTCCCGAGACGTTTACAATTCTAACGTAGGACCTGGACCCGTTTAAGAAAGGGGGCTTGGTTACCGCAATGCAATCGTTACCGAAGCATTCCACGACCGTCCCCAAAACTAAGTAAATCCTATCGTTCCCCAATTGATAGACTAAAGCGTTTACGTCGTAATTTTTCGAGTCGAAGCTGACGTTTCCTACTTTCTCCGTGTAAACGACTCCCCTCTTAACGTTCAAGTTCACGACCTTTTCGGGCGTTACGTTCGTCGATGCGGATAGAAAGATATCTTTGAGAACTAAGAATTCACCCTCCATGACCTTGAAGTTGGCGTAGTTTTCGTAGTCGTTTATCCTCGGCATGGCCTCCATGTATATGACGCTGAGCAGGAACGCTATCATTCCAAAGAGGAGTATGTATCCGTAGATTTCAGAAACTCCTACCTGCTCACGTTTATCCATAGCACACCTACCCCCGTGTAGTTCAAACTCGAATTCAACTCACTCTTTATACCGCTCATGTAAACGCAAAAACTGTTTACGCCAATCACGCAAACGCTTTCGTTCTCGTATTTCACATCGTAAGGTTCCCCTGCGATCTGACTCGGAACGGTCATCCTATAACTTAAAGATACGTTGTGAGGTAGAAATACAACCGCACCGAAGAGGTTGTTCGCAACCGCGTTTGCAACGTCGTTCGTTCCCGACTGAAAGGTTATAGACCTCCCGACTTCGTCGAGGGTTGTGCTCAAACTCTTGACGGAGAAGTAGAGCATGGAGAGCATCATTAGGGCTATGATCAAGAATATTATCACGCCCTGCCCCCTACCCATCCGATCACCTCGAAATCAACTTGTTGTTAAACGTTACGTTCAAGTTCACCGTTCTGAGCGAACCGTTTATGTGGAGTATGCTTACGCGTTGAGCCAAAGTTTCGTTGTAAAACGTCAAATTTAGGTCGTATCCGTGTCTCGCAAATATTTCGGAGAGGTATTCCGATAGTTTTTCGTTGTTTTTCGTGTAGTTCCAATCTCCGTGTTTGTAGGACCTCGCGATCTCGTGAAAGATCATCCTTATCTCGTAGTAGGGTATGTTAATTCCTTTGGAAACTTCGTATCCCGACGTCATCACCTCGTTCAAGTAGATGGAGAGCATAACCACCGTAAACGAAAAGATCAAGGCGAAAGTCAAGAAGAGCTGACCCTTAGACGAACCAAACATACAGCCTCACCTCGTAAACGGAATCGTTAACTATCAAAACGGTAAAACTCGAAACGACATCACCGTTTCTGGGTAGTGGATATCCTGCGGAACATACCTTTCTGTAATTGTCGCTCACGTTGAATACCGTTAGGTTCGTTCCTATCGAGAGGTTATCGAGGAGGGGCTCAGATAAGTTGCCTTCGAAGTAACCTTTAAGGCCGTTCCAATTCTTGTGCCTGATGTAGTAGGTCAATATGCTTTCGGAACTATTGTTCTCTATCGTTAGAAGCGTTAGTATGTCGTCCGCATACTTCTTCAGCTGAAGGTTTCTGTAGTTGGAAATTCCGCTCTTGGGGTTAGGTATGGACATCGCGACGAACAAGGTGGTCAGTATTATTACGGAAGCTATTATGGCCTCAAGGGTGTGAACCTGCCCCCTACCAGACATAGACCACCAACCTCCTTAGGGAAGTAGAGTTTAGGCAGTTCATCGAGCCTTTGTCCAAACACTCGTAGTATTCCCTGTCCAAAACGACCAACCTCTCAAATTTGGCAACTTCCCCGTAGCTTGGGATTGGATAGCCAATCTGACACGTGGATTTACCACACCTGCATACCGTTCCGTTCAGGTATCTCAAGGAGATGTTGTAGCGGTAGTAGGTGGAGTTCAGGGTTAGGAGTATGGATAAGTTCCTCAAGAGCTCCTCCCCAACTTGACCTCTAAACCTATTGCTGGCGCTCCACCAAGAAATGTTGAAGAAATTTTCGACCTTGGTTTTGTTCAAGACGTTCGGATTGCACCTCTCGTAACTCGTGTAAATTCTGTAGGGATCGGCCAATCCTATCCTCTTTATCGTCGTGTTTATTTCGTAGTCTTTACCTATCGCATCGTACCAATCCTCCGATGAAGAGTTTATAGACCCGTTTACCTCCCAGTCCGCGCTGAGGGTGGCGTTATACTTTCCTGTGGTTTTGTTGTATCTTATGTTCGTCAAGTTCAATCCCGCGTCTTCGGATAGAAGCGTGGAAATCCTGTATGCACATCCGTATATGTCGAACCTTCCGTAGTGCGGTGTGAAGGCTGAGATGGCACTGTAAAAGGCGAAAGTCGTTACGAGTATGAACACACCGATTGCAATTACAAAATCAACCGAATACTGCCCTCTATTGTTCCACATCTCAAGCGTCTTCTTACGGTTTGATAACGGTTTCGCAAACGATATATATTCTTGGAGTTAGATAACTTCGATGTTTTTTGGAAAGAGAAAGAAGAAGGCCTTGGAGGTTGCTGAAGGTGACATAAGCCCCAAACTCGTTGAAGGTGTTGATTACTCTAAGATAATAGAGCCGGATGAGGGTGTTGAAGGTCTACTTAAAGAATCAAAACTGATAGCCAAGTTCGGTTCTCCAGACGAGCTTTTGGATTTTAAGATACCTCACGGTTACGAGGAGATTGAAAGTTACTGGGTCAACAAACCCTTTGCGATGGTCAAGATACTTTACAACGATTACAGAAACGAATACCTATACTATTTAATCGAACCCAAGCTCGACAAGGGAGAAAAGATAGTTTTGGAGGAGATAAAGGAGATTATAAAGAAAAAGATACTCTACGGAAACGTCGACGGTGAAGACAAATACGAGGTGATAGAGGAGGTCTTAAACGAAACCCTCGAGGAATACGATCTTAAGATTGGTAAGGCACTCTTTTCAAAGTTCTACTACTACATCGTCAGGGACTTTTTGGGTTTCTACAAGATAGACGGCATAATGAGAGACCCATACGTTGAGGACATCTCGTGCGACGGTTGGAACGTTCCGATATTCGTTTACCACTGGAACTACGGTAACATTCAAACCAACGTGAAAATGGCGAGAGGTGAGCTCGACTCCTTCGTAATTAGACTCGCACAGAGAAGCGGAAAGCACATATCCGTCTCAAATCCTATAGTGGATGCGACGCTACCAGACGGTTCGAGAGTGCAATTGACCCTTGGAAAGGACGTTACCGCGAGGGGTAGCACCTTCACAATTAGAAAGTTCAAAGAGATACTTATAACCCCCGTTGACCTCGTGAGGTGGGGAACGTTTTCGGTTGAGGAGATGGCCTACTTTTGGTTGGCGGTCGAAAACGGTAAGAGCGTTCTGTTCGTTGGTGGAACCGCAAGCGGTAAGACGACTTCTCTGAACGCAGTGGCTCTCTTCATACCGTTAAATGCCAAAATTGTCACGATTGAAGACACGAGGGAGTTGAAGCTGATACATCCGAACTGGATTCCATCCGTTACGAGGGACACCTTCACCGAAGACGAAAGGGGAAAGATCGAGATGTATGATCTACTAAAAGCGGCCTTGAGGCAAAGACCGGAATACATACTGGTCGGTGAGGTTAGGGGTAAGGAGGCTCTAACCCTGTTCCAAGCCATGTCTACGGGACACACGACGATGTCCACGTTTCATGCTGATTCGGTAGATGCAGCCATACACAGACTTGAGTATCCTCCCCTAAGCGTTCCGAGGTCGATGATATCAGCCTTGGATATAGTGAGCGTTCAGGCTCAAACCTTCGTCGGAGGGAGGAGGGTTAGGAGGAATCTAAAGATTTCCGAGATAGTTGGAATAGACCCGGTAACGAAGAACATCAAAACAATGGATGTATTCAGCTGGGATCCGTCAACGGATCAACACAGATTCCTCCTGCACGACCTCTGGTCTTCAAAGGTCATGAGAGAGATAATGGAATTCAAAGCTTGGAGCAAAGAGGAGCTTGAAAGGGAGTTCGAACTGAGAAAGGTTATACTACAGAGTTTGGCTGAAAGGGGAATATCGCCGAAGGAGTTCGTGGATTTCATAAAAGCTTTTAACGCCAACAGAGAGAGGGCTTTGAAGGCTTATGAGATTAGCATATAGGCTGTTCGGAGAGTCTTTCAAAAAGAGAAAACACGAGTTCGCATACTTCGAGAAGATTTTGAAGTCCGCAAGGATTCCAAAATCCTACGACGTTTACTTGGCCGAAGCGAAGTTTTACAGTATTATTCTGGGTGTGGTCGGTTTAACGCTTGGACTCTTCTTTTATTCCCTATTTCTCAACAAGATAGTATCGAAACTGACGAAAACTTATGCCGTAAAAAATCCGAGTTTGCCGATTTCGGTGCCAATATCGGTGAATTTACCCATACCCAACGCACCCGCGCTGAAGTTTACGATTTCGGACGTTCTCGCTCAAATAATTTTTGCGATATTCATGTTCTTCCTCTTCTACTACCTAACCTTCTCACTCTTCAAGCTTTACCCTTCAATGAAGGCGGACGACAGAAAGAGGGCGATCAACAGAATGCTACCCTACGCGGTAAATTACATGTATGCTTTGAGCAAAGGAGGCGTTGGGATTATACAGATAGTTCAGGCACTTGCGAGGCACAAAGATGTCTATGGAGAGGTTGCAAACGAATTCGCTTTCGTTGTGAACCTAATGGAATACTTCGGTTACGACTTTCACTCCGCGATGATCGAACTCTACGAAATAACGCCGTCCGACACGATGAAGGAGTTCATAGCAGGCTTGATAACAACTATAGACAGCGGAGGAGATGTAACCGTTTACTTGGCTCACAAGTGCGAACAATACGTCGAAAAGAGCAAATCCGAACAAAAGAGCTTCATAGAAACCTTGGGGCTTTTGGCCGAAAGTTACGTGACCATAGCTGTAACCGCACCACTGTTTATAATAATACTTCAAAGCATAATGCTCGTTATAGGTAGCGGTAACCTTAGGGACCTTTACGGCGTTACATACGTTCTGATACCAGCATCATCCGCATTCTTTGCATTTATAGTTTATCTTCTGACTCCAAAAGAGTTTAAAGTCGCTGAGAGCGTCGAAAAGAAGAAAGAGGAAAAAACAGAGTTGCACGTCGAAGAGGGCAGAGAAATTTACGAGAGATTTAAGAAGGCTAAGGCGAGAAGGGAAAGTGTAGAAAAGCTAAAGTATCCTTTAAGAACACTCCGCGAAAATCCGACTTACGTCTTGGCAGTATCCATACCCGTATCTGCCCTCTACGTTTTCCTTCTATTAAGAACCTTTAGACCCGATTTCCTCATAATAACCGCCGTAATAATTGCCCTGTCACCTCTGGCTATCCTTCACGAGGCAAAGAAAAGGAGAGAGAGGATAATAAAGGATCAGATACCCGAAGTCTTAAAGGGGCTTGCGAGCGTTACGGCAACAGGTGCAACTTTACAGCAAGCAGTTGACATAGTTGCTGAATCTGGCAGTGGATACCTATACGACGAGATAAAGAGAATGAAGAAGAGCGTTGAGTGGGGGGCGGATTTAATTGAGGCTTTTAGGGACGTTGCGAGGAACTTGAAAATTCCTTCTCTGACAAGGGTTGTAACCATTTTAACTGACGTTCTAACGATAGGAGGTGATATAACCGAAACTCTTCACGTTTGCAGTAGAGATGCGGAGCTTGAAAGGAGTTTGGTCAGAGAGAGGAGGTTTAGCATGTTCATATACCTCGTAATAATATACGTCTCCTTCTTCACCTTCGTTGGGATAATGGTAGTTCTGTTTACAAAGCTCTTCCCAAAGTTCTTCGAGATGTCAACGACGACTGTCAGCTTTATGAAGACCAAGGTTGACAAAGATACGCTCGTATGGATACTAACTCAAGCCATGATACTTCAGGCCATATTTTCGGGTTTGGTTGCGGGTATAATGGGTGAAGAGGATCCAAGTTCGGGAGCAAAACACACCATAGTTATGCTCGGAGTCGTTTTGGCAATCTTAATGTTTATTATATAATTTCTTTTAATATTTTATTTATCTCCTCAGCTTTCTCCTTTAAAATCTCCAAAGCCTTCTTCATTACGGTCCTAACTGGTAAAGCTCCAGTCCCCTCAACAACGAAGAGGTAGTTTTCTGTTTCCTCAATTCTTATTGCGTTTTCTTCGCAAACCTTTACGCATTCCATGCACATCGAACAATCCAAAACGTTTGAAACCTTTAACTTACCGTCCAACTTCAAAACACCTCTTGGGCAGGCCTTTACGCACTCACCGCAGTTTTTGCAGTTCTCGTTGACGACGATGTTCGGAACAATCTTGTAGTAACAGGCCGAAACAGGTTGATACTTCGCGTGCTCCCTTCCAGTCCCCAACCTCGCAACGGCCTCTATCATCAACTGCTGGCCCTCGTAGAGTTCGACTATGGGTATGCTGTCGTAAACCGGTTTAACTTCGGGGTCTTCGGAGATTAGATCCCCAGAGTATACGACCTTTGGCCCTTCAACGTTCAACCTAAACGAAATCTGGCAGTTTGGGCAACCTTCACCGTTACAAACGCACCTCTCTGGCATGTTGAACCTCTCGAGATCGGTTTTTATGGGTATGAGACCTATCCTGTGTGCTATTATTTCGTCGTAAAGGTAGGATGTGTTCATGTAAAAAACAACGTAATCCACGGCCATGGTGGGGACTAAGCTCTTCATTGCCCTTCTAAAGGAGTTTGCAAAGGCGATGGGTGCATCTCTGAGTATGAACCTCACCTTCAGGTCGTTCTCCTCAAGTATCTCCACCTTCATGTTTCACCAAAAATCAAACTCTTCTACCTCTCTTCCCACCGGGTGGTCTCGTTCCGTCGTGCGGGATCGGTGTGACGTCCTCAATTCTGCCTATCTTGAGTCCGGCTCTCGCCAGAGCTCTTATCGCAGCTTGAGCTCCCGGACCGGGGGTTATGTGCTTGTTACCTCCCGGTGCCCTCACCTTTATGTGAACACCCTCAATCCCCTTCTCCTTGGCTATTTCAGCAGCCCTTAACGCTGCCTGCATCGCCGTGTAGGGATTACCTTCATCTCTGTCCGCCTTAACTATCATTCCACCGCTGACCCTTGCAATCGTTTCGCTTCCAGTTATGTCCGTAATCGTGATGATCGTGTTGTTGTAACTGCTGAATATGTGGGCTATACCCCACCTACCCTTCTTAGCCATTTAGATCACCTCGCAAAGGGGGAATTTGGATAGAATCCAATCTTGGTTTCCTCATCCCTTTCAACTATGTAGCTTGGAGACGTAACCCTCCTACCGTCTACAGCTATGTGACCGTGGGTTATGAGCTGTCTCGCCTGCTTTATTGTCCTTGCCAAACCCTGCCTGTAAACTATCGTCTGCAACCTCCTCTCAAGGAAGTCTTCAACGGTCAGGTTTAGGATGTCGTCCAGAGTTGCTTTCTCTTCGAGAACACCCATCCTTATCAACCTGTTTATCACAGCGTTGGCCTTCGCCCTCGCAATCTCACCCTCCTTACCCGGTAGGTTCACCTTGCTGAGCAAATCCCTCGCCACCCTCCTATACTTCCTAAGTATGTTTTCAAACCTCCAAAGCTCCCTCTTGTTCCTCAAACCGTATTTGATCAGAAGCTGAGCTTCCCTCTCAAGCCTAACCTTATCCCAAGGCTTTCTCGGAGTTACGTATTTCTTCCTATGCCTCTTGGGATCGCCCATAAGATCACCTCACTTCTTCCTCCTAACGACACCAACCGTCATACCCTTCCTACCCGTCGATCTCGTCCTTTGACCCCTAACCTTGTAACCCTTCGCATGTCTAACTCCCCTGTAGCACTTTATCCTTATCAACCTTTCAATGTCGAGCATCTTAGCGAAATCGACGTCCTTTGAAAGGAGATGCAAATCCTTTCCAGAGTAGGGGTCCTTCCTTCTGTTGAACATCCAAGGGGGTATGTGTTGCTCCAACTCCTCCTCCACGAACTTCTTGAGCCTGTTTATCGTTTCGTCGTCAAGCTCTCCCAACTTGGCTCTCGGATTCAATCCCAAAGCGTTAGTTATCGCCCTCGCCATCCTCAAGCTTATACCCTTAATTCCCGTGAGAGCTACCATTACGGGTTTGCTTCCGTCCAAATCCGTGTCCGCAATTCTGACGATGTGCTTGAACATCTTATGCGAGATTGCTCGACTGTATTTAAAACTTCTGACCGCAACCGTTTAAACTTCGAAGTAGTTCTGGCACTATGTTCTACGACGTTAGAAGTCTGAAGAATTACAGTTTCAAGATTTCCGTTGAGAACGGGAAGGTTGAGAAGGTCAAGTTGGACATTTCGAGTGGAAAGGCATACAGAGTCTTGAAGAACGGATTTTGGGGCTACTTCGTCGGCGATGTTGATGAGAGGGAGGGAGTTAGGCTTGCGGAGAAGAACGTGATAGGTGAGGGAGATTCGGAAGTTCTTGAGATTGATTCGAGGGGTAAGTTCACCTTAAAGCCTAAGGAGGACTTCAGAGACATCTCGATCGAGGAGAAGGTGGACTTTTTGAGGGACGTGGAGAGGGAGTTGGTGGATGAAAAGGTCGTAAGCACGAGCTTGACATACTTCGAAAACGTTAGAACTATGAGCTATCGAGATTCGAACGGGAACGAAGTTTACTACGAAGTTCCACGCGTGGGATTGATAATTTCAGCTGTTGCCAAGGATAGAACACTGCAGTTCTTCTCGAAGAGGATAATGAAGGTTGGGGGATTCGAAGTTTTGAAGAACGCTCACGAGGTTGCCGAGGAAGTGAAAAGCGTCGTTTTGAAGCTCGTAAATGCAAAAACTCCACCTTCTGGTGTCATGAACGTGATTGCGGATCAGCACTTGGCTGGAGTTTTCGTTCACGAAGCCTTCGGACATGCGGTTGAGGCTGATCACGTTCTGCAGGGTGCGAGCGTTCTGTCGGATAAGATTGGGAAGAGGGTTGCAAGCGAATGCGTAACGATATGCGACGACCCGACCTTAATGGAGTTCGGGTTCTATCCCTTCGACGACGAGGGGGTTGAATCGGAAAGGAGGATTGTAGTTGAGAACGGTATATTGAAGGACTTCCTTCATTCGAGGGAAACCGCTTCGAAGTTCGATTCAAATCCCGGAAACGCGAGGGCAGAGGGTTTGAAGTTTCCGATCGTCAGGATGAGCAACACATACCTCGAATCTGGAGATTACAGCTTTGAAGAGCTTTTGGAGGTTGCCAAGGATGGAGTCTATTTAATAGGATCGAGGGGAGGTGAGACGAATCCGGCAACGGGCTACTTTCAGTTCAACGCTCAATACGGCTACATCGTAAAGAACGGGGAGATAGGGGAGATGATTAGAGACGTCTCTCTTAGCGGTAACACCCTTGAGATACTGAGGGACGTTAAAATCGGGAGAGAGTTGAAGTTCGATCCCGGATTCTGCGGTAAGAACGATCAGCTCGTTCCAGTTTCGGACGGATCTCCGCCGATACTGATCAGAGCTTTGGTTGGAGGTCAGTGATGGGACTATTCATCACGAATCAGTTACGGCCACATTCATCATCCCTTTTAAAGTTTCTGACAGGGATAATAAATCATTCTATCCTGTTGTCGTCCAGTATTGACATCAGTTCCGTCAGATCGAATTCGCATATTCCAACCGCGAAATCCGCACAACCGTATGAGACTATCAAATTGTCGTCAACGATCGACGCACCGCAAGGAAACACAACGAAGGGTCTATCTCCATAAATCTCGTAAACCTCTCTCGGTTCCATTATGTAGTGGGGAGTTACCGCTGTTATCTCCAAATCCTTGTTCATTGTAAGTGCAAAGACCTTGTAAGCTTTTGACTCCCTCTCAAGCCCGTGCAAGAGAAATAGATACTCTCCATCAACCTCAACCGGAGGGGTTCCCCATCCAATCTTCTCCTCAAAACTCGCCTCAGTCATAACGACTGTCGTGTTCTCAATCATGCTCTCCCCGAAATCTTCATCGAACAACTCTACATCGCTTATGGCCAAGTAGAATCTCTCCTCCCTCGTGTGCGGTCTATGGAATAGCTTTAAACCCTTCTTTGTCTTTAACAGGAAGGCGTCTTTGTCGCTAACTATCGCGTTTCTCAAGGGGTAGGGGAATCTGTGTATCGTAACCTTCTTCCAAGTGTGTTTGTCCTTAACTGCGGTTATGGGTAGCGTTCTCTCGACCCTAACGTGCGGATCGAAATAGGCTACGGTTCTACCGCAGTAGGTTATGTAGAGTTGGTCGTCTATGACAAAAGCCCTCGGGTCTTCAACGCCCCAAATGTCGAATCTGTTGCTCGGATACAAAATGAGATTTGCGGAGTAGTGGTTAGTCGAGTCGAGATATATGTCCTCCAAGCACATCCTTATCTCCGCAATTGCACTCGCGTAAACGTAGTAGCCTACGACGATCCTCGGATACAAGAAGACCTCGCACTCGTCACCTATATACATGGCCGGATTGAAGGCCGTAACGGGAGAAACGGGAAACCTCCTTAGATGTATCCTATCCGCGGTTATGACCGTTAACCTTTTGGCGATATCTATCGTGTAGTTTTCTCTCATTTCTGAAACTATACCGACGTTTTCATCGAACACAAACATATCCTCTCGCATTTTGAATGTAATAAAAGGATGTCGCTTGATTGCGGGAAAAGTTTTTATCTTTCCTTGACATAAACTAACATATGATTGCGTTGATTCTGGCTGGAGGCGTGGGTGAGAGGTTGTTCCCCCTCAGCAGGGCTAAGTATCCGAAACAGTTCTTGAGGTTTAACGGTGAAAGCCTGTTTCAAATGACCGTTAGAAGAGGTTTGATGATTTCCGATCAAATTTACGTCGTAACAAACGTTGATCAGGCTTTCATGATAGAAAAGGAGCTTGAAGAGATTGGAGTTGAAGCAAAGGTTTTAAAGGAACCAATGCCCAAAAACACGCTCCCTGCCATTTACATGGGAATCAAAGAGATAGTCAAGGATTTCGGAAGGTCTAAAGTTGCTGTTTTACCTTCCGATCACATCATAGAGGCTAACGAGAAGTTCGTTGACGCTTTTAAGAGTGCCGAAAGGTTATCCGACAGGTATCTGGTCACCTTCGGTATAAGGCCAACGAAACCCCACACGGGTTACGGCTACATAAAACCCGGCGAAGAGTTGGAGAAAGGTTTCGTTGTCGAGAGGTTTGTCGAAAAGCCGGACTACGAAAGGGCTAAGGAATACGTTGAGAGGGGGTTCCTCTGGAACAGCGGAATGTTCGTTTTCGATACCGACCTATTTTTGGAGGAGTGTAAGAAATTTGCAATGGACGTCATCGAAAAGGTTGACGACGGAAGATACGAGGAGATAGAACCCATATCGGTTGACAAGGGCATACTTGAGAGGTCCGACAGGGTTGCGGTAGTTCCTTTAGACGTATTTTGGAGTGACGTCGGCAGTTTCGATGCGGTTTACGAGATAATGGAAAAGGACAAGGACAACAATGCGGTTAAGGGGGAGTTTTTGGGTGTAAACGCAAGAAACAACCTCGTTATAGGTGAGGGTTTGGTCAGTGCGATAGACGTCGAAAACCTGGTCATAGTCAACACCAAGGACGTTACCCTCGTTTGTCCGAGAGAATCTTCTCAAAAGGTTAGGGAGGTCGTTAAGGCTTTGAAGGAAAGGGGTGACGAGAGAGCGGAACATCACGTCACGGTTTACAGACCCTGGGGTTCGTTCACGGTTTTGGAGGAAGGTAGGGGTTGGAAGGTGAAGAGGTTGACCGTCCTACCGAAGAAGAGGCTGAGCCTGCAGATGCACTACCACAGATGCGAGTTCTGGGTTGTTGTTAGGGGAACCGCAAAGGTTACCGTTGGTGATAGGGAGCTTCTTTTGACCAAGGGAGAAAGCACGTTCATACCCGTTGGAGAAAAACACAGGCTTGAAAATCCCGGAAACATTACCCTCGAAATTATAGAAGTTCAGATAGGCGACTATTTGGGTGAGGACGACATAGTAAGGTTTGCGGACGATTTCGGAAGAGCTTAAGCCGCCGCCGGGATTTGAACCCGGGACCTGGTGATTACAAGTCACCCGCTCTACCAGGCTAAGCCACGGCGGCCCAAAGCCCTTAACTCAACACGCTTAATAAGATTTTTGCAAGCATCAAATGATATATAGTGGTGTGCAGACATACACCGATGTCCGAAGTTACCGCGAGAGAGATTGCGGAAGTCCTGCTTGGACTTAGAAAGAAACTCATTAAGATTGTAGCAATCATAGCTTCGGTTTGGGCAATATCCTTCACCTTTGTAACGGACGCTATAATAAACAAGATAAAGACCGATCTGCTTCCGAAGGGGGCACACATAATATACCAGTATCCACTCGAACCTCTCATATTGAAGCTGAAGATTTCGCTTTACCTTGGAATTGCTGTGGCACTTCCTTACATAGTCAAGGTAGTTTACGAAACCTTAAAGAGTAGAACGGATTTGCTCAACAACCTCGAATTCTCCAAATCGAAGTTGATCGCATATTTCGTAATAGCAACGGTTTTGTTCTGCCTTGGAGTTTCCTACGGATACTTCATAATGCTACCCATATTCATGAACTTCCTCTACCAGCTTGCGGTTCAGCAGGGAGCTTTAGCTTACTACTCCATAGCGGAGTTCGTCACGTTCGTTTTCCTCATGCTCGTAATATTCGGTTTCGTGTTTGAAATGCCCCTCATACTCTACATACTCGTCAGCAACAACATCGTGAAGTATTCGACTTTGAAGTTTTACAGAAGACACTTCTACGTCGCGTTCTTCGTAATAGGTGCGGTCATAACACCTCCAGACGTCTTCACACAGCTCATGGTTGCGGTTCCCATGATTGCGTTCTTCGAGGTTAGCATCATATCTATAAGGATCGTGCTGGGTAAGAGGGTATATGAGGATATGCATTCAGCCAGTGGGTGAAGTCGATAAAAACGTCTTGGAATTTTTGAAGGAGAAGCTGAAGGTTTTTGGAGAGTGCGAGGTTTTGAAGCCAATGGAGATACCTAAAACGGCATACAATCCCTTAAGGGGGCAATACAACTCTACAGTTATTTTAAAATTGCTACCAACGACATGCGACGTCGTTTTGGGCGTTACGGATGTTGACATCTACGCGGACAACCTAAACTTCGTCTTCGGTGAGGCTGAACTCCTTGGTAGGAGGGCGGTAATATCTTTGAGGAGGCTCAGGCAGAGTTTTTACGGATTGCCAGAGGATAAGGAAATTTTGAAGTTGAGGGCTTTGAAGGAGGCTATTCACGAGATAGGACACGTTTTGGGTTTGAGACATTGCAGGGGGAGGTGCGTTATGAGGTTCTCCAACTCGATATTCGAGGTCGATTACAAGGATTGGTGGTTCTGTGAGAGTTGTTTGAAAAAGTTGAGGAACTCAGGTTTTATTTAGTCACTCGAACTCAATTGTGGCGGGTGGTTTCGGTGTTAGATCGTAAACGACCCTCGTCACTTCGGGAATTTCGCTCGTAATCCTCAAAGTGATCTTTCTGAGCTTTTCGTAGTCTATCGGCAGGACATCTGCGGTCATTCCGTCCCTTGATGTTACGGCCCTAATAGCAATCACGTAACCGTAAACCCTCACGTCTCCCTTAACACCAGTAGCCCTTCCTATCAAAGCTGCGAAAGCCTGCCACTTCTCATACTCCTCAAGCTCCTCCTCAACTATCTTGTTGGCCTTTCTAACTATCTCCACCTTCTCTGGAGTGACCTCCCCAACTATCCTCACAGCCAATCCCGGACCGGGGAAGGGCATCCTTTCGCATATCTCCTTCGGTAATCCGAGGTATCTCGCAATCTCCCTAACCTCGTCCTTGTAGAGCTCCCTCAAAGGTTCTATAATCCCCTTGAACTTATACTTCGTCGGAAATCCTCCGACGTTGTGATGACTTTTGATACCACCCATGCTCTCTATGACGTCGGGATATATCGTTCCCTGAATTAGGTAATCCGCTTTGTGCTCTTCAGCTATCCTCTCAAATATCCTCACGAAGAGCTCACCGATTACCTTTCTCTTCTCCTCTGGATCGACAACACCCTTTAAAGCCTTGAAAAATTCATCCCTTGCATCAACGAAGACCAGACCCATGTGACCGAATACCTCCTTTATCCTTTCGGGTTCTCCTTCCCTCATCAATCCAGTATCAACGAAAACGGGAATCAGTCTATCTCCAATAGCCTTGTAAGCCAACATCGCACAGACCGAACTGTCAACTCCACCGGACAAGGCTATTATGGCCTTACCTTCTCCAACCTTCTCCCTTATCTCCTCTATCGCCTTCTTTACGAATTCCTCTACTTTGACCATGAAAGGAGGAGTGACATCACTTTTTAAATCATTTTTCACGTCCTATCTTTGTGGAGAAGGAGAGGTTGTTGAAGCACTACGAAAGGGTTTTGAGCGAGGAGGAAATTGAAAGGGCGAAAAGGGACGATCACGCCAGAAGAAAGCCCAGACCATGCGGATTTACCGTTCACGTAGCGAAGGGGTGTAGAGCCAACTGTCTTTACTGTTACGTGAGCTCCGAACCTAAGAGAAACGAGCTGTCTCCAAAAGCTTTGGTTTACGCCCTCCTCTTAAATCCCCGTTTTGAGGTCGGTAAGAGCTTTGTCGCAATTGGAGCTATCTGCGAACCGCTCGACTATCCCGACTACACGGCGGAACTCGTTGAGGAGCTCATAAAACTCGGTAATCCTATTCAGATTTCTACCAAGGAGGTCAAATACGATTTGGTAGGGATACTTAAGAGGGTTGACTGCCTGATTTCCATGTGCATACCCTTCGACGAAATATGCAAGAAGTTTGAGCCCAACAGACCACCCCCGTCAGAGAGGTTGGAGTTCTGTAAGGAGGTGGGAGGTTGCGTATTTTTAAGGCCAATACTTCCAAACGTCGATTTGAAGACTTACAAGAAAGGCTTGGAGTTGATATCAGAATACACCGACAGGGTTATATTGGGTAATCTCAGACTGACGAGCGTTGTTAAGAGGAAACTTGGAATTGACAAACTGCCCAAAAAATACTACGAGAGAAAGAGGGTCCTCGAAGAACACGCTAAGGATTTGGGTTTGATAGTTTACAGGTCTGCTTGTTGTTCAAACGCATACAAGCACAAAGTCGTTTGCTGGAACAGGTGTTGGGAGAAGGGTTTCTGTTCGAGATGCCCGAACAGGTGTTGGTTGAAGTGGGCTCGCCCGGATTCGAACCGGGGACCTTCGCCTCGTCAGGGCGACGTCATAACCCCTAGACCACGAGCCCTCGATATGAGTAAACACGTATGACGTATAAACTTTACGCATGCTCGTAACCAAGCCTTAAGGCTCTAACGTTGATATCGTGAACCTTCTCTGGTAAAACCTCTCTGATCGCCCTCTCAACCTCTTCAATCGTGAACAGGTTTGTGTGCTTGACGAAGGCACCGAGCATCACAACGTTAGCACTTCTCACATCTCCCGCCCTTTTCGCAACATCTAAAGCGTCGATCTTAATTACCCTTTTAACCAAGCCTTTGAGTCTTTCAACAATGTCCTCAACACTCGGATACTTGGCCGTTCCGAGTGTAACACTGACGGGTATTATCGGTCTTACGTTCATCAAAACGATCGAATCTTCTCCGACGAACTCCACCTTTCTCAAAGCCTCGACTGGTTCCAAGGCTATCATAACGTCGGCGGAACCGAAGGGTATCAGGGGTGAATGGACATCACCAATTCTGACGTGCACCTCGACGCTTCCACCCCTCTGGGCCATTCCGTGAACTTCAGAGGTTAGAACGTTCAGTCCCGCGTTTATACTCGCTTTCGCAAGTATGTTCGAGCAGGTTAAAATCCCCTGTCCCCCCACGCCAACTATTATGACGTCCATCGCGTTAATCGAATCGGCAGAATTTTTAACATTTTGGAAACCTTTAGAGTGTGATCGTGTTCTGCCTGGTCAACACCTACGACAAGCTGAAGTTGCACGAGATTCATCTTAGGAGCATTGCGAGAGCGATACCCCTCTGCTACGCCTACGACTTTCACTTGGCACTTTACGATTTTCCGTTTTGGAAGAACGTGAGGGAGGTAGTTGAAGATGTCGTAAACTACACGACGATAGGAGATCCGAGTTACGCCTACACCTTACTTGAAGGTAACAGAATTCACCTAATCGACAGTTTTCCAGCACACTTCGGAGATTTAATTGCAACCACACCCAATCCAGATCGAAAGAAGGCCCTGAGTTTTGAGGAGATGGTAAGGGTTATAAGCGAAAGGTCAACAACATTCCTGATAGGATTGGGGAGGAGAGGTTTACCCAAAGACTTAATGGAGAGGGCGAGATACCACTTCGAGGCAACTGGGAGAGGTGTCAGTTTGGAAACGTGCACCGCTATGGGAGTTGTAGCGACAACGATACACTTCGCGAGGGTGATCGGATGGAGGAGATAAGGTTTTGTCCCGTTCACGGATTCTACAGGGGAGAGTTTTGCGAGTGCGGTAAGAGGGGCGAACTGATCTTGGAGAAGGAGAGGGTTGAAAGACTGGGTAGGTTTATTTCTGGTATCCTTAGGCACTTTCCGGATAGGTTCGGTTTGAGAATGGACGAAAACGGATGGGTCGATTTTGAGAGCTTGGTTAGGGTGGTCAGAAGGAAGTTCAAGTGGGCGAACAGGTGGTTGATAAAGGCTTTGATCTACTCCGATTCTAAGGGAAGATACGAGTTTAAGGATGGTAAGATAAGGGCTAAGTATGGTCACAGCGTTGAAGTCGAATTGAACGACTATCCGACGGCTGAAGAGGACACCCTATACTACGGAACGAGCGAGGAAGAGGCACAGAGGATTCTCGAAGTCGGAATAAAGCCGGTGAATCAAACTTTCGTTCACCTATCGACTACGATTGAAAAGAGCGAAGAGGTTGCGAGGCTTAGAACGGACGATCCAATAATTCTTGAAATAGATGCTAAAAGGGCGAAAGAGGATGGAATAAGGATAGTTAAAGCCAACGAGTTTATAGCCTTAGCCAAGGAGATACCGCCTAAATACATAAAGAGAATGATAAGGTTATGAGGTGCGTCGTAACGAATTGGGACTACCTCGACAAACTCTGCAGAAAGGTTGCGGAGCAGATAGTTGAAGACGGATTCAATCCGGAGGCAATAGTTGCCATCGCCAGAGGAGGATGGTTTGTGGGAACTATTCTTTGCGACATTCTCGGATTGGACGAGCTCGTTTCTCTCAGTATGAAGCACTACGTTGGGCACGATAGGAAGGAGCTGAGGGTTGGGGAGTTGAAACTTGAAAGGGTTGAAAGCGTTCTCATAGTGGACGACTTGGTTAACACTGGCAGGAGCATGATGAAGGCGAAGGAGTTGGTTGAAAGAGATGTCAAAGACGTTAGGACCGCAAGTCTTCTCGTCATCTCGAGATCGAGGTTCATACCCAACTACTTCGGTGAGTATCTCGAAGGTTTCTCTTGGGTGATATTTCCGTGGAACATCGTGGAAGACTTGTCGAGCATGGTGAAGACCGTCATGAAGGAGAAGGATGTTTGGACGATTTGGGATATAAAGAACGCAATTCGTAGGGAGTTCGAATTGGACCCGATTTACCTCGAAGTGACAAACCCGGGAAGGTTTGAGAGCGTTTTGAAGATAATGGAGATGAAGGGGATAGTTGAAAGGCTCGAAATCGATGGGAAAACGTATTACAGGTTATCGAAAGATTTTTACCGAAACAAACCTTGAACGAGCTACATGAAGGCCAAGATAGCGATAATAGGTGGGACGGGAATTTACGAAGGTCTGAATTTGGAAAACGTTAAAGAGATAGACTTGGACACTCCATTCGGAAGGCCTTCGGATTCCATAAAGATCGGAGAGCTTGAGGGTGTTAAAGTGGCGTTCATTCCGAGACACGGAAGGGGGCACGTATATTCCCCAACTCACGTTCCATACAGGGCAAATATTTACGCTTTAAAGAAGATCGGAGTCGAGAGGATAATAAGCGTTTGTGCCGTAGGTTCTCTGAAGGAGGAGATAAAACCTTTGGACATAGTGATACCAGATCAGCTCTACGACAAAACGAAGTTTAGGCCGAACACGTTCTTCGAAGACGTAGTAGTTCACGTTGGATTTGCCGAACCCTTTTGTTCGGAACTGAGGAGTTTGGCCATAGACGTTTTGAAGGATTTGGGATACGACTTTCACGGTAAGGGGACCTACGTCTGTATTGAGGGACCACAATTTTCGACCAAAGCGGAATCCTACGTTCACAGGGCGTTGGGATTCGACATAATCGGTATGACCGCCTTGCCAGAGGCTAAGCTTGCGAGAGAGGCTGAAATCTGCTATCTTACGATTGCAACCGTAACGGATTACGACGTTTGGAAGGAGCAAGAGGTTGACGTGGCGATGGTTCTCGAAAACATGGCGAAGAGTGAGGAGAGGGTGAAGAACTTACTTAAAGAGTTGATACCCAAGATTCCAGAGGAGAGAGGTTGTCCGTGCAAAGATGCTCTGAAGTTTGCCATAACGACCCAAAAGGAATACATAACGCCTCAAGTCAGGAGGAAGCTTGGAATTTTTATAGACAAATACCTCGATTGATAACAAAATTTGTTACTAAAACTCGTTCAAATAATAATTTTTTGTCTTCATTAAGAAAAAGGCTTAAATATTACATTTAGGACATATTTCAAGGTGGTTCTATGAGGCTGAGCAGGAGGAATTTTCTGAAACTCGTTGGTGCGATGGGTGCGAGTGCCTTTCTAACGACATACAAAGCGGATATAGTCAAGGCTCTTGAGGAGGTAAAGGACTACTGGCACATCTGCTGGCTGAACGGTGCTGCGTGCACGGGTTGCACGATATCTTTTGCTCAATCCGCGGACCCAGACCTCTTCCAGATATTGACCGAAATACTTGTAGGAAACTCCGGACTACCGATAGCCCTGCCTGACTACATGGAAACCATACATGTCGCGTCTGGAACCTTGGCTGAAGAACTTAAGGAGAGGTGGAAGAACTCGAAGAGGGCAAAGATACTGATCGTTGAGGGAGCAGTGCAAAATGAGGGGTTCTGCACGATACACGGAAAGGACTTCAGAGATCACTTAAAGGAGGCTGCAGAGATTGCGGACTACATAATTGCGGTAGGCCAATGTGCGACCTTTGGAGGAATACCCGGAGCGAAACCTTGGGACGGTGAAGGAAATCCGACGGGTGCAAAGGGTGTTCAGGAGTTCCTATACGAGGTGGGAATTAACAAGACCGTTATAAACATCCCCTGCTGTCCCGCAAACCCCGACCACATAGTCGTAACTCTGGCGAGTCTGATGCTCGGAGTCGTTCCAGAGTTGGACGAACACGGAAGGCCGAAGGTCTTCTTTGGAAGGAACATGCACAAGGAGCTTTGTCCATACAGGCCATACTACGATAGAGGTATATTCATAACGAAGCCCGGTGAGGAGGGTTGCAGGTTCAAGATGGGATGCAAGGGTCCGATCTGCAACACCGACTGTGCGATCAGAAAGTGGAACAACGGAACGAGCTACTGCGTCGAAACGAACATGTGCATAGGCTGTGCGGAACCGGGATGGCCAGACAGATTCTCTCCGTTCTACTCAGAGGTCACGGAGTTGCCGAAGGTTCTTGGATTTGGTGCGGAAAAGATCGGTGAGGGATTGCTCGGTGCAACGCTTTTGGGTATCGGTATTCATGCGGTAAGGCATTTGGGTTCTAAAAAGCATAAGAAAGAGGAGGAGTGATGTTTATGGCGAAGGTTTGGGTAGACCCAATTACGAGAATTGAGGGTCACTTGGGAGTTACGATGGAAACGAAGGAAGTCGATACGGGAAAAATGAAGATAGACGTTGTTGACAAGGCTTACAGCCACACAAACCTGTTTAGGGGGATAGAGATAATTTTGAGAGGTAGGGACCCAAGGGATGCTTTCTTCATAACCCAGAGGATATGCGGTGTCTGTCCTGCACCGCACGGTGAGGCGTCTATTCAGGCCTTGGATCAGGCCTTCGGCGTAACTCCCACGCCAACCGCCGTTCTGATTAGAAACATACTCCAAGCTGCATACTACATCTACGACCACCTCATACACACATACATCCTCGTCGGACCGGAGATAGGGATCGTTTGCAAGTATCCTCCGATGGTTCCCCCAGCTTTGGGTAAGGAGGGTGTTAGGAAGCTCGGTTTAGGTAGGAGCTACGTCGAATGCATAGACATTCAGAGAAAGGCGAACGAGATAGTCGCCCTTTGGGGAGGTAAGTTCCCCCACCACACGAGCGAATACCCTGGTGGAGTTACCGTAAAGCCCACGAGGGACAGAATAAACCTAACCCTAACGAAGATAACGGAGATATGGGAGTGGTGTGCGGATGTAGCTCTCAACGACCTCATGGCCATAAAGGAGAGAAACGAAGTTTTGAGCGAGAGGGTGAGCGAACTTCTCGGAATTGAACACAAAGGATTCGCAACCATAGGTGCGAGCTGGGGTAACTTCTTGAGCTACGGTCTCTTCCCAGACCCAGAAAACTACGACGATTGGGTCAAAGCTCAGGAGGGAGAGCCAAGCTTTAGGAAATCCGCGGTGATTCACGCTGGTGCATGGCAGAACGGCGAACTAAAGCCACTCGAAAGAGACAAAATAGTTGAATACGTCAAATACTCAAGATACAAGGACGAGATAAGCGGTAAAAAGCCATGGGAGGTAGAGATGACAAACGACGTCGTTTGGAAGGACAAACCAAACGCTTACGCATGGTCTAAGGCTCCGAGATACGAGAACAAGGTTCATGAAGTTGGACCGTTGGCGAGGATGCTCGTAACCTACGGATCGAAGTGGAAGTTCGAAGTTGAAAATCCGATAAACGGTAGAAGCGTTAAAGTCGAATGGGAGGTCATGAATCCTAAGGGTTCCGTTATAGACAGGGTTGCATCGAGGGTGATTCAATCTTTGCTGTTTGCGACCAAGATAATGGAGTGGGCTGTAAAGCTTAAGGAGTATGCGAACGAGTATCCGATAGTCAATCCGAAGATACCAGACTACAAGTTCGTTCCACAGGAGGGAGAGGGATGGGGACTTTGGGACGCTCCGAGAGGTGCACTACTGCACTACGTCAGAATAAAGAACAGGGTTATAGCGAACTACGCATGCGTAGTTCCGTCAACGTGGAATTTAGGGCCGAGAGACGACTTCGGAAACCCCGGACCAGTTGAAAAGGCCTTGGAGGGTTGTTGGTTACCCAAGAACATGAGCGTTCCAGAGGTATGCAACGCCATATGGCCCGAAAAGGACGTTTTGGGAATGAAGTGGGGAGACGCACTTGCAAAGGCCATTTCTCCGTTAGGGCTTGCGGAGGTCAACATGGAACCGTCGGACGGTGCAAAGTTCAACACTTCCTTGGCTCTGGCAGTCGTTAGGAGCTTCGATCCGTGCATAGCTTGTGGTGTTCACACGATAGAGCTTAAGGTGAGAAGATGAGGTACGTTGAGGTTAAACGTCACTCCCTTTTTATTAGAGTCGTTCACTGGAGCATAGTGATAACGGGAATTCTACTCGCCCTAAGCGGAATGGAACTTGGAGGGCTTTACGGAGTGAAGATATTCGGCGAAAACGTCTTCATGATACACGTGAGCGTGGCTTTCGTCTTCGGATGCCTCTGGGGTCTCTTCGGCTATTACATGATAGCAAAGGAGTGGAAGTGGATATCCTTGGGAAGGATACCATACAGCATAAAGTTCCTCTGGAGAGAAGCTCTGGCTTGGTGCTTCTTGGGTCCGCACGTGAAGGATCCAAGGGGATACAGCTTGAAGAAGGGAGACTACGTAGAGAAGATAATACCGACTCAGGTGATGGTCTGGTGGATCTACGTCCTTCTGGCCCTTCTGATGGGAATAACGGGATTTGCAATGCTCTACCCAGAACAGTTGAAACCGATAGTGGACATAGCTCAGGCGATAGGTAACTGGTTTAACCCAGCCGGACAGATGACTGGTTATGCTTTCCTGAGAGCTCTGCACAGACTCGGCATGTATCTCTTCGGCTTGGTAATGTTCATGCACATGTATGCTGTGGTGATATTCGGAGTTCTACCTTCGATGTTCACAGGTAAGAGGAAGGAGAGGGTCGTCGAAGAATAATTTTCATTTTTTATGAAAGTTGCCGTAGTCTGCATAGGTAACGTTTTGATGAGAGACGACGGTCTTGGCGTTAGGGTTGCGGAGCTTTTGAGGGACAGGAATTTACCCGCGGATATCTACGAGTTGGGAACTCTTGGTATTCAAATTCTGAACTACATAGAGGGTTACGATCTCGCGATAGTTGTTGACGTCGCAAGGGGAGGAGGAAAACCCGGTGAAATTTACGTTTTCGACTTTGAGGAGGTCGAGTTTAAGGATAAAAACTTGGTAAGCCTGCACGATGTGGGTTTGGTAGAGGCCTTAAGGTTTCTGGGGTTTAAATACAGGCTTCCGAAGATAAAGTTCGTCTGCGTTGAACCTGAAACTGTCGATTTTGGAATTGGACTTTCCAAGGCAGTTGAAGATGCGATACCGAAAGTTATAAGGATAGTTGAGGATACCGTAAAGAAGGCGATGATGAATACTCCCGCCTCTGAAGGATGATGACCGTTACGCTAACTGAGCTATTGAGCTGGATGCAATATCGTAACCGCTATTAGGGTTAACAATCCTGCCAAAACGAACTTGATTCCTGAGCTTATCAGGTTCAATCTTGCCATCCTTCCGAAGGCCAATCCGACCACGAACAGGGAGGCAAAACCTATCGCAATCGAGCAAACGTAGGCCAGACGGGAGGGGAGAAGGAGGTATGGAACGATCGGAACCAAACCACCTATAAGAGGAGCTACGGCGTGAACCAAG
>Ga0256831_1000367_pt1 | contig 23588 bp, 7 predicted proteins | sample 132544metaG_FD_189087 | JGI IMG/M metagenome (GOLD analysis project Ga0256831, IMG submission 189087) | Hydrothermal vent microbial communities from Lau Basin, Pacific Ocean - 132-544 | ecosystem: Environmental > Aquatic > Marine > Hydrothermal vents | place: Pacific Ocean: Lau Basin | collected... | reverse complement strand
GGGAGCGAAAGGGTGCCTGAAAAAGAGGAGCATGGAGAGGGGAAGTCCAGGGATACGAAAACAACTTACTCCGCGGGTTCGAGCGTCCGTATTCTTCCCCCCTTCATGACCTCAACTATCGCCAGGGTGAGCACCGCCAGGAACAGGTAGATGAGTGCGGATGTGCCAAAGAGCACCTCGTAGGCTTTTGGAGTGGGGATTTTGATGCGTACCCACTCCGGGGCCCCGGGCGGGTGGAACAGGACGTAGTAGGTGCTCATCACCGTCCCGGCTATGGCCGGCCCCCATGTCGAGCCGAAGTTCCTGAAGAGACTGTTCGCCCCGGTCGCCACCCCCATGACCCTCGGTGGAACGCTGAAGACGAGCACGTTGATGAGGGAGATGTTCATGAGCGTTATCCCCGTCCCGACGAGGGTGATGAGCCCGACGAAGGCCCACAGGTGATCGGGTGGTAACTGGGGGGCGTACTTCGAGAGCATCCCAAGGCCCAGGCTGGCCGTGAGGGCTCCAGTCGTGGCGAGTGGTTTGGCCCCGATCCTGGGCATTATCCTGCCGGCAAGGGGGGCGACGATAAGCATCACACCCGCCATTGGAGTCATGAGGATGCCGCTCTGCAGTATGGTCTTTCCGAAGCCGTAGGGAGGTTGCATCTGGAAGATGTATGTGTTGGCCTGGCTCATCATTGAGATGCCGAAGGCCGCGAACATTATTCCTATGTTGACTATGGCCGGGTTTCTTGCGGAGATTATGTCGAGCGGTATCAACGGGTTCTCAGCCCTCTTCTCCCACAGGACGAGAAGGACCGTGCTAACTATGGCCACACCGAAGAGAATCAGAGTTTGTCGGGACGTCCAGCCGATGTTTGGCGCCCTCGTAACTCCAACGAGCGCGGGAACGACCGCAACCGTCAGGAGTACCGCGCCCACCCAGTCAAGCTTTCCGGGGTTGATGTAGCGGCTCTCCCTCAGGATCCTCCATGCCAGGATGAACATCAGTACCGCCAGGGGTGCTGCCGAGTGGTACGTCATCCTCCAGCCCCAGTTCTGGGTGACCCACGCGCCGAGGGGTAAGGCTATGACCATTCCCACGGCGAACATCGCGCTTATCATCCCCTGAACCTGCGGCACCATCTCGGGCGGGAACTCTTCCCTAACCAGGGCAAAGGCGAGGGGGAAGATGGCCATTCCAAAGCCCTGGATGGCCCTTGTGACGAGCAGCCAGTGGAAGCTCGGCGCGAAGCCGTTGAGAATGACACCGAGGGTGTAGAAGGCGAGGGCTATGAGGAACATCTTTTTCTTGCCGTACATATCGCCTAGCTTTCCGAAGAGGGCAACGCTTACCGTTCCGACGAGGAGGTAGATCGTAAGAACCCAGCTCACGTCGTTGGGGTCTATCGCGAACTCCTTCTGGATGGTCGGTAAGGCTGGCGTGAGCATCGCCTCGGTATACATGACGAGGAGCGGGAGGATGATGACGACGAGCATGGCCCTCTTCGCGTAGCTCAAATCGTACCCTGAGTTCTTCACGGCCTCCATTTCTACCACCGACATATCGGACGATATATTGACTTATAAGCTTAGCGGTTAGGGTTATAAATCGCCCCGAAGATGTTCGACCATGCACCCCCTCTTGAAAAAGGCCATCAGGGAACGCTTCGGAAGGCTCAACAGACTCCAGCAGGACGCTTTTAGAGAGGTTAGTGCCGGGAAGAGTGTCCTTATAATAGCTCCGACCGGCTCGGGAAAGACCGAGGCTGCCGTTCTCCCGGTTTTCAATGAGATACTTGAGAAGGGCCTTAAGCCGATTTCTGTCCTTTACATAGCCCCGCTCAAAGCCCTGAACAGGGATCTTCTCGACAGGCTCGAATGGTGGGGAAGAAAGCTGGGGATAAGCGTCGAGGTCAGGCACGGGGATACATCCGCTTATAAAAAGGCAAAGCAGGTTAAGAACCCTCCCCAGATGCTCATCATAACCCCCGAAACCCTCGGCGTCATCTTAACCGTCAAGTCCCTGAGAAAGCACCTGGAAAACGTTAGGTTCGTCATCGTTGACGAGATAGCGGAGCTGGTTGACAACAAGCGCGGGGCGCAGCTTCTCCTCAACCTTGAGAGGCTGGCTGAGGTATCTGACTTCCGGAGAGTTGGAATGACTGCAACGGTTGGCAACGAGGAGGAAGTGAGGAACTGGCTGAAGGCGGACACTGTTGTGAGGCCTCTCTGGAAAAAGGACTACCGGTTCCACGTCCTCTATCCGGAGCCTGGTGAGGCAGATGAGGCGCTCGCCCGGGAGCTCAGCGTTTCACCCGAGGTAGCGTCCCGTTTGAGGCTTCTCTGGGAGATCGTGGAAAACCACGGGAAGGCGCTGATATTCACCAACACGCGCCAGTTCGCCGAGATTTTGGCCCATAGGCTGAAGGCCTGGGGAAAACCCGTTGAGGTTCACCACGGTTCCCTCTCCAGGGAGGCTAGAGTTAAAGCCGAAAAGTCCCTCAAGGAGGGGAAGATCAGGGCGTTAATATGCACCTCATCGATGGAGCTGGGCATAGACATCGGCGACGTGGACGTCGTCATCCAGTATATGAGCCCGAGACAGGTCAACCGGCTCGTCCAGAGGGTGGGGAGGGCTGGACACCGGATCGGGGAAACCAGCGAGGGCTACATCATAGCAACGAACGTGGAGGACTACCTTCAAAGTCTGATGATCTCAAAGAGAGCCCTGGAAGGACGTTTTGAGGCCGTTGAGCCGATTGGCGGTCTGGACGTTCTGGCCCACTTCGTCGTTGGCCTTCTCGTTGAGTACAAGCGTCTGCCGCGCGAGAGGCCCTACGAGATAGCGAAACGGGCCTACGTTTACAGGGATCTGGACTGGGATGATTATCTCGACGTCCTGAGGGTTTTGGAGGACGCCCGGCTTATAGGTTACGACGAGGAAAAGGGCCTTCTCTACCTCCGCAGGGGGGCGTTCCAGTACTACTACGAGAACCTCTCGACGATTCCAGACGAGGTTTCCTGGCGGGTTTTCGACGCAGGGAGCGGGCACGTTATAGGGAGACTCGACGAAAGCTTTGTTATGGACCTTGAGGAGGGCATGGAGTTCGTTATGAACGGCCGGAGCTGGATTGTGCTCAAAATCGACGAAGAGGCAAGACTCCTGAAGGTTCGAGAGAGCAAGAGCCTTGAGAGTGCAATTCCGAGCTGGGAGGGCGAGATGATTCCAGTTCCCTTTGGCGTTGCCTTTGACGTTGGCAGGCTGAGGAGGGAGCTGGCTTTCGACTTTGATAGGGTAAAGGAGCTTCTGGAGGGCGTTGAGTTCGAGGAAAAGGAACTCAGAAGGGCCTTTGAAGAAATCAAAGATGAGCCGTTCCCAACCGACAGGGATATTGTTGTGGAGAGCACGCCGAAAGCATTGATAATCCACGCCGACTTCGGGAGCAGGACTAACGAAGCCATTGGTAGAATCGTGTACTCGCTTTTAATCCCCCGATACGGCAGGATCTTCTCGGTTAGGAGCCAGGGGCATGCGATCGTTTTCAGGACCCCCTTCCAGCTTAACCCGGAGGAAGTGAAGGGTTATCTGTATCAAGAACCGGAAAGCGTTGAATCTCTGATTTCCCGCTCCCTCAGGGACTCCCACGCATACCGCTGGAGAATGCTCAACGTGGCGAAGCGCTTTGGGGCTTTAAGGAGGGACGCGAAGATAAGAAGAATAGAGAGGCTCTTCGAGGGAACGGTGATTGAGAGGGAGACCTTAAACGAGCTCTACCACGACAAGGTGGATATCAAAAGAGCCGAACTCGTCATGGAGCTCCTCAAGGCCGGCTCGCTGAGGGTAAAGACGACTCTCAGAAAAGAGCCTTCAAAGCTGGCCAGGCTCAACATGACGGTAAGCGGGGAGTTTCTGCTCTCAGGCGTTATGGAGAAGGACGAACTGGTAGAACTCTTCAGGAAGAGACTCCTTGAGCATGAGGTCGTTTTAGTTTGTACAAACTGCGGCTGGCACTCGAAGACGAAGGTTTCGAGGCTTAGGAGCATCAAAGATAGGGAGTGCCCGCGCTGCGGCTCGAAGATGTTAGCAATAGCTCATCCTATTGACGCGGAAGAGTTCCTTGGGGTTCTTGAAAAGGTCCGCCACGGAGAAACCCTTGAGCGAAAGGAGGAGAGAACCTACAGGAAGCTGTTGAAGGCCGCCGACCTCGTAGATACCTACGGCTTTGAGGCCGTCCTGGCTTTAGCCAGCTACGGAACCGGGCCGGACACCGCCGCGAGAATTCTCGGCCAGTACAGGGGTGACGCCCTAATCCTGGCCCTTATGGAGCGCGAGAGACAGTTCATACGGACGAGGCGGTTCTGGGTGGAGGGGAAGGAAGAGAAAGGGGAGGAAGACTGACTTCCCTCGCCATGAAGGGGGAGGTTTGGTTTAACCCCCACAATTGCGGTACGAAAAGAGAAAAACCCTGTCCTCAGAAGTCCTCGAGGTCCCAGACGAGGTAGCCCTCTTCCCTTAGTCCCTCTTTGTTCTCCACATTTCTTCCAATGATTCCAAAGCGAAAGCTTCCCTTAAAGTGAACGAGCTTCGATTTGCTCTCAAGTTCCTTCAAAACCCTTCTAGCGTCCTTCTCGCTCAAATCCCTCCACTTAACCTCAATCAGGGTCGTGGTATCTTCTCTCAGGGTGACGATGTCTATTTCCTCCCCCCTGAACCACCATCTGCCGAGTTTTTCGAATTCAATAGGCCTTTTGAGAACCAGAAACTCCCTCGCCAGCTCCTCAAAGCGAACCGAGAGGACGCGGTAGAGATTGTCAAGTCTGGCCGTCCCGGAGGATATGTCGGCCATCTGCGGGTAGGTGAGAAGGAACCAGCTCAGCAGAACGGGGTCGCTTATCCTGTACAGGCTTACCCTCCTGCTCCCGAGGATGGGGGTTTCTTTGTCAACGAAGCCGAGCCTCATGAGGGTCTCCAGGTAAGGGTAGACGCTTCTCGCTGGAAGGCCGAGGTAGTTGGCAATCCTCTCAAGCCTTCTGTTGCCGTCGGCAATAGCTTTGAGGATTGAGAAGTACGTCTTCAGCTCCCTGAGTTCCTCGCCAAGGATTACGTATGGTTCATCGTAGAACAAACCGTAGTCACTCAGAAACTCTTCCCTGACGAACTCTTCAACCGAAGAGTATCGGGAGGCGAGCCTCAAATAGGGGGGAATACCTCCGACGAGCATGTAAGCCTTTAGGCCGTATTCCTTATCCCCAAAGAATTTCAGGGCGTTGATGTAATTTAAAGGTCGGAGGTGTATACTTCTCGTTCTTCTACCGTAGAGGGGCGAGGCATGGCTCAGAACGTCGTCCCACATCATTCCAAGCAGGGAGCCCGAGATAACAAGCATGACTTTCTTCTCGCTCAAAATTCCGTCCCAGACCCTCTGAAGGTCGCTCAGAATCTTTCGGTCGGACTTTATGGCGTAGGTAAACTCGTCGAGGACTATGAGGCAGTCATCAACCCTTTCGGCGAGGTAGTTGAGCAAATCAAACCAGTTATCAGTTTCAACCTTTGAGATTAGCTCGTCTCCAAGAAATGAAGCAAGTGCCCCTTTGAATTCCTTCATTTGGACTTCCTTGATTGCCTCTGGAAACGTGAAGAAGAACGTTATTTTGTCTCGGGAGAACTCGCGTATGAGCCTCGTTTTTCCAACCCTTCGTCTGCCATAGAGAACAAGGAAAGAGGGCCTATTCTTCCACTCCCTTTCAAGGACTTTCATTTCTCGCTCGCGGTCTATGAATTCCACGGGCTTCACCGGATAGTCTAAGCACGATTATATATAAATATGTTTCGATAAAAAATCCCCACCAGTAACTGGTGGGGGTTCTAAGGCTTGCCTTCACTCACTCCCATAAATCTCGTTGAGGGCCTTCAGGAACTCGCTCGCTTTGACCACGTCCCTAACGTCAATGCGCTCGAACTTTGTGTGCGAGATATCGAGGTTGCCGGGGCCAAAGACTATGGTTCTTGTTCCATTGTACATGAAGTTTATCGCATCTGTCCAGCTACGCATTCCGCCGAACTCGTCGAGGCCGGTCTTTTCCATCGCCTTCTTGGCGAGCTGGACTATCTCCTCATCGGGCTCAAGCCTGTAGCCGTCCCATATCTCCGTGTACTCGTAGCTCTTCGTGTATTCGTCAAGTATCGGGTCCATGAGGTCGAGTACGTCCTCAACCTCCTGCTCGGGCAAAAGCCTCGCCTCAAGCCTTCCCCTGCAGAGGGCAGGAATTAGGTAAACCGGATTCTCGCAGACGAGCTCCTGAATGCCAATGTGCGGGTCAAAGAACTCTCCCTTTGCCCTGAAGGGTTCGAGCTTTTTAAGTTCCTCAAGCATCTTGTAGGTTTCCTCAATCGCGTTTATCCCGCTTTCGGGGCAGGCACCGTGGGCCTCTTTTCCGTCAACCTCAAAATAAGCCTCGATGTTGCCGGCGTGGGCTATGTGGACTTCCAAATCAGTCGGCTCCAGAACGACGGCCATCTTGGGCTTGTAGCGCTCCATGAAGAGTGCCGAACCCCTTCCTCCCTGCTCCTCGTCGCTGACGAAGACTATGCCGACGTTTAGGTCCTTCCCTTCCTTTCTAAGTTCCTCAAGCATGAGCAGTATTGCCGCGGCACCGCCCTTTATGTCGCTCGCACCGGTGCCGTAGATTATGTTGCCCCTGACGAAGGGTTTGACCCTCACAGGGATGGTATCAACGTGAACCTCGTAGAAAAGATCTGCCTCAGGGTTTACAACCAGGTCTATTACTTCCCCGTCGCTCTCGATCTGGACGTCGTAGTCGAGCTTGTGGAGGAACTCCATGATGTGGAGCATAATCCTGTCTTCCTGTCCGGAAGGCGAGGGGATTTTCAAGAGCTGGAGCAGTATCTCCTTCGCGCGTTCGGTGTTCACCTTGCCCACCTAACCCTGATGAGCGTTGGACCTTATAAAGGCACCCACCGGGTTTGACAGTTTTCCTCAAACCCACCGGATAAGTAGCGGGAGATTGAACATACTCCTGGTGTGTCTCGATGGAGTTGGTAGCCAGTTCTCCCGGGCCGAATCCCTCAACCGCTGGAGGGAAGATAGTCCGGGAAATCCGGCGCGAGCTGGTGGAGTTCATAAAGGAGAGAACGGGGATAGACAGGAAGGTTATAGTCGAGGTTCTCCGTGCTGAGGAGTCCTTCTTCGTGATGCAGATTGAGAAAGCTCTCAAGAAAGAAACGGGGAGGGATAGAGGTTGAGGAATACAATCTCCCTTCTAGTTCTGGCGGTTTTGCTGACCTCCCTGGTGCCCCCTTGGGCGGTGGGAGTCGGCAGGGTCAGTGCCCAGGACGGAGAACCACCGGATCTCTGGATACATGGGGAAAGGTACATCGTCTCGGGAGATGAGGTTATCCTCAACGCCACACTGGAAAACTTTGGAGGGGCCAGCGGGCCCTTCAACGTCACATTCAAGGTTTTCACCGCAATGGACCCTCCCCCAGCAGTGGAGGTGCCGTTCCAGTGGATAAACGTCACCGGCTACCTCGATGATAGCCAGATTGCTGACGACGGGGAGTACATCGAGAACGGGAGCGCGGTTTTAAGCGAGGACGACGGCTATTTCATTTACAAACTTCCCTTCACGCTGAACTTCTTCGGTAGGAACATAACGAACATATCGGTCAGCACAAACGGCTACATCGAGCTGCTCGGTAAGTGGGAAGAGCCAGACCTCGGGAGCACATATGGCGTCCACATGGACGAGGACTACTCGATGAGCGACATCATATTTGCCCTCGATGATGACCTTGAAACCGGGGATGGATATCTGCTCGTTGTCGGCTTTCCTGACAAGGTGGTGGTTGAGTGGTTCGGCTCGACCTACGAGGACTGGGACTCCTACTCAAACCCCCTGGACTTTCAGGTGGTCATCTTTGCCAACGGGACGATAAGGTGGAGCTACCGCCTGCTTGAGTATTACTCATACAGCTACGACCTCTTCACGGGCTACTACTCCAAAGTTACCGGAAAAACGGTCGGCTTTGAAAAGGCTCCCGGAAAGAGCTTTGAGGTCCAGATCCCCTCGGGTTCTCCGGCGGTGGAGCGCGTTGAGATCCCAGGCATTCCCGAAGGAGGAAGCCTCAACGTCTCGATTACCCTCTCCCTGGGCGAATACTACGTGAAGATCATAGCGGACGATGAGATGCTCCTGAACGACCCGTACAGGGGCGACAACGTAGCCGAGCTTGGGGTATGGCCCGGGGACTACTGGGTAGAGAGCGCGAGTATAGGAGGGGTTACGCCGGGCGAGAGGGTTGAGATAAACTTCACCGTCGGGAGCACATCGAAAAATCCAAGTGCCGTGGTTGAGCTCCTGCGGAACGGAAAGGTCGAGGGGCGGAGATACCTGTATAGGCAAGACTTTACGAACGGCACCGCCTCCGGGAGCTTAAGCTGGCTCGCCCAGGGTGGGAGCTACAACCTTACACTCGTTGTGAATGCAGAGGGGGACACCAACGAAACGAACAACGCCTATCCCCTCGGTGAGTACAACCTCCCGCTGCCCAACTTCAGGATAGTCAACTACACCGTCAGGCTCCCCAGCTGCCTCGGTGAGAGGGCGCTCATTCTGGTCAACGTCACCAATGACGGAGAGATTAACTGGAGCGGTGTCTGGATCAGGGTTGTGCTTGTTTACAACGGGAGCACTACAGGCTATTCCAGTTCTGTGGACATAGACTCCGGAGAGACCGTCGAGGTTGCCCTGAGTCCCTTTGTGATCGCGGGAACCCTCACCGGGGTCAGGATAGAGGTCGATCCCTACGAAAGGGTCGCGGAGTCCAACGAGAGCGACAACTCCCTCACGGTTCCGCTCTCAAGGACGTACGAAAGCCCCGACTTCACGGTCGGCTCGATAGAGGTCCCTGCGAGTGTCTCAACCGGCAACACCTACTACATCAACGCCACCATCGAAAACCTCGGCGGCTGCTATGCCAGAAGCGTGAGGGTAAACCTCTACGAGAACGGCTACTACGAGAGCTACACTCACGCTACTATTAACGGCCCCACCAGGGTTTCTCTCAGGTGGACGCCTTCTAATGTTGGTGAGGTTAACCTGACGGTTGTCGTTGATCCAAGTAACTACGTTTCCGAGCTGAACGAGAGCAACAACAGGCTGAGCAGAACCGTGTTCGTGAGCGGTCCGGACATCGTGATAACGAACGTCACGCTCCTGAGCTTTGATGGGATTGCAGGAAGCGAAGCAACCTTCAACGTCACCCTCAAAAACCTCGGCGAGGCCTTCACGAGGAGCTTCACGGTAAAGCTTGAGGGCGCTCTAGGCTATTCCTCAGCCTATGTGAGCGGGGGTATGGGCCCGGGGGAGGCGAAATGGGTCACAATCTCGGCCCCGTTGAACGGTGGAAACTCGACGTTACGTTTCATAGCGGACTACTACGATTCCGTAGTCGAGACCAACGAGAGCAACAACGTCTTCACCTACAGGGTGAGCGTTCCGCTGCCCAACTTCATAGTTGACTCGATCGAGATGCCTGACAACACCGTTGGCCACGTTCCTGTTAACATCATGATAAAGAACATCGGGGCCCCGTACAACGGCACGGGCTACCCAATCAGGGGTAGGGTGTACGTTGAGAACTTCAACTCCTCACCAAGCTACGGGCACTTCGTAATCGATGCGTTCCTCCCCTCGAACGGCACCTACACCTACCACATCGATTACCTCCTTATCCAGGCCCCCGGCGGGCTTATCAACGTGACCGTTAACTATCCTGCCGAGGTCAACGAGAGCAGCCTGGAGGACAACTCGCTGGTAACGAACTACGCGACGGGCTACCCTGACCTCAAGGTTAACGTTTCCTTACCGCGTGAAATCAAGGCCGGTCAGGACGTCCAGATAAACCTCACGGTTCTGAACACCGGGAACGCAACGCTGAGGGTCGAGAACCTCTACTGGTGGAGTAAGGAGCTCGGGCTGAAGGTGAACCTGACGGACGAGAACGGAGAGTCGATAATCAGAACCTACGAGCTCGCCCCCATAACCCTACCTCCGGGCGGGAGCGTCACGGAAACCGCCGATATACCCTTCAACGGTGGACTTAGCACCCTCAGGGCCATAGCCGACTACGAAGGGGACTGGATCGAGTCAAATGAAAGCAATAACGTCGCAGAGGTTACCGTCAGTGTCGAGAAGCCCGATCCCTTCATAGCCAGCTACTCCGTCCCGGAGGAGGTTCTCAACGGTTCTGCCAGCCTCTACCGGGAGTATCCGATAAGGGTTAACGTGAGCAACGCTGGGGGAGACCTTGAGGGAGGCTTCTACGTTACGCTCCTCGACAACGGGAGCTATGCTTACTCATACTGGATAGGTTCACTCGCCTCGGGTGAGGTGAGGGAGGTTACACTCTACTACACGCCCAAGCCTGGAGAGCACAACGTAACCATAGTAGTAGACTACTACGACTACTGGATCGAGGCGAACGAGAGCAACAACAACGCAACCTTCAGGGTGAGCTTCGAAAAGCCCGACTTCGCGGTGGTGAACTTCTCGGTTCCGGAGGAGGTTCTCAATGAAAGCGCCTACCTGTACCAGGGCTACCCGGTAAGGGTGAACGTTACCAACCTCGGGGCCAACTTTGGGGGCTACCTCTACGCTTACCTCTACGATAACGGAAGTGGAAGGGGTAGCACCTACCTAGACGGCCTGAAAACTGGCGAGGTGAAGGAGGTTACACTCTACTACTATCCAGAACCGGGCAGGCACAACCTCACCGTAAGGCTCGACCCCTACGACAGTTATCCCGAGAGCAACGAGGACAACAACGACGTATTCCTGGCAAACGTCTCCTTCGGAAAGCCCGAGCTGGTTCCCGTCGGCATCACTTGGGAGCCCTACAACTTCACCTCGGGAGAAACCGTTACCTTCAAGGTCTACGTCACAAACCTCGGGCAGGCATTCTACGATAGCTTCTCCACGAGGGTCGAGATATGGAACGGGAGCACGAGGCTGGCCTACGGCTGGGCCTACCCGAGCGACTGGCACTTCGGGAGCAACGAGACGAAGGAACTCTCATGGCGCTGGTACAACGCCAAACCGGGCAACCTGACGGTGAAAGTAATCGTTGACCCCAACGATTACATCCCCGAGCTGAACGAGAGCAACAACGAATACACCGCCTACCTCGGCTCGATTGGAACGCCGGACTTCGAGCTTGAGAACCTGAGCGTTGGAGAGCTCGCCTACGGGAAGAGCGTTCCGATAAGCGTGAATCTGAGGAACCTCGGCGAGGCCATCTACAGGCCCTTCAGCGTGCTATTCAACTTCAGCGGGGAGCTTTACTACAGGACCGTCTACGGCATCGGCTCAAACGAGTCGGTAAAGCTGAACTTCAGGTGGTACGCCGACAAGGTCGGAAACATCACCATCACCGTGAAGGCCGACCCGGGCGACAGGATAATCGAGTCCGACGAGACCAACAACGAGGTCTCCGGGAGCTATTATATAGAGGCCCCCGACCTGGCGATAAGCTCCTACGAGTGGGTTAGAGATGACGTCGCGAGGGGCTACCTCACCTACCGCGTGAACGTGACGAACCTCGGCGGGGACACCTACAGGGGCTTCTACATTGCCATGTACGTCGACGGCTCACTCAAGGCCCAGGCATGGGTCGGCTCGCTCATGGGCGGCGAGAGCGTTGAAAAAACCATCTCCTGGCGCTTCAACACCGGCGGAACCCACGGGATTAGGCTCGTCGTCGATCCCTGGGACCACATCCCAGAGGCCAACGAGGCCAACAACGAGGTTAACACGAGCGCCACCATAGAGCTGCCGGACATCGTGGTTGCTTCCATCAGCGCCCCGGAGATGCACGCCAATGCGTTCTTCCCGGTGAACGTGACTGTCAGAAACGCCGGAAGCCAGGACATAGAGCGGAGCTTCCTGGTTGTCATCTACCAGAGCGATAAATACCTCGGAGGGGCGTGGGTTAGTTCTCTTCCGGCGGGGGGCGAGGCGAAGGTTACCGTCTGGATAAGGCCCTATCCGGGCGATTCAACGATAAAGGCTGTCGCGGATTCAGGAAACTACGTTACCGAGGTCAACGAGACCAACAACGAGCTGTCGATTTCTGTCCACGTTAAAGCGCCCGACATAAATGTCGTCTCGCTCTCACCCGGAAACATCACGTACTCCGGAGAGAAGGCCAGCGCGACGGTCACCGTCAGGAACACCGGCGACTACGAGACCGGGGCGTTCTCCGTTGTGATTCGCAACGGCGGGAAAACGTTAGGGAGGGCTTACGCGCCCAGCATAGCCCCCGGCGAGGAGGAGAACGTGACGATGGAGTGGACGACAGACCCAGGGAGCTACGATCTAACCGCGATAGCCGATCCCGGCAATGCCATCCGCGAGTGGGACGAGGGGAACAACAACGCGAGCGTTCGGATAAGTGTTCCCGCTCCAGATCTGGTCGTTACTTCGTTCTCCTACTCCGGAAGAGGGGTCGTTGGGGCTTACTTCAACTTCACGGTCACCGTTGAGAACGCCGGAAACACCACCCTGCTGCCCTTCCACGTTGGAATTTACGCGAACGGCACTCTCGTCGCGGTCAGGCTAATCAGGGGGCTGAGGGGAGGGGAGAACGCAACCCTCCGCTTTGTTAACGCATGGAGAGCGCGCTACGGACGCTACACCCTGAGGGCGGTGGTTGATCCCTTCGGCGCGGTCGGGGAGCTTAACGAGACCAACAATGAGAAGAACGTTTCGGTCGTGATAGCGGATGAGAAGGCTCCACATCCAGCCCAGCTTTACCCGGCCAACGGGAGCTTCACCAACGAAACAACCGTCGGGGTTCTCCTCAGGGATGACGGCTCCGGAGTCGACATGCTCAGGAGCGAGCTGAGGCTCTACCTCAACGGGAACCCTGTTGACGGCTCCTCGGCTTTCACCGGCGGCTGGCTGGTCTTCCAGAACTCGACGCCGCTCCAGGACGGGAACTACACTGCGGTGGTTGAAGCCCATGATAAAGCCGGGAACTCCGAGACCTACACCTGGAGCTTCGTCCTCGACAGGAATCCACCAGAGATAAGGACGAACGTCACGGATGGAGCGCTCTACAACGGGAGCGTAGTTCCTGGCGTTGAGGTCATCGACGAGAACCTCAAAGGATACACGGTAACGGTCAACGGAAGGCCCTCCGCCGGGAAGGCCATACGGGTGGACGGAACCTACACGCTTGAGGTAGAAGCGGTTGATAAAGCAGGCAACAAAGCCGAGCTGAGGGTTACCTTCAGCGTCAACGGGATTCCCCATCCGCCGAGCGGATTAACTGTCAACCTCAACGGCTCCTACGTCGAGCTGAGCTGGCTCCCCAGCGGCGATTCCGACATAGCTGGCTACTACGTCTACCGCAATGGGATTAGGTTAAACGACGAGCCGGTTGAGGCTACCCACTTCCGCGATCTCTACTCAGGTAGCCTCAACTACAGCGTCAGAGCGGTTGACTTTGAGGGCTTCGAGAGCGACCCGGCTTATCTCTTCCCCGCGAGGCTTAAGATAAGCCCTGAAAGGCTCGTAACCGGTTATCCGGCACTCATCAACGTCACGATCGAGAACCTCGACGGGGCCGCGAACGGAACGCTAACCCTTGAGCTGGTGGACGTCTTTGGGGACGTTATCAGGAGGCTTGAAAGAGAGGTTGAACTCTCATCGGGCAACATCACCGAGAGCTTCGTCGCGACCGTTCCAGAGGGCCTCGGCTCGCTTAGGGCTTCGCTTACAGTCTACGACTCCTCGACGGAGGCAGTTCTCCCGGTGGAACCCGTGGGGGCCGGGGCGCCAGGGATTACCGTCCACCGCCCGAGGACGGGTCTCCCAACACTGGTTGAGGTACAGCTGACCAACCACGGCTCCGCCCCGCTCGACACATCAACCGCTCTCATGAAGCTCGGGGACGCGGCTGGGGAACCGCTCTCATTGCCTCCAGTGCTGATGCCCGGAGAAAGCGCCACTTTAAGCTACCGCGTCCTTCCACCCGCGAGGGGAAGCTACAACCTGACCTTTGAGCTGGGCGGAATACGAGCGGTTGAGGAGGTTGAGGTCAGGGACCCGGTGGCGAACCCGGTGATGCTCTCCACTAAGGGCTTCGTCAGGGGAGGAAAAGCAAAGGTCTACGTGACCTTCAAGAACACGGGTACAGCTCCGCTCGTGGTTAAGGGCGTCAGCGTTCTCGGGATGGAGAGGGGCCTATCCGTTACCGTTCCGCCGAACCTCTCCTTTACGACCTCTTTCAGCTACACAGTCCCGGTCGATGCGCCGGACGAGGTGACCATCAACGCAACGGTGAGGACTGACGTCGGGGACTTCACGAGGGTAACCGCCGTCCCGACGGAAGAGCCGCCCTACAACGCCAACGTCACCGTGGGAAGTGTCTTCGAGGTAGGAGAAAAGGTTACCATCGAGGGCTTCGCCTACAACGCCAGCGGACTGCTTCCGAACGTCACGGTTAGGGTTGCCATAGCGAGGGGCGACTTCGTGAGGGAGTACGCGGTTATGACCGACGGAAGGGGGCACTTCAACCTGACCTTCAGGCCGTATCCCGGTGAATCCGGCCACTTCGTTGTGAGCGCGACTCACCCGAGCGTCCTGGCCCTTGAGCGGGACGGAGAGTTCGACATCGTTGGGGTAAGCGTGAAGCCGGACGTCTACGCCCTCAGGGTCACGAGGGAGTTCAGCGGGAAGATCGAGATAACGCTCGTGAACCACTGGGAGGAATCCAACGTCTCCGTTTCCGTGAGCGCTCCTGCATGGCTCAACGTGGGCGTTCCATCGAGCCTTGCCCTGAAACCCGGCGCTAACAGGCTCGAAATAGGCCTCTCGAGCGACAGCGCGGTTAACGGAACGGCCACGATAACCTTCAGGACGACCCAGCTCGGCCTGGCCATCGAGAAGAACCTGACGATAAAGCTGACGGTCCTCCCGCCGGCCCCGATAATCGTTCCCGAGCCGAGAAGCATTGAGGTTGGAGTTTTGACCAACGAGACCGCGAGCAGGAGCATAACCATGAGGAACGTCGGCTTTGAGACGCTGGAGAACGTGACAGTAACGAGTTCCCTCGAATGGGTCAAGGTCGCGAGCAACTTCACCCAACTCGCTCCGAAGGAAGAGGAGAGCATAGCCCTCTACATAGCGCCGCCCGCCAACCTGACCGGAACCTTTGAGGGGAGCATAAGGATAAGCTCCTCCAACCACCGCGACGTTGAGATTCCCATCAGAATCACAGTGACTCCTAACGCCACCGGGACGCTGACGGTCACAGCGATGGACCCGAACGCCACCAGGTTAGGAAACGCCAGCGTCATCCTCTACAACGGCTACGCCCACTTTGAGGGGAGAACCGGCGAAAACGGCACGATAACCTTCACCGACGTTCCCATCGGCGACTACACCCTCTTCGTCTCAGAGGAGAGCCACTACACGGTGAGCAAGACGGTAACGGTCGAGGCAGGTGTTAAGAAGAACGTGAGCGTTGTGCTGATGCCGTCGATTCTGAAGGTCGAGTGGGAGGTCGTTCCCGTAACCATAGAGGACGTTTACGTAATCAAGCACGAGATAGGCTACTCCACCCACGTTCCGGCGCCAGAGATTGAGAGCTTCGGCGGCGACATGGAGGTTTACCTTGACTACGGCAAGCTGGCCGAGTCAGGGATAGCGGAGTTCCACGGCCAGGTGATAGTCACCAACACGCACCCCTACGTTTCAGTATACAACATCACCTTCCACACCGGCGGGAGCCACTACATCGACGTGGAGTTTGCGGTGAGCAGGATAGACGAGCTGAAGCCGGGAGAGAGCGTTGTCGTTCCCTACGTGGTCAGGGTCTACCACCACCGCTCGCCGCCGATAAAGCCCTGCCTGCACGAGACGAAGGTCATAGAGCTTAAAGCGGGCATAATCTGTGTGGAGGAGGCCGGGAAGATAACGCTGAGGGCCAGGAAAGTCCACAGGATAGTCGTCAAGCCGACCTGCGACGGCTGCTGGAAGTCCCTTGCCCTGCTCCTCGGAAAGGTGGGCTTCATCTTCTTAGGTCAGAAGCTCGGGGACGCCCTCGGAAACGTGGACGACAGCGGGGTGGCGAACGCCCTGGCGAGTGAGGGCCTCAACGACATCGAGGGCCTCTTCGATGCCTACTCGGCAATGGCGATGAACCCGAGCGGCGAGAACGTCGCCAACTTCGTTAAGGCATTCAATTCGGCCAAAACGAACCTCGCGGGGACGATAGCGAGTTCGCTGGGAATGACCACTCCAGCGGGCTACGAGCTGGTGTACAGGGAAATCTCGGCATTCCAGATGACGGTCGTTAGGGACAGCCGCGGCAGGGTCATAGGCGTCGGAGCGACGATGAGGGGAACTCCGGTCTACGCCCTCGGAATGGGAACCGTCACGATAAGCAACGGGAACGTTGTTGTGGACACCAAAAAGGCCACGAGCATAACCAACAGCCTGCTCTCGAACCTGCTGTCAAAGAGCGGAAGCTTCGGAAACGCGGTGGCGGGAAGCATAAACTACCTCCAGCTGATAGACAAGATAGTGGAGGACCTGACGCCCTACTTAGCGCAGGCGGGCCTCAACTGCGGCCTCTGCCTCATACACAACGACTGTACGCCGAAGACCGACGGGGAACCCAAACCGCACCAGCTCATCCGCTACGGCTCCCTCGGCGGCTACGGAGGCGAAGGCTCCCTCGGAGGCGGTGGTGGAGAGACCAGTGTCGAGCGTTTCACCTGCGAAGGGTTGCCGACGGTTCACAAAAAGACCTCCGGAAGTTCAAGCGGCTCCAGCACTCCGGGAACGCGGGCCAGGGCCTTCGAAAGAGCGGGAAGCGCCGCCGGTGGGAGGATATGCAAGACCGTTCCGCTGAGGGGGCCTGGAGGAACGGTGAAACCCCTCCGGGAGGGCGGAGATTACCCGAGCAACACCCTCCATATGTGCATCGACCTCGTCATAAGCATAGAGCAGAGGGTCACCTTCGAGAGGCAGGCCTTCAGGGCCTCGCTGAAGTTCACGAACACCAACGCCAACTACAGCCTCAGCGACGTCAACGTCAGCGTTCTCTTCTTCGACGGCGAGGGCAACCCGGCCAACGATAAGTTCTTCGTAAGACTGGATGAGGAGAGCGGTCTGAGCGGCGACAGCTTAGCGCCTCAGGGTCAGGCGAGGCTCAGGTGGCTCATAATCCCGAAGGTTGGCGCGGCAGAGAGGTTCAGGACGCGCTACTACGTCATGGCCAACATAACAGCTAAGGTGGGCAACACGACCCTCGTCTACGAGACGTGGCCCGCTTTGATAGAGGTCGAGCCTGTTCCGCAGCTTGAACTCGACTACGTCATCCCGCCGAAGGTCTACGGCGACGACCCGTATACACCGGAGAAAGAGCCGCCTATACCGTTCGTCTTCGGCGTCAGGGTGAAGAACGTCGGCTACGGCATAGCCAAGAACCTGCGCATAGCCTCGGCCCAGCCGAAGATCGAGAAGGCCAGCTATCCCGGCGTTTACATCGACTTCAGAATCCTCGGAACCCTCGTTAACGGCAGGAGGGTTCCAAACAGCCTCACCATAGACTTCGGCGACTTAGAGCCGGGCAAAAGCTCCACGGCGGCCTGGCTAATGAGCGTCGAGGTAACCGGCGACTTCACCTACTACAACGCTACCTTCAGACACAGCGACGAGCTTGGAGGAAACGAGACCTCGCTGATCAGAGCGGTCAGAACGCACTTCCTCTTCAAAGCCTTCAACGACACGGCCAACGACGACGGCATGCTCGACTTCTTGGTGGACGATGACCGCGACGGCGTCCCTGAGGGAATACTCGACTCCAGTGGAAGGAACTACTCGGTCTTAGCTCTCAACTTCACGAAGGAAACAGGAATGGGCTTTGTCAGGATAACCCCCCTCATGAGAAGCCCGGACTGGGTTTACATGAGCGTCCCGGTGACGGGCTACACGAGAGCCCTTAGAAGCGACGGGAAGGAGCCGGTGGCACAGTGGATCGAGAACGGGAAGCTTCACATCCTCGACCTCGGAACGGCCGAATTCTACGTCCTGAAGAGCAACAGGAAGCCGGTGCCGGTGATAACCTATAACGAGCCGGCAGTGGTCAACAGTACGGTTGCCTTCGACGCCTCGCTGAGCTACGACCCGGACGGAAGGGTTATCAGATACCTCTGGCGCATTGGCAATGAGAGCTTCGAGGGGCCAAAGCTCATCTACACCTTCACCGGGCCGGGCATTTACAACGTAACCCTGACGGTGTGGGACGACGAAGGGGCCAACGCCTCGGTGACGGAAGCCGTTGAGGTCTTCCTCGGCCCGAGGTTCGTCGAGAACCTCACCGTTGAGCCGGAGTGGGGTGTGGTTCCTTTCAACGTCTCGGCTTACCTCAACGTCACGAACACCGGCGACGCACCGGGAACCTACAACGCCACCGTTAGCCTCGACGGGAGGCTTATAGCCTGGAACGCATTGACGATTGAGCCCGGCGAGTGGAGGGTCTTCGCCTTCACGGTGGAGATAAACGAGACCGGGGAGCACACTGTAGAGGTCAACAATCTGAGCGCGGTCGTTAAAGCTTACCTCAACGTGAGCCTTGAGAGGAACGAGAGCAATGCCTTCAGGGGAGACTTTGGGCACTACGGCGGGTTCTACTGGGATGGCTTTAGGAGGGACTTTGAGAACTGGACTGATGAGGTGCTCTCCTCAATCAACGTCTCCACAGAAGGCTTCGACGAAGTGTTCAACGTAAATGCGGGCAACTGGAGTCTTATGAACTGGAACGAGAGCCTTGATTACAGGAACTCAACCGGCTGGATAAACGCGACCTACGAGAGGAACGCGACGGTTATTGGAATAGCCGGCTTCAACTACACGACGCTCCACCTTACCCAGGTTGTCAGTCTCTTCGCCAACGCGAGCAAGGAGGTCGATGTTACCCCGCCAGTCCTTGAAGTATCTCCGGGAAGCGGGGTTTACGAAGAGGTACCGACCTTCAACGTTACCGCCTGCGACGAGACCAACGTCACAGTTTGGGGAAGCGCTGGAAACGAGAGCAGGGACTTCACCCTAATGTGGAAGAACTCCACCTGCTCGCTGTGGAGCGGGAGCTTGCCTTTAAAGGCAGGCAACAACACCGTCGTTATTCACGCCGTTGACGACTTTGGCAATCTAGCAAACCTGAGCCTCTGGGTTTACATCAACCCAACCGCGCCGATCATCCACATCGAGAGTCCGGCAGAGGGGGTTTACAACTCGAGGAACGTCTGGCTCAACTACACGGTCCTCGACACGGACTTAGCCGGGGTAAGGGCCTACCTCGATGGCTCGCTCCTCTCAAGCGAGGCGAACCACTCCCAGCTGATCACCCTCGACTACGGACGGCACAACCTCACCGTTTACGCCTGGGACGTGAGCCACAACATCAGTAAGACGGTTATCTTCAGGGTGAACGAGCCTCCAGCGGTGGACTTCACCTGGAGCGCCGATTATCTCACCCTCAGCTTCACAGCGGAAGCTAACGACTCCGACGGAATCTCAAGATACCTCTGGGACTTCGGCGACGGAGAAAGAAGCGGGGAGCCGAACCCCCTTCACACCTACGCCCGCGGAGGAATCTACAACGTCACTCTGACGGTATGGGACGCCTACAACCTGAGCGCGAGCGTTACAAAGAGCGTTGAGGTTATGGCAAACGTCAGCATGGAGAGGAACGAGAGCTACTCCTTTGCCAGGGACTTCGGCTTCTACAACACGACCTCATGGGAGCCCTTCAGGGAGGACTTTGAGAACTGGACTTCAGAAGTGCTCTCCTCAATCAACGTCTCCACAGAAGGCTTCGACGAGGTCTTTAACGTGGGCGTTGGGAATTGGAGTCTAATTAGCCGGAGCGAGAACTTAACGACTGGTTCGGGAAGTGGCTGGATAAACGCGACCTACCTGAGGACGGCGGTAATAAGGGGCCTCATCGACCACAACGAGACGACTTTACTGCTCCTCCAGGGGGTCAGCCTCTTCGGGAACGCCAGCAACGTGAGGGACGTGGCTCCCCCGGAGGTCGTGGTGCTCTTCCCGGAGAACGTCACCTACGACCACAACCTGAGCGAGATAAGGGCGAGCGTGCACGATGAATCGGGGATAAGCTCTGTAACAGCTGTACTCGACGGGGTTGAGATTCCGATGGTTCCCGCCAACGGGACGTGGATTGCCAGCGTGAGCGCTGGCGACGGCAGACACGAGCTTATCGTCACCGCCTCGGACGTCTGGGGCAACGTCGGAAGGGCAGGCCTCAACTTCACTATCAACACCAGCGTCAGGGTGGAGCTCATCAACGGGACGGAAATCATCACGATTCCGGGCGCGCTTGAGAGCAGGGCATCGGTTTCCAACGACACGATCAGGGTAAGGATATGGAGCAACAAGTGGGAGAGGATCTTCGAGTTCCCGAAGGGAAGGAGGCTCGTTATCGACGAGAGGACTTTCAAGGACCCGTGGCTCCTGATCAGAAGTTCAGCCAGGCTGGGAGATACCTACACAGTTATGAAGGAGTTCAGGACGGGAATGGAACGCCACCGGAGGCTGCTAATCAGGGCCGTGATAGAAGCTGAGAGGGACGGCTACGCGGTGCTCATGGCACCCCTGAGGAACATGGAGGTCCTGAAGGTTACGGTTGAGAAGAACGGGACCGTTTACACCCTAAGTACCGAGCCGCTCGAAGGGGTTGGATACTACGGCACTGTAGGAGACTATCTTTACGTTGTAGTCTCGGGAGACCCAGTGGTCGAACTTGTGCTGGAGGAGTACCTGAGAAGAGGCATATCCAGCGGGGAATGGATCCTCCTCGGGTTCTACTGGCAGAGAAACTACCTGAGGCTCGCAGGGGAGTTCGAGGAATTGCTTCAGAACGTCACCGATCAGAGTATCGTCGATGAGGCCATGGAGCTCCACATGAAGGCCAGGGCATACTACACAATGGGCTGGGAACACTACCCTAACGCTCCACTGTGGTATGCAATCTACATGAGAAAGGCCTATCTGCTGGAGAAGGAGGCCGTTGAGGTTCTCAGAAGGGAGCTGAATCCAATCTAGCCCTCGTTTCCATTTTCCGCAAGGGATTTATACTTTCCCCTCTATTTCCTTAAGGGAGCGTATGAGGATAAACGCCCTGCTCAAAGCCCTCTCGAGTGAGGTCAACCTTCAGATACTCTCCGTTCTCAGGTCCGGGTCATTCCACCCCCGGGAACTGGCCAGGATACTCCAACGGGACGAGAGCGACATTTCAAGACGGCTTAAGAACCTCGAACGCCTCGGCATCGTGGAGGGAAGATGGGTAAGGGTTGGGGGAAAGAACGTCCGGATATACTCACTGAAGGTTGGCGAGCTGAGCATTGCTTTTGAGCCAGGGGAGGTAAGGATCAAGACCAACGGAGAAACCTCCTACAAGTTTCCGACGAGGTGGGAGAAAAGGCCCGACGTTGACCTCTTCGTTGGCAGGGAGGAGGAGCTAAAGATTCTCAGGAACTCTAAAGGGGTCGTCGTTGTTTACGGTATCGCTGGAATAGGCAAGACAACCTTAGTTGCCAGGGCATTTCCCGAAGCCTATTGGTACCCGATGACAGGTATGGGGGACTTTGACTACCTGGTCTGGCAGCTCGGTCTTTTTCTGAACTCCCTCGGCTGGACAAACTTAATAGACTACCTGAGGAGCAGTGGTAGGGAAGAGAACGAGATTTTGGAGCTTGTTTTGGAGGGCCTTGATATTACCAAAGGCACGGTCGTTATAGAAGACCTCCACAAGTGCGAGGACGAAAGGGTTCTTAGAATGCTCTCCTACCTTGCCCCCAGGCTCAGAGCGGGAAGGGTCGTTGTTACAACGAGGGTCAGGCCAAACCTTGGAATGGAGGGAGTTACTTATCTTCATCTCAAGGGGCTTGAACCGGAAGAGGCCTACCAGCTGGTCCGGCTAAAAGGCAGGGAGTTCTCCCCCGAAGAGTTCGCAGAACTTTACAAACTGACCCTCGGGCACCCTCTTGCAATCAACCTGGTCATAGAAAGCCGGGGCTTCCGAGAAATTGGTAGAGAGAGCCTCTTTGACTTCCTCTTCAACGAGGTCTATCAGCAGCTCGGTGAAGGGGAAAAAAGAATGCTCTCACTCCTCTCCCTCTTCGACGAGCCCCTTGAATATGATGCCGTAAGGTTCCTCTACGGGAGCAAGAACGCTTTCCCGGTTCTCTATTCCCTAATGAGGAGGGGGCTCGTTGAAAGGAGGGGCGAGTACTGCTTCCTCCACGAAATGATGAAGAGCTTTGCTAGGCAGCTCGGGGAGATCGATAAGAGGGACACCTACCTCAGATACGTGGAATACCTCCTCAAAAGGCCGACGCCGAGGAGCTTTCTCCTGGCCTTCAAGTACGCGGTGAAGGCCGGTGCGAGGGACAGGGTTAGGAACCTCGTTCTCCTCCGCATCAGAAAGTTCCGCCGGATTGTTACGGACTTCTCAAGGGCCTATCTCCAGCTCCTCTCCGAGGTTGCCGACGATCCCCACGCAAAGCTCGAAATGGGCATGGTGTACTTCCAGAACGGGCTGTTCGAGAAGGCCAAGAAACTGTGGCTTGAGGCCGAGCCGGAACTTGAGGGGGTGTTTAAAGCCGAGGTGGAGGCCCTGATGGCAGACATCTCAATGGAGCTCACCGACTTTGAGGGTGCCAGGGAATACCTGGAAAAAACGAGAAAGCTGGCAGAAGAGCTGAACGACACTTACGTCTGGCTCTCCTACTACATGGAGCGGACCAAGTACAATTACTATCGGGGAGACCTTGAAGGGGCCTTGGAGAGCGTCTTCAAGGAGCTCGAACTGGTGAGGAAGCTGGAGGACATAGAGGAGGAACCATTAGTCCTGCTCCACGCCGGAGACATATATGCTGAGATGGGACACTACCGGAAGGCGATACTTTACTACGAGGAAGCAATGAGACTTTCGAGGGTCTACGGGATACGTTTTCTGGAGCATACCTCCTATATGGAGCTCGCCAAGGCCCATCACGGGCTTGAAAATCACGAAAAAGCCGTGGAATACGCCACAAAGGCCGCCGAGTACTTCCTAAAGGTGAGAAACTACAGGAGGGCTGTTGATGCAATAGCCTACAGGTGTGTATCGTACCTTTCCCTCGGGAAGCTGGATAAGGCAGAGGCCGATGCTCGGGAGATCATAAGAATAGCCCAGACTACAGGCTATCCCCTCGGCTGGGCGGGTTACCTCTTTCTAGGTGCAGTGGAGAAGCTCAGAGGAAGGGACGGGGACGAGTACTTCGAGATGGGAAAGGAAAAGCTCAAGGATCATGAGTGGATTTACGAGGCCGTCCTCTGGGAGCTGGGAAAGATACTTGACGCTTCGTGACTGAGGGAAGACTAAGATTAATAAAGTCCAGGCGTAGAGTCCAGGGGGCGATGAAGAGATTCATCCCTCCTGACGGGGACTCGCTCCCCCCGAGATGATGACGCGGTCCCCCCTCGAGCCCCTTCTTGGAGGTG
>Ga0256831_1000366_pt1 | contig 23594 bp, 54 predicted proteins | sample 132544metaG_FD_189087 | JGI IMG/M metagenome (GOLD analysis project Ga0256831, IMG submission 189087) | Hydrothermal vent microbial communities from Lau Basin, Pacific Ocean - 132-544 | ecosystem: Environmental > Aquatic > Marine > Hydrothermal vents | place: Pacific Ocean: Lau Basin | collected... | reverse complement strand
GTAATAAGTTAAACATATCAGATTATGCTAATAATTATATTAATAGAATAAATAAATTTACACAGCTTGAATTTAATCCTGAAATAGAAGAAGCAAAAATATCAATAACTGGTGATTATACTGTTTATGGTCACATAAAAAATTCTATGATATACAGCCCAACGGCTCTTTCGGCAGATAGAACAATAACATTATCTCAAAATAGGGGAGCTGTTGGGAATGCAATGGCAGGAGTAAATGCTGCTATTGATAATCTTATAAGTGTGCATAGAGGTAGTGGCACAGCTGCATTTGATATACTTGTTAAAGATGGTTTAGGTAATTTATTATCTACTATATCAGCATCTAATACAGTCGAATGGTTCTTCTTTGATGGGAGCAATTGGAGTAAGATTTAATGCCATTAGGAGTTTTAAAGTTAGCGGAGAGTACGGTCTTAACTATAGCGAGTGGTATAGGAGGTGCTGGCATGTGGCTACTTGGTATCAAGCTTAAAAATGACCGTGAATTTAAGAAGCATGTCTATAAACGTATGGATAAAATCCATAACGATGTGCAAGAGAAGCACGAATACATACTGAAAAACTACCCTGATAAAGATGATATTGATAGGCTTCATGCAACTGTTATTGATGGTTTTAAAGATATTAAAAAAGAGATGAGGTCGAGAGATGTGTAGATTCTTTAAGAAATCACCAGTGCCGACCCCGAAGAAGAAACCAGTACGCAAGAAGAAGCGCGCGCCACTAACAGACGCGCAGCTCATAGAAAAATATGGTATGCCCGAAACTAACCAGCTTTATTGTCACCCTGCATATCCCTTGCGCTTGGCTTGGGCAACTGATATCACTATTACAAAATTCAAGTGTCACAAGAGCGTTAAGATAGCCTTAGAGGGTTTATTCAATGAGGTGCTAGAAGCTTACGGTTACGAGCGTATTAAAGAGCTAGGACTTGATTTATTTGGTGGTTGTTTGAATAACCGCAAGATGCGTAATGGTTCTCGCATGTCAAAGCATAGCTGGGGAATTGCTATAGATATTGACCCTGCTCATAATCGGCTGCGTTGGAAGCTTGGCAAAGCTAGGTTATCCCGCCCTGAATATAAAATGTTTTGGGATATCGTAGAGAAATGGGGTTTTTATTCACAGGGCAGGGAGTTAAACAGCGATTGGATGCACTTCGCTTTTGAGCCTTATTGACATTAGTTGTTTCATTATATATATAATGAACATATTATCAGCTCCTTTTTGCTGGTGACCCGCTAAGAGTTCGTTAATATTAAGCGATGCGTTAACATCGCTGCTTTCAGCCCCTTCGGGGGTTGGATTCTTTTTAGGGTTTAAACCTAATCCTTTTTAGTGTATAATAGCAACTTTATTAAGGAGAAAATAATATGACTGGTTATAAGACATTTATAGTATCACTACTTTTAGTAATCTTTGGCGCGTTAGAAACATTTGATTTCACCTCATTCTTAGGCGATCAAACGTCTGGTATTGTTGTAGGGATTATCGGCGTTATTACTTTCGCTCTACGCACTCTGACAAAAACACCTATCTTTAAAAAAGATGTTTAATCTATGGTTAAGTTTAGAAAAAAACCAATAGTCATTGAGGCTTTTCAGCTAACGAGGGAAACTAGGTTAGATAATTCGGAGTGGCCGAAATGGATGCATGAAGCTTGGCAAAAAGATGCTGGTGAAAATTCTATCTGGGTAGACCGTGATAAAAGCTTGTCAAATGATTGCGATCTTGTGTGTGGCACGCTTGAAGGTGTGCATATTATTACATATGATGATTTTATCATCCAAGGTGTCCACGGTGAGATATACCCATGCAAGCCTGATATATTTGAAAAAACATACGAGGCTGTAGGTGAGGAAAATTGAGCCTATTCAAGCTACGTCTAATTATTATTATCACGATAAGCCTGTTAATCGCGGGCTTATCGACAGCAAGCTACCTAGCAGGGAAGAACAGAGCGAGCGCACAGTGCCAACAGGACAAAGTAGCTGCTATAGTATCTGGGCTTAAATCAAGAAACGAGATAGATCAACATGTCTTTTCACTTGAACATAACGATATTGTTAATGAGCTTGGTGATATTAAGTTCTTGCGTGACTAATGAGTGCGCTTGGTCACGTCCTATCAGGGCAAGCAAGAAAGACACAACTGAAACCCTTAGACAGATATTAGCGCATGATTTAGCATGGAAGAAAAATTGTGACTAGAACAAGTATTCCGAAACTTCATAGTATAAAATACAAACATGAAGGTCTAAACGCTAGGAATGTAGAAATACACCCCGATAAGTATGATTATGTTAGGGTATTGCAGGATAAGATACAAGATGCAATTGATTCATATGGGTATAACTTGAGCAGTGCTGAAGTGGTTGGTACTTTAGAGTACGTTAAAAGGGATTTATTAAGTTAAATTTCAGCAAGCCAGCGTTTCAGCGCAACGATTGCAATCTGGTTATGTTTGATCTTTACATTAGCTTTACGCATTTGCTCATAAGAAATATCTTTGCGGTCTAAGTGCATCTGCAAGGATCTATTTGAAAACTCTAATCGCTCTATGGCGGCTTCTATATCGTTTGTATTATCCAATTATCGTTCTCCTCAATCATCATGTAGTAATCGCATTCACAGAAATACGCCATGATTCCGTACTTGATATTGAATTGCAGCGCAGTCTCATTAATTTTAAACCTAAACACTGGATTAAAATTATCATTACTAGGTGGGATTATCATTTTTCATGTCTCCAATCTTTAACGTAATATAAATTATAGTGATGCTCGCAATATGATTGACCTTTAGCAACTACCCTTGCTCCGCATGTTGGCTCTCTGCAATCAGTGGGGCGTAAATCTTTTAATGGTCTGTATGATTTTTCTATAATAGGCTCTAGCATTTCTATAACTGGTCTAGGTTTTCTTCTATGCGTGTGAACCCTACATACTGGTTTAGCACCGCTATTAATACGTGCGAGCTTGCCAATAACAGCGTTGCGGGTAACACCTAGCTTTTCAGCGATAACGGCTTTGGTATGCTTACCTTTCAGCGATAACAGCAAATCAACCTTTTCTTTTGTCCATGTTCTACTCATCTTTCAATACCTCCCCTGTGAATGGGTTTTTACGTGTTTCTGCGTAGCTAAGTACTAAGTTTATGCTCTCTTCATAATTTAATGGTATTTCGAATCTTTGTAGTTTTTTACAGTCACCGAAGCAATCAGGTGAAAGCCTGGCAAGTATATAGCAACATGCTTTATATGCTTTAAACGCGTCTTTAGACTCCGCAGCAAAAAACCTCGCGCCTTGTATATCTTCCCGCCCGCATTGTTTTTGATATTCCTTCATAATCTGATGGTGGGCGGAAGCACTTTTTTTGATTGCTGCAATCATGTTAAAAAAGTCTTGTGATAAATCACTAATATTAATTTCTAGTCCTCCATATATACTTTCTTGTGTATTATTAGGAATTTCATCTTTGTATATCTTTTTGACAATATTCATTTCAATACCTCCCCTGTAAATAAATCTATTGCGAAGCCTGTGCTAGCCAACCCAACGACTTTTAAAGCAAGCTCTTTACTATTATATGTTTTAAGAAAAATTGGCGCGCCATCTTTACCAACTACATAAATCGCGTATCTATCTCTATTCATAATTAATCTCTTCCTCTAGATCGACTTCATAACCCATAGCTTTAAAGACTTCTTCTAATATCCGTGATGAATCCCCATAGACATCATCTTGAAAACAACCACCTGATTTAAGATTGATAGTTTCATCCGGCAAGGTTATCTCAACTGTTGTTGTGCTATCGTAGTCCCCACATGCACCGCATGGTTCGCTATACTCATTTGTGCTTATTTTAATCTTTGCTTTCTTACTCACAACCAACCATCCCTATTAAAAATATTGCTAAACCATACGACACTGCCGCGAATATCAACGGTGCTAGCGCATGTATGAAGAATTTATATAGTTTATTCTGTTTCATTCACCTAACTCCCATAATATGATTGTTATCATAAAAGAAAACCAACCTGCTAACGTGTAGTAATTAACAGGATACTGTTCGGGTACAAACGCATAAGCAGCGGTAATAATCCCTATAATAAAAGTCCCTATACAAAGACATATTGTTGTTACGATGCTCATGATTTATCTACCTCAACAACTACAGTTGCATCTTTTAAAATATTGCCAGTATCTGTATCTATAATCATAATATAATCGTGATTACCTGCGAACTCTAAGGCAGTGTTTTCATATTCAAAAGTAGCACATTTACTAGTATAAATCAGTTGGTCACTTGAAAAACTTCCTTTTTCATCACACATATCCGTCTGGCATAATCCTATTGCTAAATACATATTTAATCCTCCGTTGGGTAATCTAAGTATAAATTAAGAATATCTAATGCTTGATGCATATCAATAGGTTCTTCTTGTAGAGTGTCATAGAAGTATAAACCCCATTTTCCTGTTTTTATGATTATTCTTTTATTCATCACACGCTCCAATCATTGCTTTATAAACAAGCAAGTCTCCGTCAATCTCGTTATAATCATCTACATTGTATGCCGCAGACAACATCTTAGTTGTAGGCTCTTTCGGCACTAGCACATGTGTTTTCTGTAGCTCTCTAAGGGTTTGCAGGGCTTCTCTACGTTGTTTTTCTGCCGCATCATAACTTGGAGTACCACCCCTGAAATAACAAGCGGGGTTTCTCAAAGCTTCTTCAATCAGTTTTAATTTATTCATTCTCCCACTCCCATATGTAAGATTGTAGTATTGCATGTAGCCATGCTAGGGGCATTGTATTAAATTCCATGCTTGTTATGGTGTACACACGTGAATTTATATATTTTTCTAAATTACATATAAAAGTTTTATCTTGGGTTTCTTCTATTTCAAGTATCCACCCCTTCCGCATAATACTCTGGCAAGCGTCTAGGGATGTTGTGTAGTTAGGTGGATGCGGTTTATAAATACTAACACCATCTTTGCTATATGGGTAGTTTTTACTTAGCGCCCAAACACGCGCATTAACCTCCATATGCTCAACCTCATCAGCTTCAAGCATCTTTAATATAAGTTTTGCTTCTTTTATTTTATCTTCGTTATTCATCTTTAATCGCCTTCTGTAAGAGTTTTGCTGTTGCTGAAAGTTTAAGCACCTGGTAATCACTACAATAATTTTTATCTCGTGGTAGCCACATTGTATAAGATTTAGGGTAGTTTTGTGATTCTCTAATTTCACAATCTAGACGAACATAATTTGCGGCATATTCTAAACCATCAGGCACGCTCTCAATAAACTTTTCTAATATATCTCGAATCCTCCTTGCGATGATATTTCCATCACTGTTGCCGTAATAAGGTTCGTTTCCAAGACGCGCCAGTGTGTCCAACTCATCCCTAACCTCTATTAATACTCCTTTGCTCATATCCTTAATCCCATTCCGCGCATTTATCGCATATACATGTGAAGGTGCTTTGTCCTGTTTTAATACATATTGGGGCATCTTCTTTCCCATTCTTACAATCTGGACAGTCGTAATAAATTCCATCTGGCTCATTTGAATAAACTTTACCTGTATCCGAACAAGACTTACATTTTGCAAGAGCTTCTCTTTTTTCATGCTCCTTACAGAATTTGTCAAAGCTACCTAATCCAGATCCTTGTAGACGCTCGTTAAGCTGGGCGTTAGTGTCATACAACTCCTGTAACCTATCCGCTGCTTCTGATATCGCCATGTTAGCAACCCCATCATCAGACTGAATCTCAACTGATAGAACGCGCAAAGCACTTATTATTGTTTTAGTATCTGATCTTTTCATGTTTTCTCCATAAGTTCTTTGATGTCGTCTAAAGCTTGGTTGTAAATATCTGCTACATCAATAACTTCACCTGTTTTTCCATCATGTAAAACGCAGTATGTTTCTTTACGCAGACTCTCCCAATAAATCGTGCGTTCTTTATCTGATCTTTTCATTTAATAAATATCCTTATAAATATTTTCTCTTTCTTCATCGCAAGCCCGACATAAACCATTATTGCAAAAACCATGTTCTACCTTAGACATAACTTTATCACATGATTCGCAAAAATATATTTCTATCCCTCTGGTCATGTTTTCTCCTCTATAAGTTTTTTGATATCGTCTAGTGCTTGATTACGTATATAACAATAATCCCTGTCAGCCTCCTCATCGTAGGAGCTTCCATCTTTATGATGCTCAAAATTAACCTTAAGCGCCTCCCAATCAATCTGTGGGCGGGTTAGGGCTTCACGGATGGTTTTGATAAAATCCAACTCATCATTAGATATATCTGTTTTGCCGCTTTCAAGCATAGCGTTCACTATATCCGCCAATAATTCATTAAACCACTCTAACGCATCAGCATATTCTTTATCTTTGTTTTTCATGTTTCCTCCTTAAAATAATCACATGTTCCGTCTTTGTTAAGTTTAAAATACGTATAAGCTTGCATGAAATCAGGGCGCGCCGTTGCTCTCTTACATTTGTTTTTAAGATGGCATTTTTTATTCGCGCACATTGATATGTCATTCATAATTCACACCCGCCTTTATCATGGTCGATCAACCAGTTATGAGCCGCCGCCCGTTCTGTTCTTGTTTCTGCTGTAAAGCACCTATCTTGCATATCTTTGGCAGTATCAAGCTCCACGGCTTCCTTAACACCAAGCGCACAGGTTATGATAGTAGCTGCAATAAATGCGTTTTGTAATCTCTCAATGTTCATCATTCAATACCTCTAATAGTTCTTTAAAAAATGGGCGCATATGTGCCGCGCTAATTATAAATAGTCCATCGTCTGGATGATAAACTTGGTCTACAATATCTTTTTCATCAGTTACTATTTCAAGGATGACATTTAAAATCCATTCGCCTTGGGCTGCTTTATCCCCACGGTTAACTAACTCTATAAGCTGCTCCTGATTATCCTTTAATAACCTGTTTAGCTTTTTACTCATAATCTCCACCTTTCATAATGGTTAAATAAACTCCTAGCATCTCAACTGGTACGGATTCCTCGTATAAAACTGACTCTGGGAATTTAATTACGTTGGTCATTCCATACTCTCTTTTATCGTTGTGTGTGAACCCATATATTTAATTTTAAAATCTACAATAGAACAGAATGTTGCGTCTTGCTCTATTAGGTCTTGGAGTTCTCCTAATTCTTCAATGTCATGAACAACAGTACGCGTCTCACTGTGAGTAACTTGATAAACTATAGTTGCCCTCCACCGCAGCTCTTGCTCTATGTATCCTATTCTTTCAACGTTGGTCATTATTTATTACCTCACTTGCTAGGACATTAAATTCAATTACTTCACCATTTTCATGGGTTATTTCAACTTTAAAAAGATTATCCTCTAGCTGGGTTGACGTAATTTTATCAGTCATCGCTTATTTCATTTCTCCTTGTTATTGGTGGGGCTGGCAGGGCTTGATACCTGCTTGGCTCTGAGCTAACCGGCTGACGCTCGATAATGGCGACCTACTCCCGCGACCCTTATGCTCTTAAAGATCTAACCAGCTTCATTTCACTTGCGTGTCCTTCCACGCCGCAGCCCCCTTAATAAATTAGCAGTGATTTACAAGGATGCTAGCCTTGTCCAGTGGAAGTGTGTGTATGGGGCAACCACTGGAAATTCTTTATAAGGTCTTTCCTAAATATTCTATAACCTCCGCAAGCATATCCTTTTTTCCTCTTAAATATATCTCGCGGTCACTCATTGCATGTGTTGAGTAGTTATCTAATACACCTTTTAATATTGCGATAACTTCGACCATATTAACCATGTCGCCATCTTGCTCTACGCTGATATTAAGGTTTTCCATTTTAAACCCTCCCTGTTAAATATGGACTTGATAATTCTTGCTGCATATAAAGCTCATCAGCTTCTTCTTGTTTATATTCCGCCAGTAAGCTCGGATATTGCTCCTCAGCGGCGCGAATAACTGCTGTTAGGCTTACGAACTGTTTATCTATGTATAGGTATAATCCGTTGCATGTGTCATCAGCGGGGGGGTGTCCATAATCATCATCTAAAGAAATTAACTCACAATCGTTATCATCCATATAAGCAATAACCTTAACGCCGTTATCGGTTTTTAGATCAAGGCTTTCTTCGTCGTGCATAGTAAATTGTATAGTCATGGTTTAGTCCTTTTCTGTTTAACTAATAATACACTACCGTATAATATACAGGGTGTCAAGTTATTTCTTTAACTTTATCCCTTAATCTTTGAGCGGCGTTTTTTTCTATGGGATTCCGCCCTATACGCCACGAATCAATAGCATCCTCTGTGCGATATAATAGCTCACCGATTTCTTTATTTGTTAATCCTAGTTTCTTTTGTAGTTTTTTAAATTCATTGGGGGTCATATTTTATTACCTTTACTGTTCCATCATCTTCGATTATTTCCATTTCTAGTGTGTCTTTGTTAAGTGTTGCTTGTGTCATGCGTCTATCCTTTGTTTGCTAAGCTCTCTTATAGATTTAATTTCGTTATACTCTCATCAAGAGTTATACCTCTAAGTTTCTCAATAGCAGTTAATCCAGTGTTATATTGTTTCTGACACCTTGCAGTGGATATGAAGTTCAATTCCCTAACCTGCTCTAAAGCTTCTTGTAGTGCCTCCGAATAAGACACAAAAATCTTTTTCTTGATAGACCAAGATCCTCCAAATACAGGGGGCATCCTGCCCTCTGCTAGTGCTTGGTTCATTACACCCTTAGCTATTTGTGAATAAGCACGTCTTAAATGAGCCTCTTGCTTAGTTAGATAATGTGTCATGCGTCTATCCTTTGTTTTAGGTTATAGATATTATCACTTATGCGTGTGATTTTATAGTTATCCAGTTTCAATTCTTTACGAACATCCTCTGGCTCATGAGTATAGCCGTGAGATATAAACCATCTGTGTAATTCATTTGTTGCTAGGGTCATTATTTATTACCTTTCTCTTGCGTATTGTGATTGCTCTTGCAGCCATTTTATTTCTTCTCTTAATTCCTGTATTTCAGTTTTGACTATTACATCCCCGAAATCATCCATTAGTTTTTTTCTAATACCCTTGTGATCAATTGGAAAACCCCAATCAGAAAATTGCAGATTATATTTTTTGAAAACACTATCATCACCCAAGAGTAACTTATTAACCGCATCCTCCACTTCGCGATTGAGTAATTCTAAAAACCAATTTTGAAACTCATCTTTCAAAAACCATGCATAATCATTAGTTAATTCATCAACATAATTTTTCATATGTGATTTTAATTTATCCTCAAAATGTTCTGCGACTTCTTCATTATCAAAAAATTTGTCAACAGCTTTGTTTGTCATTTTTGTAGTCATTTATCTCATCCAATCCATAAAGTTAGGGTTAATATTATTGTTAGGGTTAGTAATGAAATCGCGCACCATGAGCATCTTTTGCGCTGTTTACGTTGATATTCTTTAGTTGCTAGGTATCTTCTGGCTTGTATGGTCATAGTTTCAAGTCCTTCTCTGGTGTGCGAAGTAAACTCCCTTTAAGTTCTGTAAAGTAAATGGATGCCTCTTTATCTGTTACCACTATGTAATTACTATCTGATATTTCATGTGCTACAAAATAAACTGTATTATATAAACAATCAGTAAAAGCCATACCCTGCTTAGCGTCCTCCCAATCGAATGGTTTAGTTACTTGTCTTGTACGAGATCTTCTTATCCAAACTGGATACCCATCAACGGATATTTGTATTTGTCTTTCTTCATCTTCGTCGATAGCTAAAACCTCACAATCAATTAATACTTTATCGAATATTTCTATTTTATCAGTCATAGTTTTAAGTCCTTTTCTGGTGTGCGGGTTAAGTTTGAGGGGTGTTCTCTATCTGCGTATTGGTCATTTATTTTCTGCGGAGATGTGCAAAGCGCAACTTTTTCACCATCTGCGTTTGGATACGCGCTCCAACATTCAAAAATTCTTGTATAACCGTCTTTGGTTTTAAACGCCATTCCTTGCTTAGCGTCCTTCCAATCAAATGGTTTGGGGATTACTTCTTTTATGTGTTTTCTATTTATTGTAATCAGTAGTCTACCTATTTCTACTGTCGGATTTTCACCTAAGTAAGTTATTTTACCCTCAATCAATACTTTATCGCCTACATTCATTTTATTTGCTCCTTCTCTAAACTACTTCGCCGATTGATTGCATCCCAAAATGTGTCATTTTATCAAAAATAAAATTCTGCATCTCCAATGTGTAATCATCATAACCATATTGCAGATGTATGTATTTCTCAATTAGACCCCTAGTTAAAGTCATAACGCCTTTTGAAAATATTTCTTTTGACAACATTATGTTTTTACCATCTTTATGTGTGTGGGCTGCTGCCAAGGCATGATCCCCCAATGTTTCATAAACATCAATAGGGAATGTATCAGCAGGGAAACCAAGCCTCTTGCAAAGTGACAGAGCTTTTAATAATTGTTGCTGCTCAATGTCACTGACCTCAATAGGAGTAGGCTCTATTTTAGGTGCGAATCGCTCATATAGAGTTTTGGCATCATCGTTTAGATCTGTTATCTTGCTTTTTATGAGCGATTCTACCGTATTCATGTATGCGTCAGAGGGTTTATCTAATACGTCCTCTAAAGACACTCTGCCTTCTATACAATCATTATAACCAGATGTTACAGCTTTTTCTATAAACATAACGTCATTTGATTTTGCTATTGCACTTGCTATAGCCCTATAAACTTGGAATGTATAACGTGCTGTTCTATCTTCTGTAAGGTCTATCTTGTTTAAGACATTATACCTCATCAATGAGCTGACTTGCTCCATTACTCGAACTCCGCGATAGAATACCCCTTGTCCTTTATAGACTTCGCAAACATTATTACTTTCCAAGGGTTCTTCATCTTTTGAAATAAAAACCATATCCATATTTTCATATTCTTTTATAAAGTCACTACCTTCTACAGATATAATAGTTTTTCCCTTTTGTGGCTTAGGAATTGTATCAGATAAATAAGTTCTTCCCTCTTCATCAAGGCAATTACTATACAATTCTCTGAAAGACTGCCATAATTCCCAATCTCTGCCCAGCAAAGTTGTGAACCCTAATTCATGCCCGTTCATAAGGACGATGTTAAAATCAGAACCTCTTATTTCTTTGGATTCAGAGGTGAAATTTAATAAATCCTCTCCACTAGCTATAGAGACGCTACAATTATTACGTAATAAACATGCAATACTAAATTTCAGTCCAGTTCCAAAATACCCGATTGATGTATCATTATTTTTTACAGATACCCCCATTGTAGTAATGGCTGTTTTGTCAATCTCATTGTTGTTTTCAAAAATTACGTAAGTCATTTTAAATCCTTCTCTAACATTTGATTAAGTTTTTATATTATATCTGTATATTATACGGCAGTCAAGGTGTAATAAATATTTAACAACAGCCCTGTTAGAAGCTAACCTCTTCGCCTGTCTCTGGTTGATGAGTATCACTCTTTGGTTGGCTTGAGAGCATCACCATAGAGCTTCCAAAATTATTCAAAACAATCTCTGTACTATATTTATCTTCACCACTAGACTGATCTTGCCACTTCCTTGTTTGTAATTTACCTTCTATGTAAACCTTAGAGCCTTTACTTAAATATTTCTCACATATATCGACAAGACCTTTGCTAAATATAACCACCCTGTGCCACTCTGTTTTTTCTTTCTTCTCTCCTGAACTCTTATCTTTCCATGTCTCTGACGTGGCTATAGATAGGTTTGCAACCATATCACCAGATGACATGGTTTTTATATCAGGGTCTTGCCCTAGGTTGCCGATAATAATTACTTTGTTTACTGAACTCATGGATATATCTTTCTTTTTGCCTGTATAAAATTGGCAGTTTAGAGACGTACCAAGGTCTTTACAGTAGCCAGTGTGTGTGAACAGAAAAGGCGGCTACCGATTCTTTTTAAGCGACCACGAACATATCTTCATCATCACCATTATCAGCGAGGTCGGCTTCTTTAGCTATCTTGTTCCATTCTTTGCCCTTGTGCTTAATAGAACCCTTTTCTTTGTCTGTCAGGGTTTCTGCCCACTCACCGAGCGCGACTAAACCATCGTGGGCAGCATCATAGCCATCACTTTCAAGTGATTTTATATCTACAGGTTCTTCGTCCACGTTGATAACTTCTTCATCATCTATCATATTATTTATATTGTCGATAATAGTATTCGACTTAACATTGATGTCAGTGTCCATATTATAGTTATGATTATTATCATAGTCAATAATCTCCTGTACACCCTGTATAGCTCTAAATTGCCATTTGCATATACGTTTTATAGCTGCGGTTTTCATACGCTCTATTGTCCAAGTGTTCCAAATATTTTGAGCTTTCGATGCAGCCTTCATGGAAAGTAAATCTTTTTTTGTTACGACAGTAGCATCTTCAACCAATCTGCCGTTGTTTGTGTAACTACTTTCCACAACCATACCTTCTAATTTAGTTAGGTCACTACAAAAAGGGTCTTTCTGTGTATGCTCTACTTTGCCGCCGTTCTTTATAACAAGATCATCGCCTGTGAATACTGGCGTGGATTTAATTATAAAATCAGGGAAATGTTCGGTTATTTTAGCCACCAAACCATTAGTGGTTATTTGTAACCCTGCGACACTACAGCCCTTTTCTTTATTCCACCTAGATTCTATGTAAGCCATCTTACGACCATCTATAGGTATCTTAAATCTCATAGAATCTATTAGTGTCTGCCTTATTGAATCAGGGGAACACTCTGTAAGATCAAATTTAGTGCCGACTGATCTCTCAATCTCGCCTAATATCGAAGCCACGTACTTCTTAGCCTCGTTCTTTCCTTTAGCTGATGTATCCAAAGAGCCAGCCAAGATAAGGTCGCTCATAGTATCGTCGGATTTCAAAGTGCTTTGAATTACTGATAAAGAGTTCTTTTTCATTATACTTCTCCTATTAATATTCTGTTCATGTGCCAATCAGGTAGTTCTATAGTGGTTATCTCACTTGGATAGCAGTCTATACTGTTTTTATAGTCGAGGTATTTATTCATATATGCTTCATATTTAATACGACCAGATTCTAATACCGACTCTCCAGCTAAGAATACATTAACGCCGTAGGGTTCATCATCTTCAACTACTATAAAGACAAACCCCTCCACGCTCCTATCAGCCACTTTATTCACGCCGCTTATGTTCATATAAGCTTGTATATCGTAATTAAAGTCAATTATATGCCTATAGAAATCATCAGCACTTGCAGATTTAAGTTTATTCTCTGTTTTTTTAAGGTCAACCACGAAACTTTTTGTCAAGAAATCTGGGCGGCACTTACAATCAATATCAAAACGCTCATCATGCCAAAAGAATGACGGCTCAATATCACCATTCATAGAAAGTAGTTTATGTGCTTTAGGGTGATTCTTTATAGACTGTGCCATAAGTTTTATTTTATCTAACCATGCCACAGGCACAAGGAAATAGCCCTCATCCAATTCAGCCTCAGCCTTCTTAAACTTAACACCACATGTCGCTGTCTCAGACCACTCTACAGCAAACTTCTCATAGAGTTCAGGCTCTAAGACAAACTTGTGAAAAGCATTACCGAAGCGTAATGCTTCGCTGTCTTTAGGTTTATTCATAGCGACATGGAAGTGTGCCGCCGTTTTTGCGTTACCAGCAAGACCCAGCACAGACCTACTCACCGCTTGATGTTTGTGATAGTCGTCGATAGTTATTGAAAAATCTATTTCACTCATACTTTTCTCCTTTTCTATTACCACTATAACTCAATCTGTCCCACGTGTCAATAAGTTTAATTGCATCTTCTAAATTATCAACCCAACCACCATAGCCCCCATGCGCTTTTATTAAAGCTAAGAACTCTCTTTGTTCTTTCGATGGTTTCTTACCTTTATCTTTTATCTCAAGAGCAATAAATTTTCCATTAGGAGCTACCCCTATTAAATCGGAGGAACCATTGAAAGATAAACCCGCCCGAACCTTCCGCGCCACATCTAAAGTATAGAATAACCCACGATTATTGCGCCACAAATTAAGCCCTTTTTCTGTGGCATAATTCATTACTTTAGTTTGTAAGCTCGTTTCTCTGCCCATATCATATGCTCATTTCTTATAATTTTAGCTGTTTCTGGCGTATAATTTTCTTTTATTAAATGCTCTTTTATAAGTGCTAAACCTTCGTCACTGGTGTCAGACGTAGCGCACAGGCACAACTTTCTGGTTTTCACTTCTTTATACCTTTAAATCTCGCCATCTGATAAACCCAACCACTTTTATAACCCCGCTCTTTCGCAATTCGAGAGAGATCATCAAAGCTTCTCGCTTTTCCAACCTCCATTTTAGCATGTTTTTTTATCTCTTGGTTTTTTAGGTTCATCTCTTTTATCATCTCTGGTGTTATCTCTATTAATTTCCCGTCAATAATTTTTATCTTCTTAACATCAAACTCAAATTCTGCCCCGCACCAAGGGCAAGTCGGGCTTCCTGTAAACTTCGATGGACGATAACATTTTTTACAGTGCATACTTCTTATAGCTCGCTCTCTAACCTCAAGATCACGCTTCCTTACATTCCCTTTGATAAGCTGCCAATCTCTATCCTGACACGGTAAACCATGCATGTAAGGGTGAGAGTTGCCAGCACAATCTATTATGACGGCTGGTTCATCTTTTCTTCTAAGAACGCGCCCCCATTTCTGCATTTGCATTGGGAGTGATTTTGTCTTAGCTAGGTCAATCATAGCTTCTATTGTTACGTCCATTCCAGACGCTAATGCTAAATCGAACCCAAATGTCAGTAACATATTATTGGTTAAGATAGGTGTTCCTCTTGTGGCTAGGTCACATATTATATCCCTGCGCTCATCATCTGTTTTCGTTCCGTCAATAGAGGCTGCGCCATGTCCTGCCGCTATAAATTCACGAGCCACTCTTTCCGAATGTGCCACGTCTTTACAAAACACAACGGTCAGTTTATTTAATGCGTACTGCTCCCATAATTTTATATAATCACCTGTGATTGCGTCACTTCTGTGAATCTCTGGCTGTATGATTTTATAGTCCGAGAGATAACCATTATCTATCAACCATCGAACAGATTTACCAGAAACCATTACATCGAACCAATCCCCCATACCCATATTATCGTTACGCGCTGGTGTAGCGGATAAGCCGAGTACCTTAATAACATGATCTCCATTAGTGTTTTCTCTCGCAAATTTAACTATATCAGCCACACCGTTGCCGTAAAAATGTGCCTCATCTATAATAATAAAATCTGGCTTACCTAATTTAGACATCCTACGTCTTAATGTTTCAATTAAACAGACAGACGCTAAGTAGTTGTCGTAGTAATATAAATTGGTTGCCACGAATGTATGTTTAATATCATACTTCGTAAACACCTTTGACATCTGAGAGAATAATTCCTTCCTAGGAACAACAAACCAAATCCTCTTGCGCTTTCCTATAGAGCCTTTGACTATCGCCGCACTGCAAATAGACTTACCAAAACCAGTTGCCGCCTGCATCAATACATGATTATGTTTTCTGAACGCATCACGCGCTTCAATAACTAATTCTTTTTGATGGTCGTATAATTCTATATCCATGAAACCTCCTCCTCTTCATTAGTATTATTTACTATACGACACGCATCGTATTCATCTTCTATATCGTCTCTAATATCCTCTAGGAATATATCGGCAGGAATATTTATCGCTCTTATACTCGGAACCCCTTTTCTAAAAATAATACCCCCTTTTGTTTTCCTCGCGTCGCGATAGTACTCTAATATATTATTCCAACCTGTATCACCGTTGCACCAGACTGTTTTCTCTTTAATCAGTTTTGCGAAATGCTGGTTACGATTAGCAATATAAACCCGCTTGTCTTTATGCTGGTATTTCATGCCGTATTGACCGAGTGTTTCTCCTGCGGTTTCTGATGAAACGGCTCCGTCACGATGAGCAGCACAAGATATTAACTCCCCTATCGTTAGATTTAACCTAGAATTACTAGTGACAACAGGAATAATAGACGCGCCAACATATTTAAGAAGTGCTTCCGCTTCTGTATCAGCTTTCGCATCAACATAATTATCCCAATTCTGCACCATTATCCACTTCTTAGCGTCCTCAAGCTTGACTTTCTCTGTGCTTTGAAGCAAATACAGCCCCGCAAGAACAAAACCCATTTGATCTGCTGATCTGCCGTTGCCAACTATTGACCTGCTAGCCACCTTAAAGATCGCGATATTCGCTAGTAAGGTATCAAGGTTACGCGCTACTCTTTCAAACAATCTGCCTGAAAAATCTGCTGTTATAACCTTATCTATCTCCTCATTCCATAGATCGTATTTGCGTTGAACATTAACACCTCTTGGTGGAGTCAATCTTAACTGCATAACCCTGCTGTTTGTGGCGTTAGTCGATATTAAAGGATTAATCCCTGAGAAGGCTATAGAAAAACGTGATGTTGTTCTTTCTTGCCCAAACTTTCCAACCGTTATCCCATCAGATGCGCCCCTAGCTAAACCGAGAACACCGTCCATTATATTTCTAAGGCTTGAGTTATCTGTATCTGCTTCATCGTAAAGCACTGGGCGACCATCGTGCCTTAACAACGACCTTAGAGCGGCTTCTGTTGTCCCTTGCCCCACGAACAGGACATTACAAGCCATTGCTCTTTTAACAACCTCCCTCACTAAGGTTGATTTACCTGTACCTGTCGGCCCCATTATCCATATATGAGTTCTCCAATCGAAAGCACCGCACGCCATAGACGATGTTATCCAGCCAGCCAACAGTGAGCCTGATAAGGTATCTTCCCACGATGCCATCTCACACACATCTCTGAAACTTTTTGCGTCAGCTTCGGACAATATACCTTTACCTGTTTTTATCGTGTAAGATGAAACGTAGACATTTTCGGACTCTATCTTTTCTAAGCCAACTTTTTTACCTTCAACTAATAGATGGTTGCCGTAATGAACCACTATCCGTCGAACACCATCAGTCTTATCTACCCACGCGCCGCTACCTCTTATTACACCAGAATCATCGAAGTGTCCTTTTCTCTGAACAGCGTCCATAACAATTCGTGTCGCGGCTGAGAACAATTTACTCTCTGACAATTTCATATCACCGATGAAGTCATACCAATCTTTCTCTGTGGCTAATCTAAGTAAATTGTTTTTATTTATGCTTGGCACAGGAAGCACCACGATCTGTTTTTCATAGAAGCTGTAAAAATAATAAGTGCCAGTTATGTGACCAAGGACTTTAAAAGGAAGCCTCTCGCACTTGGTATTCATTATATAACCAGCTTTTAATTGTTTAGCGATAAGCTCTTCTACATCTAAATTTTTGATATCAGGTTTTTTTTCTTTCTTTTTCGGTTCAACTACGGTCACTGCTGTGCTATCCATTTTCACAACATCAGGCTCTTTTGCGCGACTAGGCTTATCAAGGATAATTGCATCTAACGCCTTATCAAAATCCTTCTTAACCTGATCTAATCCAAATATATCATGGACATCATTGAAATCTGTAGGCTTATCTTTTTCAGTTCCAGTAAATTCAGGAATAATAACATATCCATCAACGCTCAAGGCTGCATTATGGGCGTGTCTCAACCCCACGTTATCACAATAACCTTTTTCTCTCCATTCTATCCATTTATCATCATCGCCCGATATGGTTTTGAATTTTATAGACCTGATACTCTTAGGGAGCTTCTTTCTATCTAATATCCACTGATCGTTGTCTGCCGCAATAATAATTTTTGCATCAGGGTTAGCTTCTCTATAATTACTTACACTATCCGCCAGCCCTGACACTGATATGGCACAGCTAACCGCAAGCCCCGTGGCTTCGTAGATAGATAAACCAGTAGCAGCACCCTCACAAAACACCATAGTACTCGGTGCGGCTTTCTTTGGCGACCAGCCTATAGGAAAAAACAAACCTTTAACCCTAGCTTTAGGATAAAACCGCTTATCTCCGTTTTTGTATATAGTTTGGATATTCCATAAAGAGCCATTAAGGTCAATCATCATAACGATAAGATTTCCCTCATCATTAACCCTTATTAGCTGTGGTTTTACCTTCTTTTTTTTTAAATATCCTTCGTCCCCCGTAGCTGGTTTTGCCACTTTAAATATACTTACTATTTCATTCCTAACGGATTTTTCTGTCGCGAGTTTTTCTTCTTTTTCCTTCTTTAAACGCTTCTCGTGCTGCTTCTTCCACTTAACCTTGTCTTTATCGCTCCACTCTTTCTTTGCTCGCGAGAACCATGAGCCATTCTGCCCTGTTGAACAGTCATAATAATGACCATACGCACGATCACCCTCGTCAATTAGTCTGTAATATATGCATTTATTTTTATTGCTATTACTAATCAATAAATCTTTTTCTGTGAAAACTACATCACGAATGTTATTGACCAATACCCCCTCTTTCTCCATAAAAGAGACAAAATTATTGACATGATTATCCATCACTCAATTCCCTTCTATGTTAGTCTTGTTGTTTCAGTGCGTGCAGTAGCATCAACTCCATTCGTTTAGGAACTTCACCGTCTTTATTTTCCAGCCTATGAATCGTGATAGTTGACACCTCGAACAAATCAGCTAACTCTTTTTGAGTCACCTTCGCTGCTTTTCTAATCTTTCTAAATTCCTTATTGGTCATTATTTTTTCCTTTCTTTTTTGTTGCCCAATGCCAGTAATCGCAAAAATCGCACTTGTAAACCAGCCACCTTTTGCTGCTAGTTTTTTTCATCGCCTTCTTAGCTGACTGCTTAGAGACATAGCTTCTCTTTTTTTTGCACGCTTTAATACGTGCCTCTTTTATGTAATCTTCGTTCACGAATACCTCTTTTCTGTCCCGCTAAGGTTATATATAAAATAACATTTTGCAAGTTTATTTTTATTTTTATCTGTAATCATCTAATTTGATTACGTTACTGACCGTATCTTTATTATCATGATCTGTAATTGAGCCACGCCTTTCCAGCGTGCCATCATATACGTTATCGACCAAATTAAAATATTCATCTTTCCAGTAATCTGCTTCTTTCGCACATTCAAGTGCGTAAGTTTTGCATCTATCGCCATAAATCAATACATCGGCAAGGTCAGACTTTCTAATAAAAAGAAATCCTGTAAAGCCTGTAACGATATTGATTAATTTGAGTATAAAAGACATTTAAAAACGTACCTTTCTAGCGCGTGGTAATAATTTTAAATATCTATCATACAAAGCGTTGTATTAATATTGGTGCCGCTAGAGTTAAACGAGCCTGTAGGCAAACTGCTCCAGCGCGGTTTATATTTATCAAGCAAGCCATGATCTAGCTGTGCTGTTATTGGCAAGACTGCGACTAATCGCCCTCCAGTTTTTAAAAACTTCAAAGCGTGTTCAACGTGTTTAGCATAGTGCTTGCCATAAAATGGTGGGTTCATTAGCACTTTATCATAAATTCTCTCTGGTATTGCTTCTAAGAAATTGGCGCATTGCACTGATAACCCTTGCGCTCTAGCTTCTTCGGCTCTAGCGTAATTTACTTCAATGCCAAAACAAAACGCGCCATGCTTCTGTGCTTCTAGCATGATATTACCAGTTCCACATGATGGTTCTAAAACATAATCGCCTTTTCTTACATATGCCTGATCTATTAAACTTCTTACCACTTTGGCTGGCGTAGGATAATACTGTAAATCCTTGGCAACTTCGCGGCTAGGCTCTTTCTGGTTAGGCTTGGCTTCATAATTATCGGCTATAACATCGCCATAATATTCAGCTAGTGCGCGGTTTATATCCTTTAATTCTGGTTTATCAAAAAACAAGTGCGCATTACCATTTTTAAATGTTTTAAGCCAAACACCACGCGCTGGCAAAGTAATACTCTTGCTGTGCAGCTTTTCAATAACATGCTCTTTCATGAAATAATCTTCATCTTTATTTTCAATGAAAGTATTTAATTCGCCATGATCTATTAATGGTTTCCCTTGGTATTGTGCAAGCGCGTTTAAGATATCTCTGATTTTATCATGACCATAACCATATATACTATTGACATTCGATATGATTACTCGCTTTGGCATTCCAGCCACGCCGATTTTTACCTTATCATGGCTTTTATAGAATGGGTCAAGCGAACAAAAAACCTCTGCAAGCCCTCTCAATATCTGTTTTCTAGGGTCAGTAATGTACTTGCCAAGACTATTAATAATATTTTCTGGTGTAAAAGGCGGCGCACTTTCTAGCGATCTTGCAAATAAAACTTTATCATCTGCTGTCATAATAGAATCAAGTTTTTTATAGTCTTTAAGGTGCAGCCACGCCGATTTTGTTAGATGCCTTTCTAGCCGCCTTTTATCTGGCACTGATAAACTAAGGTTTTCTTGCCCATAAGTGCCTTGAATACTGCAAGCTGTGTAAATATCGTCATTGGCATTTTTAAGTGCTTCAATAGCTGTATCTAGGTTTTTAAGCTTGGATTCATATTCTGAAACAAAACTTGCTATATCTTTTCTAATGGTTATGTCTGTCATGATTTTAATTTCCTTTAGTTATCCCTGTTATATCCACCTCAATAATTGCCTTATCCTCGTCTATAGATATTAAACGCTGTTCATGCCCTTTACCTGTTTTCATAACAATTGAAATCTCTTTGCTAAATTTTCTCCAAATAGGAATATCTCTCTTATCCTTTAGCCATACAATTTTATCGCTTGTGTTAAATATATCGCGGTTAGCATCTTTTAATAATGCATATTCAAGCTCGCCGTTAGCTATACTTTTAGCACGTATTGTCGCTAGTTCAGTTATGCCAAAATCAGCAATTTGTTTTTCAAGTTCACCATCATTATCAAGATAAACCGTCATAAATTCTCTACCAAAATGTTCAAAAGCGCATTGCCTTGCTGTATTAATATTTTCAGCATATATATATACATAACAGTTTCTAAACGCTTGTTTCCCCATGAAGGTTATAAAATATTTATTCATTTATTTGTCTCCTTTTCTGTTAAATAGTACATTAGATAGCCGCGATTAAACGGCTATCGGATATATTATTTAATTTTAACTAGCATTATAACGCTGGTTTTATTTGCGCTTTTAACAAGCATAGGGCTTGATTCGTCTAATATATAAGCGTTACCATCTGGAATATCTGCTAAATATGCAGCGTTAAAGCCACAAGTGATAGGGCAGTCAATAAGCGTATCAATAACAAGATTATTTACAATCGCTCTATTGTTTTCTAGTCGCACTATCGGCTCTTTTATGTCATGCGCTTTATTATAGGCTTTTACTTGTTTGAAAATTGCCTTAGCCTCTGTCTGATTCCATAAGAACTCTTTATATTTATCATCAATTTTAGGAATAACGCGCTTATATTCTGGATACGTGCCATCAATGAGTTTTGTTTCTAGTAAGTAACTACCAACTGAAAAGCTAACACCTCTTTGGCATAAAGTCATAGTGATAGTGTTCCTAGTTTTCTTTTCAGCTTTCAATATCTCAATCAAAAATTTAATTGCCTTTGAGGGTATTATCGAACCTTGCTGGTATTCAGGGTTATTAAATTGCACATTATACGAATATAAATCAATCATTTTTAAGGTATGCCCATTAGTTGCAATCATATTATTCTCATGCAACACGATTCCACAAATATAGCAACGTGTTTCTTCTTTTGACATACTAGGCGATAAAAATTGCAAGTCTTTTAAAAACTTATCAAGATTAAATGTGTATGTTTTTACTGGATTCTCTGAAAACATACGGCTCACATCAGGAAAGTTACTTGCTTCATTATCTGAAACGGGGATTGCATATCCTTCACGATAAAAACCATCGTCAAAATCAGTCTGTTTTGTGATTCTCATATCAAGATCAGTTGCAAAAGCACTGTTATTCTGCACTTTGATATTTTTCAATATTGGCAACTCACGCGTGGAGTTAGCAAGTTTTTGTAGTATTTTCATGGTTAGTGTTCCTTTTCTGTTTTCTTGTAACAATTTACAAGCTAATACGCGCGCCTTTCTAGCGCGCGCATAGGTTTATAAATTATATTGTGCTTTAATCGCTTCTATATGAGGCTCAATTAATAACAATGCTTTTTCATGCGCGGTTATAACTGCTTTTTCAGTGGCGCGTTTAATATTAGAGCGTGCAACCTCTTTGCAATAATCCTCAAAGACTGCGTGTTTTTCAATATGAAAACCATTGCTATTTTCATGTGTATTAACACTAATATTCGTACGATTTTTATTTGTTGATACTCTCATAACTAAGGTGTTTTTATCATCGAGTTTTTTAAGTTCTTTTTCAGATACGGCAGTCCAGCCAGCAAAATGCTTTTTTCTTGTGATTGTATTCATAATATTTCCTTTTCTGTTAAGTTCACGGTAGTAAGTATAGTCTATTAAAATAGATTTTTCAAGCAAAAAAATAACAAAAAGTTATTTTATCCCTATTTCCTTCTCTAACATTAAATTAAGTCTTTCTAGTTTTCGCTGCATAGCTGCATCAGGGACGTTGTAGAATATCTCCGCTACCAATGCGCCATATTCTTCTTCGCGTGCATTCTGGTACGCCCTATCCTTGGCATATACCGCAATTGGTATACCTGCGAACATATACGCGCTTAGGATTGTTGATAGTATTGTTGTTTTCATGGTTTTTCCTTTCTAGGTTGATATTCATTTAATAATGGGCTGTTTGGTTCACCATCTTTTGACATTGAATGTAAATATGTGCCATCAAGATTTATGCAACATGCTTTAAATTCGTTTTCAAGTTCATATACTGGTCTATGCCAACTATCTACATATTTAAAAATTGCCGTTTGACCGTTGTTTAATGTTAGGTTTTCCATGGTTGGTTTTCCTTTGTGTTAGATAGTTTTGCTTTTGCTTGCCATAATTCTTTACTCATTGGTATAAATTTATAGGCTTTGCACTGCTTTAAATATAATTCATAGGTTTTTATACAACCTATTTTTCCATAAACTTCATTCATAATTTTATTCTCCTTTTCTATTGCATGGTTGAGGTATAATTCAATTGTTCTTCGGCGATTGTGTGTAAGGCTAGTTTATAAAAATCAATTAGCTCTTGATCGTCTGGATTGCTTTCACGCTCTAGTTTGATAATCGTTTCTTGAATGTCTTTTATAAGCATTGGTTTAATTCCTTAATATAATTGTTAATCCAATTTTTTTTAGCTTCGTCAACTTCGTAAACAGTTACTGATACATTTTCAGTGCCGTTTGATATGGTATGACCAGTAAAAGTTTTACGTGCCCAATTCACAGCGAACTCATTGGCCATTGTTTGGGTTTTGAATGTTAGTATTGCTGTCTCTGTCATAATCTATATCCTTTCTTGTAAATATTTTCCCGCCGATATATTCGCCGTTAGGGTAAATACTGCCTAATATATGGGATTCAGCTATTTCTTTG
>Ga0256831_1000365_pt1 | contig 23628 bp, 21 predicted proteins | sample 132544metaG_FD_189087 | JGI IMG/M metagenome (GOLD analysis project Ga0256831, IMG submission 189087) | Hydrothermal vent microbial communities from Lau Basin, Pacific Ocean - 132-544 | ecosystem: Environmental > Aquatic > Marine > Hydrothermal vents | place: Pacific Ocean: Lau Basin | collected... | reverse complement strand
TTGTGAACCTGTAGCTCCCTGAGCGCCTTGGGCTCCTGTAGCTCCGTCCTGACCATCTTGACCGTCTACACCGTTAGTACCGTTGATTCCATTTGTACCAGCTGATCCTTGTGGACCTCTTCCACCTTGTGATCCTGTAGGACCTTGAGCACCTGTTGCACCTGTTGCGCCTGTTGCGCCTTGTGAACCTGCGGGACCTTCAGTACCCTGAGGACCTCTTCCCCCTTGAGAGCCTCTAGGACCTTGTGAACCTGTTGCACCTATTGCACCAGATGAACCTTGTGGACCTGCTGGTCCTTCAGGTCCTTGGGGACCTTGAGGGCCTTGAGTTCCACTATTGCTAGTACTTGTAGCTGTACTTGTATCGCCCTTTGCTCCTGTGTTAGTGCCACCCGTTTTTCCGCTATCTTTGTTATTCTTTGAAGCACCGTCATCTCCACCATCTAGACCCTCTAGTCTTTGGATTAACTGCGCAATCATATTCAACAATTGCATAAGAATTGCTGATTGATTACTAATACCACCACTCTTTATTTCGCCGCCATTAGAGCCGCCAGAATTTGAATTGTTTGCTGCGCCACCCTCGTCTGTAGCATTACTACGAATAGCATTTAACATATTATTTACGTTCAATGACATTTTAATATACCTCTATTTTTTTAGAATTTGCATTTTATGACCTCAGGTTGAGATCAAAATAATGCTCGCTTACTACGTTGCCTTAAATAAAATAAGCAAACACGTAAGTATTCAAGCGAATAAAACAGAATGTTGGGATATACTGGCTTTACGAAATATGTGAATTAGCAAGAGCTACTTTTTAAAAATAACGCTCACTAAGACTTATCTAAATTATCATCCTTGACATAACCGCATTCTCCTAAATTCACTCAATACAAGATCTGCACAAAACTTCCACATGAATGAAGAACATCCATGACACTTCATATCTTTTTTGTGCAACTCAAGTACGAGCGTATTTTTAGGTTTAATTTTCATTTAGAGCTAGCATGACCGTGATAATCGTCCCTTAACAATCGCTGAACGGTCATTTTTTTGTTTTGCTACGACTAAGCTTCAAAATAAATCCATAACACCATAGAGGAAAACCTAAAAAGCATAAAAAATACTTATTTATATCAATCATTTATAATTCTAATATTAACTGAAAAACAATCGCTTATTAGCTACAATTTAAGCTATTATTCCCAAAGATAGATAATATTCAACCGCACAACGCTACACTATTGCCGACCTTATTCACAATTTGCTAGGCTCCCTCTCCATGAAAATACTTCTTTATAACGATCTCGATGACAGCAAAATAAATGGTTTTGAAAAATTACGACACTATCTTGAGCAGGATGATTTTCGTTCTGCGGATGTGAAAAAAGTTGGCAACAATCTTTATCGAGCGCGTTTAAACCGCAGTGATCGTTTATTATTTTCTATTTATCGTTATAAAGACTGCACTTATGCGTTGTTGCTAGAGTATATAAAGAATCATCGCTATGAGAAATCCCGTTTTTTACGACGTGGCGTAGTAATTAATGAAAGCCGTATTCCTGATATTACTAATCTGCAAGATGTCACTCCTGAGGTATTACCTTTTATAAGGGCTGATAGTACTCAATTTAATTTGTTAGATAAGCCACTTTGCTTTGATAAACCTCAGCGGGATATTTATCAACAAGCATTGCCGCTTATTATTATTGGATCTGCGGGTAGTGGCAAGACCAGCCTGATTCTGGAAAAAATTAAGAAAATGCGTGGTGATGTTTTATATGTCAGTCAGTCACCTTATCTTGTGGAAACATCCAAAGACTTATATCAATCCTATGATTACCAAAACGGAAATCAACAATTACAATTTTTAAGCTTTGCAGAATTTATTGAGAGTATTCAAATACCTCAGCATAAGGTGGCTGATAATAAGGTTTTCCAGCAATGGTTTGCGCGCATTGAACAAAGTAGCCCAATTAAAGATAGCTATAAGTTATTAGAGGAGTTTCGTGGTGTTATTACAGGCAGTTTTGATAGCAAGAAGCATGATGGAGAAGCATTTCTAAACCATGATGCTTACTTAGCATTGGGAATTAAACAATCTATATTTTTACCGCAAGAAAGAGATGCTGTCTATGCGCTGTTTCAGCGCTATTTAGCTTTTTTAAATGAGCAATACTATTACGATATTAATCTAATTTGCCATCAATATCTCACACTAGCGACACAGAAGTATGATTACGTGATTATTGATGAGGTGCAGGATCTTACTACTATACAATTGGCGCTGGTATTAAAAACCTTGCGCGTCACCTCACAGTTTTTATTTTGTGGTGATGCAAATCAGGTGGTGCATCCTAATTTTTTTTCTTGGAGCAAAATAAAGGCATTATTTTTTCAGCCTCATAGCGCACGGCAAAAGCAATCCCTTATTCGCATATTGGATGGCAATTATCGTAATGCCTTTGTTATAACCAAGATTGCTAATAAAATACTCAAGCTTAAAACACAACGCTTTGGTTCAATTGATAAGGAAAGTCATTACTTAATGCACTCACATGATGGGGCAATGGGTTGCATCAAACTATTACCTAATCAACATGCTATTAGTAAAAAGCTTAATGAAAAAACCAAAGACTCTGTTTCCTATGCGGTGATTGTGCTTGATGAGGCAAGTAAAAAAGTAGCTCAGAAATTATTTACCACACCATTAATTTTTACCATTCAGGAAGCCAAGGGATTGGAGTATGACAATATTATCTTATTTGATTTTATTAGTAGCAATGCCATGCGCTATCAAAAAATCACACAGGGCATCCAGCGTGAGGATATACAGCAGGCGATAAAATATGCACGCAATAAGGATAAAACGGATAAATCGGCTGAGGCATATAAATTTCATATTAATGCACTCTATGTTGCGATCACACGGGCTATTAAAAATATCTACTGGCTAGAATCGGAGGTTGATCAACCTATTCTTAAATTACTTGGTTTAAAGTACATTGATGACACACTTAATTTTGAAAAACAAAGATCCTCTAATAGTGAGTGGCAACAACAGGCAAATAAGTTAGAGCAACAGGGGAGACAACAACAAGCAGAGCAAATTCGTACTAATATCTTACAACAACAAACACCTGACTGGACGGTATATAACGAAAGCAATATTCAGAATTTATTGCATCAAGCGCTTGATGAGCAACAGCGCAAAGCAAAGTTGACTCTCTTTGAATATGCTCTGGTTTATGATCATGAACTTTACCGTAATGCGCTGATAAAAGTAGGGTTTAAGCCTGCTCTAACCCCTCAAAATGGCATTGATTTATTGCATAAAAAATATTTTATGAATTATCAAAGTAAAAATTTAAGTGCTGTGACACAATTGATTCATCGTTATGGGGTCGATTTTCGTAATACCTTTAATCAAACCCCTCTGATGATTGCTACTAAGTATGGAAATATTAAGCTAATTCATTTATTAGGCGCACAAAAAGCACATAAAAGCCTGACTAACAATAAGGGACATAATGCCTTTCAGATTGCGCTTTATCTTGCATGGAAGGATAAACAATTTGCAGAGGAAAAATTATTGCGTGTTTTCCTTGCCTTATCTCCAGAAAGTATGGATTTACGCATTAATAATCAAACCATTAAATTGGACAAACACCGCACTGAATTTTTCCTAATAAATCTCATCATGGCGCTTTTTTATGAAATATTGCCACATAAAATGATTTTTAGGGGCGGTGGATTTACCTCGCATGACTTAGTTGAAGCACTTGCCAATTTCCCTGCTCATTTACTGCATGAAAAACTCTATGATCATGACTATATTAGCGAGGTGCTAGCCACGCATAAAATGCATAGCGACAGCCCGCAGAGTCTGGAGTTATTTTACCGCATAAAGCCTGATAACTATTTGCTTAATCCTAATATCGCGCTACGGATTGATGATCAATGGGTCGCTATTTATGATTTATTGTGTTTTGATCAACTCAGTATGGAACATAAGAAAAAACTAGGAATAATTGATGTTGACGAATTTTATTCAGGGGTTTTGGAAGAGATGAAAATACAATATAAATGTGTTTTGGGGATTACTGGAAAATGAATGGGTTGAATTTACAGCACTCAATAGGAAGTGATGTAAAACCATTTCTTCAGTATTTTGACTACCAATTGAAGATGGGACTATTAATGGTTGCCAACTTAAGGCGGGACAAGTAACGTCATGGCAAATAACCCGCCCCCCTTCGACAAACTCAGGGAACTAGCCCTTCGGTAGACTCAGGACACCGCTTCCTGAGCTTGTCGAAGGGGGCGGGTGAATAGCAGAAACATGAACTGTCCCGCCTTAAACTGGTAGCCTGTATTTCTAAGCTGGAAAATTGCTATCCCACCTTGCGGAACTCTACGAAATTACAGCTCAGGTATCATTGCTGTCCCATAGGCTAATACTTCTACAGAACCTACTGACTTGCCGTTGCCTTTATAAATTGAGGCGGTTTCGTATTTAATATTGAGCACTAAGGTTGCATTTTTTTCTGCTGCGCTTTCTTTCATGCGCAATAGGGCTTCACGTCTTGCGCGATCTAGTAGTGTTTCATAAGAGGTGACGCGTCCGCCAAAGAAATTATGCAAGGCGGCAAGGAAGCGTTTAAAATAATCAACCGAGATGGTCACGCTACCTAACACGAGTTGTTGCTGAAAGTTACCCGCAGAAGGTGGTGTTTTAATCGCAATAGCGGGTAGTTTATTGAATTTTTTTTCCCGCTCTACAATGGATATATAGTGCTTTTTTTCGATATAGCTACCGATGAAATAAGTGACGATCAGTAAAACTAAAATAAAGATGAGTTGATACATAATTTATTCCAGTATGACGGCTGTGCCATAAACATAAATCTCTGCGGCACCCTGAGCAATGCTGGAGGTGGAGAAACGTACATTAATAATTGCATTGGCACCAATTGCTTTAGCCTGTTGCTCTAAGCGCTGCATTGCTTCCTCGCGTGATTCTTGTAATAGCTCCGTATAACCTACCAGCTCGCCACCGAAGAGGTTTTTTAGGCTTGCCATAATATCGCGTCCAACGTGTTTAGCACGTACTGAGCTACCTTGTACTAAACCAAGATGCTTGAGAATGGTTTTATTGGGCAGTATTTCTAAATTGCTGATTAACATGGTATTTAAACTCTTCGTCTTTTATATAATTGATTTTTAGGTAGTCTTTAGGAAGTTTCAAGTAATGAATTTACCTATATTGTGCTGTTTTTTTATACCCAAGAGGCATAGCAATTCCTGATTGGAGTATCTCAAGAGGCGCATAGTTGCTCTACGCAACGATTGAGATGATTCAAACGGGGCAAAAGGGCAAGTAAGATGGGGAAAATCATTGCTTGGAATTTCCTTAGTAACTATTGTCAATAGCTATACGTCTGCTTTCAACCTTTTTAAGAATCTTAGGAATCTGTTTTTTCAAGCTCCGATTCATTGAAGTGATAGCATAATCATTCTTTTTCAGACCTAGTTTTCTACCTAGTAGTGCAGATTCTAACGCAAATAATAGTTGATCAATATAGTGTCTAGCTTGTATTTCTGCTTCTTTCCAGTAATCAATTACTTTGATCAATGGTCCCTCTAGATCTTTATTCTCTTCCAGATGTTGCTGGTTTTTCTCTTGGCGCTGCTCTGTAATTGCTATTGCATCAACCAAGCCTTCCATGCCCTGATGAATATTTACATCTATTGTTTTTGCGTATGCAAGAAGTTTCCCAGTGACTTTGGGCGTAAATTTAGGTGTGTTACGAGACCCTCTATCGGTCTGTCGTTTTTTTCTACCCAGTTGTTTTTGGCTTTTAGCAAGATCATTGCGCACCATCTCATGCACCTTAATAATCAGTTTTCTAAAGGTTTTTAGGTTTTGATTGATACGCTTATCAAGCTTAACTGCATCTCGAGAGAATTTAGTACCGATTGTTTTTTGGTTCATGGTGTCATATGCAATCCATGCACGTCTAATTCTCTTTTTGACTTCTTTTTGCTGCTTTCTCAGCTCATACACACCATCACCCCATATTTTTTTAACACTAATTAAGAGACTGGAGTGGCGTGGATGTTCATTAATCAAGTCATCAATATCTGCCAGTAACACCTTCATATCATTGATTTCAGCATCAACACTATCCAGTGAATGTACTAATGGTTTATATACTTTGAGCGTGAAATTATGGATTTCTTCTTTATTGTCAGAACCGAAAAGGCTACTACCAAGGTTCCAACCTTTCCATTGCGATTCTGTGCCATCATTTGCAACATCACTCGCAAGGCTATCAACACTACCTGATACACGCCAGAGAGAAAAAAGAAGAAGTGCTAATAAAGCGATAGCCGTTAGGAAAAGCTGTTCTGTTGACATATCAGGATTTTTATTACGCATTCTTTTTACAAATAGATACCAGCCTATGAGTAAAGCAATTGCAAAAATGATAAAAATGCCAGTTAAGAGTGTAGCAAGCATTGCTGAGCCTGTGATTTTGGGGTTAGGGAGTAGAAACCCGCCTTCAATCCTTGAGGGAGGGTTAGGGTGTTTCCAACAATGATATTAGAACCCCCCTTATGACAATATACAATACAAAAAAAAGGCTGAATTATCAGCCCTTTTTTAGCATTATTTTAAGTGATACCTTAATCCACTCGTTAGAAGTCAAATAGTGGATTGTGTTCAGGCGTTTTTTGATAACGATTATTATACTGATTATTGTGATAATCGTTGCGATTCATTCCTGGGGGGTAAGGCGCATAACTCTCTTTAGGCCAGAAACGGTTGTGAGGTTTTCTAGGCTGACCATAACATGGAATAATACCACGCTTACACAAGGTACTGCGCCACTCATATTTATAGAAATACTTTACTACCGCGCTATTTTGTGGTTTGAAATGCACTTTAACCGTAGGCGAATACTCCTCTCGACCAAAGCCTGTGCCCGCTTCATCCGCTGGGGCTGATGGTGCTGATCTTGCTCTTTTGCTACTGAATGAGTTTGATTGATTATCACGATACATAATACGCGGTTTTTCATTGTAGACCGCTAATGCAATCACCCCCATGGCTGACTTATCTCCCCATGCAGATGCATATGAGTTACCTGCTGAGGTGAAAAAGAAACGATTTACATGGTTTTTAGTCGTGCGCCATCCTTTATACGTTGCGGTTTCATAAGGGTTAAGAATATACATTCTTTCACGCTTCCCTAACCATGATTTCTTGCCTGTTAAAATATTACGCCCATCAACCGCAATAACTACCCCAACGCGACGATTAGACATATTACGCAAGCGCAAACTATAGCGTTTTCCTCGCTTAGCCTGAACATAAGCACGTTTTACGTTATATGCCTTATTGCCTGTAGTAATTTGACGAAAACTTCTTCCATTATCACCAATAATACTCACACGAACAGGCGAATAATGAGGAGGGGCTGGTACTGCTTTTGCTACTGTAATAGCTGTTATCGAGAGTACTAGAAAAAAAATAAGTTGTAGAAACCTTAAGTTGACGATCTTTTTTATTTTTGTAGAAACCATAATTTGGAAACTCCTTAACGGTTATGAGTTAATCTAAATTTGTAGTGATCCCATAAATTCAGATTATGCACTCGCATTGTAAAGGGCGCTTTCTTGCAAGCCCCTTAACAATAGAGACATGCTCTTAAGAAATTTGTTCCAATTTTGTACCGACACATAAAATTATTTTACCCTTAAAATTACTAAAATCTTTTAAAGATTACCACTTTGGATGCAGATTCATTGCTTGCTAAATGCTATAATATTGAGAAATTAGCTAGCAATTTCAAGCTAAAATACCTCTCAGGCTAACAACTGATGTTTTTAGTCTGTAAACTACAGTTTAGGAACGAGTACGAAATAACTTCCCAATTTCTAACTTGCTTTTTTACTCCAGCTTAGATGATTTCATTCGTTGCGTAGAACAACTATGCACCTCATGAGTTCATCCAATCTGAAATAAAAATTCTGTGTTAGAACTTCTGGAAGTTATTCCATTCTCATTCCTTAACTCGATAATCAAAAAATTCTAATGGAAAAAAGAACAGGAACTTGAAGTATTAATGGAAAATGCACTCACTATAGTTGTAGTTTTAGGTGGACTATTATTTATTTATAGCTTTATTAAATATGCCGTAATAGGGTTTCGCTACCATCCTGTCACAGGTCTCCTTGCGCTAATACCTGTGATGAATATTATTACACTACCAACCTTGATGGATGGCAAAATCATTCGTTTGATTATTTTTGGGGTTCTTGGTCTACTGCTAGCAATCGCGGCTTGGTTTTTAGGCGCTGATAAATCCATATATCAACATGTATCGGCATTGCGCGGTCAGTCTGTTCCACTATCTAGTAGCAACATAGCAACGGGTAACAGCGAGCAAAACACTATGCTATCTAGTGCGACAACAGTAGCCGTTCAATCAACAGGGACAAGTGAAAATAATTCTCCCAAGGGGACAGTTGTTGCCTCATCCAGTGTACAAATAGCCCCCAAACCTATCCATTTAATCAACTTACCGAAAAAACCGCTCTACAATCTGCAATTTATAGACACCTCTATACAACAACTCAGCACATTACAAGGACACACGGTACGCATTATTACTCGTGAAAATTCTGTTGTAGAAGGACGCTTACAAAAAACATCTACCTCAAGTATTTTTATCGTAAAAACAGGCAGTGAAAATATTGCGTATGAGATGTTGATTAGTAATGTTAAACAGATAAAAGTATTAATCAAACGCAGTCAATAAGCCTATGTCCGCCCTCCCACTACCATCTTCCATGATTTGCTTTGTCTACCGTAGCAAGCGCAATAATGAAATGTATTTATACCTACCTGAAAAAGACCAGTTTGGAAATGTACCTGAGTCACTCTTAAAGCTAGTGGGAGAGGTTGAGTTTTCTTTTGAGTTTCTATTAAATACTGAGCGAAAATTACTACGCTATCAAGCCGCTGAAGTGATGCGTAATATACTTGATAATGGCTTTTTTCTGCAAATGCCGCCCAATCGTTATCGTTCGGATAGTGATGGTGAGTTGGATGCTGGTCTTCAGGGGTTTTAACGTACTTCCTCCTATAGATGTTCGGATATTAAATTTCCGCAGGAGTGCAAAACTTGGGGAATTATTTATCTGAAAAACTATAGTAGGAATGGGCATAAATTAACTTTTTGAAGCTTCAAGCGATATACTCATAAAAAAATCCAACATATTATGGTGGATGCGTTACGCCTATCCACCCTTGTATATTTACTTCCAAGATTAATTAATAAGTTTTTTGCCATGGTTCAATAATAGCGGATACAAGGTAACACTTTTCTATTCTGATAGAGGACTGGAATAGGAGATTAAATTCTTTATTAGCAGTTATTTGAATACAATAAAAACATCTTAATTAAATTTAATAAGCCTTTGAATTTATGGAGTGTCCCAGCTTAAATTGGTAGCCTTCATTTGAATTAGGTCTTAGTGTTAAGGAAGTACCTAAGAGGTATTCTATCTTTTATTGTACTATGTTTTACTGTAATAAATGCTACAATAAAAAAATATGAAATTTTATAATCGTGAAACAGAAAGCAAACAGTTACTAAAATGGTCTCAGCAAGCCCAAAAAGGACAGTCTAGCCTAACCCTTCTTGTGGGTCGTCGTCGCGTGGGTAAAACCGCATTACTGCAACACACGTTTCAAAATAAAACAGCGCTTTATCTCTTTATATCACGAAAATCAGAGCCTTTACTCTGTGAAGAGTTTGCAGATCAAATACGCGCACAGCTTGATATTCCCATATTTGGTCAACCTAAACGGTTACGCGATATTCTCGTGTTATTGTTTGACTATGCCAAGCAACACCCTTTGACGTTAATATTAGATGAATTTCAAGATATTAGCCGCCTCAACAATGGTTTTTTCTCTGACTTGCAAAACCTATGGGATCAGCATCATTCAAACAGCCATATGCATTTAATTTGCTGTGGCTCACTTTATTCATTAATGACTAAAATATTTCAAGACAGCAAAGAGCCTTTATTTGGACGTGCGGATAATCGCCTCAATCTACAACCGCTTAAACCGCTGTATATTGCTGAACTGCTACAAGATCAACAGTGTTTTAGTGCTGAAAATTGGCTAACGTGGTACACATTAAGCGGTGGTGTTCCTAAATATTTGGAATGGCTTTCTAGAACAGAGAGCAATAACGACTTATGGTCACAATGGCTAAGTGAGCATAGCCTTGTTATTGAAGAAGGAAAGTATCGCCTTGCAGAAGAATTTGGTGGCGAGCAAAATACCTACTTTTCAATCCTTGCCTGTATTGCGAATGGAAAGACAAGCCGCAGCCAAATTGAATCACTACTAGCAATGTCAGTAGGCCCTTATTTACAACGCTTAGAAAAAGAGTTTGAAATTATTCAGCGCATTACGCCTGTTTTCGCCAAACCCAATAGCCGCCAAGTAAAGTACCGTATCCAAGATGCCTTTTTAAGCTTCTGGTTTCGTTTTGTACACCATTACCGCAGTGCCGTTGAGATTGGCAACTTTACATTTTTACAGCAAATGATTCAGCGTGACTTTTCTACCTACAGTGGCGTGTGGTTAGAACGATTATTTCAAGAGCAGCTTGCAAATACGGGGCGCTACAATATTATCGGTAACTACTGGGAAGCTGGCAATAAAAACGAAATTGATATTGTTGCACTCAATGAGATTGATAAAACCGTATTGATTGCAGAGGTCAAACGAAACCCTAGACGGATTCGCCTTTCTCAGTTAAAAGAAAAAGCTACTAAACTTGAGTTGCGACTAAAGGGATACGCATTTGAATACCGTGGCTTATCTTTGGAAGATCTATCAGAGGTTGGTAAATTCGGCTACCAACTTAAGGTGGGACAAGTAAAGTCATAGCAAACAACCCGCACCCTTCGACAAGCTCAGGGAACTAGCCCTTCGGTAGACTCAGGACACCGCTTCCTGAGCTTGTCGAAGGGTGCGGGTGAATAGCAGAAACTCGAACTGTCCCGCCTTAAACTGGTAGCCCTAAGGAACGAGCACGAAACAACTTGCCGATCTCTAACTTGCTTTTTTATCCCAGCTTGGATGATCTCATTCGTTGCATAGAGTGACTATGCGCCTTATGAGTTCATCCAATCTGAAATAAAAATTCTGCGTTATAACTTTGGGAAGTTATTCCGTGCTCATTCCTAAATGGGAAAGTAGTTTGAGCATCCTTCATCAAAAAGAAAAGCAGTTTACATTTTTTTTCTTCATTATTTGAAGGAAGCTGAAGCAAAGGAGTGTCAACTACAAAATGAAGGGTGCCGAATCATTGCTTGAAACTTCCTTAAGGGCATAAGTAAGAGGTTGGGTTTTTTAAGGCTTTTACAAATTCTGCTCACGTGTCTGTAATGAGCTAGTGGTATAAATCCCTGGCATTTGATAGTAACGGAAGAAAGTATCCGCATAATCAACCAGTTCACTGTCTGTCTGTTTTTTTAAAGGCTTGAATACTACTTCTGTCAAATCAAGACCGATGCCAGCATATAACTCTGCCTTCTTTTTCTTAAAGAAAGGTTTATCATCTTTTTTAAAGCCTTCTGTGTGATAGCCAAGTTGTAGTTCAAAGTATTTGAGCGGTGTCGTTTGTAGCCTATGGAATCCACCTAGCTTTAATACGGCGGAGTAGTTGTAGCCTGTGTAATCCGTAATAGGATGTCCTTTATCCGCTTTACTTTTATGATATTCAACACGTAGATCCAGTTTGTTTCTTAATCCTGGAACGGTATTTTTTAGATAAGAAATTCCAATGCCTGTGCCATCCATAATAAGGTCTTCGTAGGAAAAACCATGATCGGAAGAAACACCATCGAAGGCTTCCACTAAAAACATCAATCCTCCCGAAAAAATAGCGCCCTTTAGCGCGGCATCCTTAGAGTTTCCTGTTTTGCTATAGAGACGATTTGTTAGAAATTCATCCATTAGGTAGGTGGAATAGAGATGCCCTAGTTTGTCTGCACCGCCGCTACCTGTATTCATACCAAACCATTTTTCATCATTAAACTTAAAAGAAGCGCTTCCCCAAGCCCATTCTTTTAAGCCTAAGTATAAAATTCCACCTGTTATTCCCCCTAATTCCCATTTTAGCTCTTTTGCTGCTTCACCTATGGTGAGTGTTTTATTAGACTCCAGCATAGATTCGGCATGACAAACTGAAATTGAGAGTAGCGAGCAGGCTAAGATTGTTTTTATTATAGGGGGCATGAAATATTCCTTAGATCTAATGATACAAATAAGTCGTTATTATAGCGGGTATAGGGCTCTCCTGTATAACACAACATGAGTATTTGTAAGCTAATTTCATCAGGTAAGTAAACTTGTCGCTACTAAATTGGATATAATCTACTTCCCCCGTTACTTATCATAGAGGTTGACTGTTGTATACCGTACTGAACAAACGTCTACAGAATATTGAAAAAAACGATATTAAAGAGTTACTAAGAGACTCGCAAACAGGACTAGAAAAAGAAAGCCTACGTGTGGATACCAAGGGGCATATCGCACAAACAGAACACCCTAAAGTGCTAGGTTCTGCATTAAAAAACCCTTGTATTACTACGGATTATGCCGAATCACTACTAGAGTTAATTACTCCTCCTTGTGATCGTGGTTATAAATCGCTGGATTTTTTACAAGAAGTGGAATCTTTTGTCTATCAGCAATTAGGCGATGAGCTACTGTGGACGAGCAGTATGCCGTGTATTATTCGCGGTGAGGATGATATTAAAATTGCTGAATATGGAGATTCAACAGGCGGTAAAATGAAGCATGTGTATCGCCAAGGATTAGCATGGCGCTATGGAAAAATGATGCAGGTAATCGCTGGTATTCATTTTAATCATTCAATTGGCAAAAACTTCTGGGCGGCATATCAGCAAATAGAAAATCAACAAAAGCGTACTAAGCAAGACTTTATTAATCAGTGCTATATGGGAATGATTCGAAATATTCAGCGCTATGGATGGTTGATTCCTTATCTATTTGGTTCCTCTCCTGCCATCTGTAAAACCTTTCTAAGCGGTGTCCCCAAGCTAGATAGTATGAAAATTTATAATAAAAATACCTATTATGAGCCTTGGGGAACGTCATTACGCATGGGGGATATTGGTTATACAAATCGCAAAGAGAGTAAAGCGGGCATTAAGGCTAACTATGACACAATAGAGCAATACATAGACAGTCTGCGCTGTGCCATTAACACACCCCATGCAGCGTATGAAAAAATTGGTATTAAAGTTGATGGTGAATATCGTCAGTTAAGTGCTAATTTATTGCAGATTGAGAATGAATACTACAGTACAGTACGACCCAAGCAGATTCTGGGCTGTTTTGAAAAACCAGTTGATGCGCTCAGTGACCGTGGTATTCGCTATGTCGAGTTGCGCTCGGTGGATATAAACCCCTTCCACCCCGCAGGCATTACCCATAAACAGCTTTTCTTTTTAGAGGTGTTTATGCTATTTTGCCTCTTGCAACAAAGCTCTAAAATTGATAAAAAAGAACAACAAGAAATCGATGAAAATCAATCATTAGTGGCTCATTTCGGACGTAAACCCAATCTCGAATTGAGTTGTAATAATAAAAAATGCACGCTTAAATCATGGGGCTCTGAACTATTAGAGGCTATGATACCTGTGGCGGAGTTACTTAATAAAGTCCATACTGATACTTGTTATCTATCAGCATTAAAATATCAAATGGAACTTTTTGAACACCCCGAACTCACACCTTCAGCGCGTGTATTAGATGAGCTAATCAGTAATCACGATAGCTATTTTGACTTTGCACACAGTCAGTCTGATGAGCATCGTCAGTATTTTCTGAAACGTGAGCTGAGTGACACTTCTCGAAAGAAGTTCATCCAACAAGCTGAACAGTCAATTTTAGAGCAGAAAAAAGTTGAAGCAAATGATGATGTAGACTTTGATAGTTTCCTCAAGCATTACTTTGATCGCTAGACCTAACCCCAATAAAAATAATAACAACAAATGATAAGGCCCCCAATATCATGAACAAGCTAACTTCAATTATTAATAATAATAAAACGTTTTTAATCTTTATTTCATTCCTATTTATCTTCCGTGGCGCAATTGCGGACTGGCATCCTGTGCCAACAGGGTCAATGAAACCAACCATTCTTGAGGGCGATGTCGTCTGGGAGAACAAGTTGGCTTATGACCTACAAATTCCTTTTACCGATATTTCTTTAGCACGTTTAGGAGAGCCTGAGCGGGGGGATATTATTGTCTTCACCTCTGAAGCTGCTGATAAACGCATGATCAAGCGCCTTATTGGATTACCTGGTGAGACAGTTGAAATTAAGAAAAACCAACTCTTTATCAATGGTAAGCCTGCTGACTACTCAAATCTACGTGATCCTAAGTTAGCGCCTTTACGTGAAGGTGATAAAGAAGAGGGTATCTATGCGATTGAATCTGTAGGTAATTTAACCCACGTAATGCAGGTAAAACCAAATTACTATAACCCTACAATGAAAAATTATGGTCCCATTACGATTCCAAAAGACAAGTATTTTGTAATGGGAGATAACCGTGATAATAGTGCAGACTCACGTTATTATGGGCTCATTCCACGCTCAGAAATTCGTGGGCATGCTACGCGAATACTGCTTTCTTTAAATACCAAAGAAAGTTTTAAACCACGCATGGAACGTTTTTTCGAGATGCTCAAATAGGGATACCAATTTAAATAGGGTAGCCCGTTGATTTATAAGCAGGAGGTCATAATAAATCTAACATGTGACCTCTTTCATATGTCAATTGACAGTTCGCCCGTATTTCATCTAAGCGGAATACGGGAGATCGTAGCAACGCGCCATCCCGTATTACGTAAACTTCCTACAGATGGGTGAAGGATGCCAAAATTTTGTTAGATTTATTATGACCTTCTACTTATCCACGAGTATTAGCAATGAATAAAAAGCAACAAACCTTTTATACCAACCCTGACATTCCAGAAGGGATTAACACCTCTGCATCACACCCCTTAGCCACCTTTATAAAATTATTCAGCGCCATTGCTATTATCCTCGCCCTTAGCGCATGGCTATTAGGCAAATCAGGGGACTATCTCGCCTCATTAATCCCCTATAGCAAAGAAGTTGAGCTAGTCTCTCAGTATGACCTCCCTGCCAGTGAAAATGATAGCTCTGATATGCAACTCTACCTAGAAAACCTGACAGAACATATTAGTGATGCAATGGATCTTCCTGATGCGATGGAAATTTATCCTCATTATATTGATGATAACATTGAGAATGCTTTTGCCACATTAGGTGGTCATATCTTTCTCTACAAAGGATTACTTTCTAAACTAAAAAATGAAAATGCTATCAGCATGGTAATTGCGCATGAAATAGCGCATATAAAACATCGTGATCCGATACGCTCTATCGGTCAATCTGCCGCCATTTCAACAGGATTTTTCTTATTACTAGGAAAGTCAAATGTCAATTTACTCGGCTCAACAGGTTTATACACCCAGCTAAAATTTAGCCGTGATATGGAAACCGCCTCGGATATTGAAGGCTTAAGCGCATTAGTAAAAGTATATGGACACGCCAGTGGTGCGATAGACTTATTCGAATTACTCCGTAGTTTAAGTAATGAAGATATCATGAAAGAACCTACCTTCTTTGTTACGCATCCATTGGGAGACAATCGCATTAAACAAATTGAAGCCATTGCTAAAGAAAATAACTGGTCGATGGATAAAGCGGTTACGCCCTTACCTAATGGTTTTAGTACTTGGCTTGATTCCTAATTATTTTTCTTCTAGCAATAACCGCATATTGTCGTTATTGACACGTTCGTAAATCTCTTCAACAGCCAATGTGACATCAACGGATTCAAATACAACGTCTTGATCTAAAAAATAATAAGAAGATTGCCAATGTTCAGATTTACGTTGCACCTCCACTTCAGCAAAATCTTGTTCGAGAGATACATACGCTTGCAGACTTGGTAAAGCAAGGTATTCTAAACGCTTCTCTCCCTTATCTTTAATACGGGTGCTTTTTAGACAAGACTTCACCAATCAAGAACGGAGAGGTTTAGATTTGCTGGTCATCAGAAACATTTTCATCACAAATTACCATTAAATCAGGATGGCTATCAGTTTAAGGAGGGACAGTTCATGTTTCTGCTATTCACCCGCACCCTTCGACAAGCTCAGGAAGCGGTGTCCTGAGTCTACCGAAGGGCTAGTTCCCTGAGCTTGTCGAAGGGTGCGGGTTGTTTGCTATGACTTTACTTGTCCCTCCTTAAGTTGGTAGCCATTAATCTTTGAAAATTATTGAACGTAATATATTGATCATACACTAAGGCTAGTTCATATAATTAGCTCCAAACGGACTCCCATTTTTTTCGCTGTTTTTCTTTATATTTCCGTATAATGAAGTATTAAATCAATAACAACCAGTGTCTAAATAAAAGGTATAAACAATGTGCGGAATTTGTGGAGAGTATCGTCTTGATGGCAGTTTGCCTGAGCTAAATCAACTTCAAGCGATGATGGAGAAACTAGAAAAGCGGGGGCCTGATCATGCAGGGACATTTTCAGATGGCGCGCTAGCATTTGGACATCGTCGTTTATCTATTCTGGATTTATCAGAGAAGGGCAATCAGCCGATGATTGACCCACAGCTTAGTCTGGCATTGGTTTTTAATGGCACAATTTATAATCACCCTGAGTTACGCAACACCTTACAAGCTAAAGGTCATACTTTTTTCTCCACAGGCGATACGGAGGTTATTTTAAAAGCCTATGCTGAGTGGGGACGCGATTGTGTTAAGCATTTTCTGGGTATGTTTGCGATTGCACTTTGGGATCTTAACCAAAAAACACTCTTCCTAGCCCGTGATCGCATGGGGATTAAACCACTTTATTATTCACAGTCTAAACATGGCTTTCGCTTTGCTTCTAATGTACAAGCACTATTGGCCTGTGGTGATATGGATACAACAATTGACCCTATTGCGTTACATCACCAATTTACCTTGCATGCGGTTACTCCCGCCCCACGTACTATTTTGCAAGGTGTACGCAAATTAGAGCCTGCCCATAGCCTATTGATTCAAGCCAATGGTGAGCAAAAATTAGAGCGTTATTGGACATTGGATGCGACCCGTCCTGAAAAAGAATTATCCGATGGCGAATGGACTGAGGCGATCCATGAATCATTAAAAACAGCCGTGCGTCGTCGCAATGCCGTGTCTGATGTGCCTGTGGGGGTTCTTCTTTCTGGGGGTTTGGATTCTAGCTTATTAGTCGGTCTTCTTGATGAAATTGGTATTGAAGATATTCGCACCTTTACCATTGGCTTTGATGATCAGCCAGAGGAAAAAGGCAATGAATACGAATTTTCTGATGCCGTTGTTGAGCGTTTTAATACCCATCACAGCAAAATTCATATTCCCAATGAAGACACGTTAAACCGTCTACCCGAAGCGGTTGCTAATATGTCTGAGCCTATGTTTGGACAGGATGCGATTGGCTTTTATCTACTGTCAGAACAAGTCGCTAAAGAAGTTAAAGTAGTACAATCAGGGCAAGGCGCAGATGAAGTATTCGGCGGCTATTTTTGGTATTCCAAAATGCACGAAGCTCAAGGCACCGCGTTAGAGCGCTTCCGTCAATTTTATTTTGATCGTGATCATAATGAAATGGCAGAAATGCTAATGCCTGATTATATTGATCGTGATTACAGTGCAGAAACTATGAAAGCGCTCTTAGAAGCACCCCAAGCCGATAGTTTTATTGATCAAGTGCTACGTGCAGACACCACCATGCTTATTGTTGATGATCCTGTCAAGCGAGTGGACAATATGACAATGGCGTGGGGCTTAGAGGCGCGTGTTCCCTTTTTGGATCATGAATTAGTCGAGCTTGCGGCAAAAATGCCCCCTGAAATGAAGCTACGTGATAATGGCAAATATGTATTGAAGCAAATTTCACGCGGATTAATCCCTGATAGTGTTATAGATCGTAAAAAAGGCTATTTCCCAGTACCTGCATTAAAGTTTGTACGTGGTGAGTTTTTAGATTTTATGCGTGATATTGTCAACTCACAAGCCTGTCGGGAACGGGGTCTTTACCAGCGTGCTTATGTGGATAAATTACTGCAAAAACCAGAGGATTATTTAACCCGTATTCAAGGTAGTAAGCTATGGCAATTGGCGTTATTAGAATATTGGTTGCAGATGAATAAGATTTGAAAAGCATAATATACCAAGAGTTGGTATGCTCAAAACGCATCATTTGTGCAATAACGCCGTTTTGTTAGGAAAAATAAATTGGTCTACCAATTTAAGCTGGGACAGTTCATGTTTCTGCTATTCACTCGCATCCTTCGACAAGCTCAGGAAGCTAGCTCCCTGAGCTTGTCGAAGGATGCGGGTTATTTGCCATGACGTTACTTGTCCTGCCTTAAGTTCGTAGCCATAAATTGCAGGTTAAAGAAAATGATAAACAAGGACAAAGATTGGAAAAAGGAATATGAGGAAATAAAAAATGAGATTATTTTTGAGAAAGTAAGTAAAGCAATAAAAAACAACCCTAACAATTGGAGGTATAATATTGATAAAATAGGACTTATTTGGACAGAAGAAGATGACTATGAAGAAATAAAAGAAGAAAATGATGCACAGCCAAAAAATAAAAACCAAAAAGAACTAGTAGCCTATTTTACTGGAAAAAGTCTTTTCATAAAAAAATTGGACATCCTTCACCCAATGGGAAAACAGTTTACACTTTTGTAGCCCGTATAAAGTTTGTGTAATATGGGCTACCGAACTAACTTAAGGTGAAATATCCTTTGCATTCCTGCGTCTTTGCGAGAGAACTGCTTTTTCGTAACTATTCACCTACCCCTTAAAATCTGCCATTTCTACGTTGAAAAATCACAGGGAGTATCTGAACGGTTACGTTTTTTCTCACTTTAAATTGATTCAACATATTGATGCGCTTTAGCAAGATCAATCGTTCCCTCATAAATAGAACGACCTAAAATAGTACCGCTAATCCCCGCATCTTCTACTTTGCATAGCTCAATAATATCATTCATATCGGTCACGCCTCCTGAGGCAATGACAGGGATGGAGATGCTTTTAGCCAGCTCAACAGTGGCTTCAATATTCACACCTGTCATCATGCCATCACGTGAAATATCGGTATAAACAATGGCTACAACACCCGCTTGCTCAAATTTTTGGGCTAAATCAATGGCTGATACAGTCGAGACTTCCGCCCAACCATCGGTTGCTACCATGCCATTTTTAGCATCAATACCGACGATAATATGATCAGGAAATTGCTGACAAAGTGAAATCACAAATTCAGGATCTTCAACGGCTTTGGTGCCGATAATGCAGTAGCTAACCCCTGCATCTAAATAGGCTTGTACTGTTTCTGCGTCACGAATGCCACCACCAATTTGAATCGGTAGGTCAGGAAATTTTTCAGCAATCGCTCGAACGCTATCACTATTAACAGGTTTGCCATTAAAAGCGCCGTTTAAATCAACTAGATGCAAACGCTTTGCACCTGCCTCTACCCAGCGCGTTGCAGTATCCACAGGACTATCGGAAAATACTGTGCTGTCTTCCATACGACCTTGGCGTAAACGCACACATTGTCCATCTTTTAAATCAATTGCAGGGAGTAATAACATTTAGACCGTTCCATTCCATTCAGTGAAGTTTTTAAGTAAGCGCAAGCCATTATCAGCGCTTTTTTCAGGATGCGCTTGTATCGCAAAGACATTATCTTTAGCAATGGCGGAGGCGTAGTTTAGCCCATAATCTGTCATGCCAGATTGTAGTGATTTATCATCAGGATCAACAAAATAGCTATGGACAAAATAGAAGCGTGAGCCATCCTCAATACCTTTCCATAATGGATGATCATATTGCGACTGTAAAATACGATTCCAGCCCATTTGAGGAATTTTTAAACGCTCACCAGCCGTGTCTTTAGCTTCGATTCTGCCAGCAAAAGAGTGCGTGTTACCCTTGTAAATACCAATACAGTCAATGCCATTATGCTCTTCACTGCGCTCCATCAACACCTGCATTCCCATGCAAATGCCTAAAAATGGCTTATTCGTGGCAACTTCACGAATGACATCAACTAAATCTGCTTTATGTAGCTCTTTCATGCAATCACGCGCCGCGCCCTGACCAGGAAAAACGACACGGTCAGCTGCAAGAATTTCATCAGGAGAGGAGGTAAGGACAACCTTAGTTCCTGCGGTGGCAACATGTTCTAGCGCCTTGCTGACAGAATGCAAGTTGCCCATATTATAATTAACGATAGCAATTGTAGACATATGATTTAACTAGTCAAAGTCCCTTTAGTTGAAGGAATGGCACCACCCATGCGTTGATCCATCTGAACCGCCATGCGTAATGCACGCCCGAAAGCTTTAAAAATGGTTTCTGCGATATGATGTGCATTGCGCCCACGAATACAATCTAAATGCAAGGTGACTTTAGCGCTATTAACAAATCCCTGAAAAAACTCGTGAATGAGATCAGTGTCAAAAGTACCAATATGAGAGCGTTTATAATCAACATGATGCTCCAGCCCTGGACGACCTGAAAAATCAATGACCACCCGTGAAAGCGCCTCATCCAATGGCACATAAGCATGACCGTAACGAGTAATACCTTTTCTATTAGCGATGGCACGATTGAATGCTTTGCCTAAGGTGATACCAATATCCTCAACGGTATGGTGGGCATCAATTTCGAGATCACCCGTTGCCTCAAGCTCTATATCAATAAGACCATGGCGTGCAATTTGCTCTAGCATATGATCTAAAAAGGGAATATCGGTCTTAAAACGTGCTTTTCCAGCGCCGTCAAGATTGATGGTGACACTAATTTGAGTTTCTAGTGTATCGCGTTGTACGGTTGCTGTGCGTTCATTCATAAGGCTTTATCAACAGTTAGCAGGGGAGTGAATCATAGCATAAGGGAATCTATAAAAACCAAGGTATTTATACGCTGAAATGGGGGAGTTATCACTACCTACTAACATTATTACGAATCAATACCTGTTTTAATACATTTCAATGGATTTGAGAATAAAAATCAACCTGTCGATTTTATTGATTATTAAGCCACATAGAAAAAAAGAACAAAAAAAAGAGAGCCAAGGCTCTCTTTAATAGTTCACATGCTAACGTCGAGATGATTAGAGAATATAAGCTCGCTCATCATGCTCAGCGGTATCAAGTCCTTCAATTTCAGCTTCTTCTGTAACGCGTAATCCAATCGTCACTTTTAGAATGATCAAGATAATAAAGGTCATTACCCCTGTATACAGTATCGTTGCGCCAATACCTGTTGCTTGCACCATCACCTGAGCACCGATGCTACCAATGCCATCATTACCAAATCCTGAGCCACCTAGGCTAGTTGCTGCAAATACACCCGTTAATAAGGCACCAACGATACCACCAACACCGTGTAAACCAAAAGCATCGAGTGAATCATCATAGCCAAAGATTTTCTTTAGTTTAGCGACACTGATATAACAAGCTACACCAGAGATAGCGCCTAATGCTAATGCGCCCATAGGACCTACTGCACCTGCTGCTGGAGTAATAGCCACTAAGCCTGCGACCGCGCCTGATGCAATACCGAGTGCACTTGGCTTACCGTGGAAAATCCATTCTGACAACATCCACGTTAATGCAGCAGCTGCTGTGGCTATTTGTGTCACTGCCATTGCCATTCCTGCGACATTATCGGCGGCTAATTCACTGCCAGCATTGAAGCCAAACCAACCGACCCATAGCATCGCCGCTCCTATAATGGTGTAAGTTAAGTTATGGGGTGGCATGGCAGTTTTGCCAAAGCCTTTACGTTTGCCAATAACAATCGCTGCAACCAGACCAGCAACACCTGCATTAATATGAACAACCGTACCACCAGCAAAATCAAGGATACCTTTGCCGCCTAACCAACCGCCGTCACCCCAGACCCAATGAGTAATTGGTGCGTACACAACAATTAACCAGATAACGGTAAAGATAAGCATGGCAGAGAATTTCATTCGCTCAGCAAAAGCGCCAACAATCAATGCAGGAGTAATAATTGCAAAGGTCATTTGAAATACCATGAAAACGGTTTCAGGAATCGTTCCACTTAATGAGTCAACGGTCACCCCATTAAGGAACATCTTATCTAGACCACCCCAATAAGGACCTTCACCACCAAAGGCTATACTGTAGCCAATCACAACCCAAACAATAGTCGCTAATGCTGTAATTGCAAAGATTTGTACAAAGGTAGATAAGGCATTTTTACTCCGTACCATACCCGCATAGAACATGGAAAGACCTGGAATGGTCATAAATAAAACAAGTACTGTTGCCACTAACATCCACGCAGTATCGCCTGATGATAATTTGTCTTCTGCAAATGCCAATGTCGGCATCAGCAGAGTGAGACTAAATAAGCCCATGATTGATTTTAAATTCATCTTAATTTCCCCTTTTAAAGTGCTTCTGGTTAAAGTGCTTCTGGACCCGTTTCGCCTGTCCTAATGCGAATTGTTTGTTCAATAGTGCTGACAAAAATCTTACCATCACCAATTTTGCCCGTATTAGCTGCTTTTGTGATCGCCTCAATCACTTGATCTACCTGATCGCTAGCAACCGCCGCTTCGATTTTAACTTTTGGTAAAAAATCGACGACATACTCCGCGCCACGATACAGCTCAGTATGTCCTTTTTGGCGACCGAAGCCTTTCACTTCCGTGACAGTAACGCCTGCAACCCCAATCTCAGACAGTGCTTCACGCACGTCATCCAGCTTAAAGGGTTTAATAATTGCGGTTACTAATTTCATAGTGCAATCTCCATTGATAAAAAATTTATTTGCTATAGCCATTAATGCAGATAATGTGCCAAGTTTCAACTAACGAAAAAATAATAATATTTAATTTTATATAACAATTAGTTAAAAGCCAAGTTGCCACAATGAATTAGTAGACTTAATTGATAAAATAAAAAAACTATAAAACCAAGAAGACCCTTTATAGTGCGTATGAGCTAAAAAAGCACTAAAAAAGTGCTACTAGAGGCAAGGGAATACAGTTACCTCTCACTTTAAATTACCCGTATTTATGGCTACCAATTTAAGGCGGGACAGTTCATGTTTCTGTTATTTACCTGCACCCTTCCACAAGCTCAGGAAGCGGTGTCCTGAGTCTACCGAAGGGCTAGTTCCCTGAGCTTGTCGAAGGGTGCGGGTTATTTGCCATGACATTACTTGTCCCTCCTTAAGTTGGTAGCCGTATTTTATGCCGTGATTTCTCTTTTATGTAGTAGTTTCTCCAACGTCAGATAGTTTTTCAAGTGCTTGCGGATATTATTAATATCCTCATTCCTTATGAATTGTAAGCTAATATTGACATAGCAAATTTATGATATATAAAATGTATGTAGGCATAAAAATTAATTATAA
>Ga0256831_1000364_pt1 | contig 23731 bp, 24 predicted proteins | sample 132544metaG_FD_189087 | JGI IMG/M metagenome (GOLD analysis project Ga0256831, IMG submission 189087) | Hydrothermal vent microbial communities from Lau Basin, Pacific Ocean - 132-544 | ecosystem: Environmental > Aquatic > Marine > Hydrothermal vents | place: Pacific Ocean: Lau Basin | collected... | reverse complement strand
TTTCCTTGACCTTATTCAAGAGGGAAATATCGGGCTTATGAAAGCTGTCGATAAGTTCGAGTATCAAAAAGGGTACAAGTTCTCAACCTATGCAACATGGTGGATCCGTCAGGCTATCAGCCGCGCGATTGCAGATCAGGCACGTACTATTCGTATTCCTATCCATATGATCGAGACGATTAACCGCATTAACAAAATTATGCGTAAACACCTCCAAGAACATGGAAAAGAGCCGGATGTCGATACAATCGCACAAGAGGTCGGACTCTCAGTTGAGAAGGTGAAAAATGTCATCAAAATCACAAAAGAGCCTATCTCTCTTGAAGCACCTATCGGGAGTGAAGACGATGGACGTTTTGGAGACTTCATTGAAGACAAAACATCACTTTCTCCATCGGATGCTATTCTTAAAGATGACCTGCGTATCCAGATCGAGCAGGTACTAGAGCAGCTCAATGAGAGAGAAAAAGCGGTTATTAAACTCCGTTTTGGGATTATGGATGATGAGAGTGACAGAACACTTGAAGAGATTGGAAAAGAGTTAAGTGTAACACGTGAGAGAGTCCGTCAAATAGAGTCTTCAGCGATCAAAAAACTCAAACACCCTAAAGTCGGACGCAGACTTAAAAACTACATAGAAGAGTAGTTTGTATGACATTTGAGCAGAAGTGGTTAGAGTATGATTACAATCCTTTTATCGTCTTTAACGAAAAAGGGAAAATTACCTCTCTAAACGCAGAGGCTCAATTTCTTCTGGGCTTTACAACGGCACAGGAACTTTTTGAACTTGCACAAACCCATGCAAGTGTGAACTTCGGCTTCAAAACCACCTTTTTACAGCTCAACTACGGGCGCTACACTTTCTTTGGAGTAACTGTCGGTTATGATAATGAAGAGGAGATAGGGCTAAAACTCTACCAAGCACCTTCATATAAGCTCACTACGAAAAAGCCAGAAGGTGAACTTGTCAACATCTACAGCATTGTCGATCTCTGTATCGCCTCTAACTCTATTAATACAAATGTAGTATTTAAAAAAGAGTATGACCCTACTATTCCCGATGTCATCATTGATTCGAACAATCTTATAAAACTGCTCAATAAAATATACCTCTTATGTAAAGTCGATAATGAAATAATAAGAACGAAGATATTTTACAGGGTTGGAGAACATATAAAATTTGATGAAAAGAAATACAGCCTCTTTTCCATCCAAATAAGTACGCAAAATCTCCATGAGGAGAAACTCGCAGAGATCAAGCTCTTTGCTCAAGAACATGATCTCTACATTGACACTACAAAGAGCATCACCATCAATATTCCGATGATAACCGCTTAGGCTATCACCTCTTTAGAGACAAATGCCCCTATTATGATGCCAAAGCTCAATGCTGGCAGATAGTACCACAAACTTAGCAGTTCATTATTTTTCAGAGCTATAAACCCAAGTACCAAAAAAACATAGGGAACTATTCTAAACGCAGAGATGCCGCCTTTTGCGCCATATTTTATATTTTTGACACTAAAGTTTTTTACCTTCGCTTTTTCCTCTTTTATAATGCTTTTGAGATCAAGTTCCTCATAAGGAGCATCATTGATAGGTTTATCGTCAAAGAGCTCATGAGGGTCTTCTATTTTGTCAAGAAGGTCTCGTTCTTCTACATACTCTCCACTTGCGACTTTATTTTCTACCATACGCTTATAAGCATAAGAGGAACCAAGAATTATAAAAAAAGCACTAAAAAATCCAACTTCTGCGTTTATAAACGCAGCTCGAGAAATCAAATAGACACCAAGTAACACCACTTGAGCGCCTAGAAAAATACTAATAGCTCTTTTCACCATAGTCCTCATCATCGTCATCATCTTCAAGCTGTTTTTTGATAGCATAGCGCGGCTCTTTTGCCAACTCTTCAAAGACCTTCTGCTGTTTTGAGTAGGCTTTATAGACATTAAGTATTGCAGCGGCAACGCCGATGAAAACACCGACCCACATCAACCAGCCTATGCCGGTCAGCGTCTTTAAAAGCCAGCCGATGCCAACCCCCATAAGCACAGCTACGACCATAGATATACCAAGTGAGAGAGAATCTGCCGCTTCAATTATGGGCTTTACTCGGGGCTTTCTCCCCTCTTCTTCAAGCTCTTCGTTTTCTTTACTAGCCATTACTTATCGCTTGAAATACACGTTCACTTGCTGCGATGGTATCTTCTATCATTGCATCTGTGATGGCAGTTGAGATGAACCCTGTTTCATAGAGTGAGCAGGCAAAGTAGTAACCCTCATCTAGCATACCCGCATGAAACTTCGCAAAAAGTGCTGCATCCGAGAGTGTAGCATCATGAAAGTTCTTTACCGGTTTTTCGTTAAAGAAAAAGCCAAACATTGAACCGCGAGTATCTACCTGCATAGCGATGCCAAACTTCGCAGCGGCACCTTTCATGCCATTTACGAGTCTTTGTGCTCTTTCATTGAGTACGGCTATGACTCTTGCGTTTTGTTTGAGTTTACTCAGCGCTGCATGACCCGCTGCCATAGCAACAGGATTTCCACTAAGCGTTCCTGCTTGATAGACAGGCCCATCAGGAGAGAGCATATTCATTATCTCAGCGCGCGCACCAAAAGCACCTACAGGCATACCGCCGCCTATCACTTTTCCAAGTGTTACAATGTCAGGCTTCACTCCCGTAATGGACTCTGCACCATGAAGTGTTGCACGAAAACCACTCATCACTTCATCAAAAATCAAAAGTGTACCGTTTGCATCACAAAGCTCACGGAGTTCATGCAAGAACTCTTTATCGGCAGGCACAAGTCCCATATTACCCGCTATCGGCTCAATGATAACGCAGGCAATGTTTTGAGAGTCTGCAAAACACTTCTTGACACTCTCGATGTTGTTGTACTCGGCTAGAAGTGTGTGCTTTGTAAAGTCAGCAGGTACACCCGGTGAACTTGGATTTCCAAAAGTTGCCGCACCACTTCCGGCTTCAACCAAAAGTGCATCAGAGTGTCCATGGTAACAGCCTGTAAATTTTACAATGTCATCACGACCCGTAAATCCACGAGCAAGACGTATAGCACTCATTACAGCCTCTGTTCCACTGCTTACAAAACGTACCTTGTCGATGGAGTCAAAAAAACCGACGACGAGTTTTGCAAGCTCTGTCTCTGAGAGTGTCGGTGCACCAAAGCTCAGTCCATGTTTTACAGCATCAATCACCGCTGCTTCTATGGTCTCATCGCGGTGTCCAAAGAGGAGCGGCCCCCAACTCTGTACATAGTCAACATACTCATTGCCATCTACATCTTTTAAGTAAGCGCCCTTACCTTCTGTGATAAATACCGGCGTTCCTCCAACACTTTTAAATGCTCTAACAGGAGAGTCAACTCCTCCGGGAATGAGGCTCTGCGCCTCTTGAAATGCTTTTTGTGATACTTCTCTATTCATTTGTAACCTTAGTGAAATAATATTTCTCTTATTATATCGAAGTAGTATTAATATCAAATTTGATATAATCCCAAAAAAACTTATTGGATTGTTTTTGAATAGATCTCGTTTTGCCCTTTTCGTTGCTATATTAATACACCTGTTACTATTTCTGCTTATATACATTGCTGTAAATATGGCGCCAAAAGTAGAAAAAAAACATAAACCAAAAGAGCAGCGTATCAAAATATCACTCAAAGATCTGCCAAAACCAAAGAAAGTAAAAACAGCAGGTACTATCAAAAAAAAGATAAAACCACCAAAAATAGCACCACCAATGCCAAAAGGCTCACAGCTTAAAAAGATAATCAAACCAAATGTCGTCCCTAAACTTAATAAGCCAAAAGTAAAGCCAAAACCAAAAGCACCTAAGCAACCGAAAATAGAGCCTATTCCACCAACAAAACCTTACATCCCCTATGCAAAAAATGTAGAAAAAAACATTACAAAAAAGGTAGAAAAGAAGGTCAAAGTAGAAGACAAACAACTCTCCTGGCTCTATGAAGACCGCTCTGATGAAGAGCAAAAAGAGAAGAAGAAACAAGCAGAAAACTCAAGCAGCATCTCTCAAGACATAAAAGAGCTTTATGGAGAGGAGTTTGGAAAACTCACACCGGGTGAGCAGAAGTACATACTAGACAATCAAGAGATAATGCGCCGCATTACGCAGCAGATACTTAACCGCGTTGCACGAGTAAATATTCCAAGAAACATCAATGTAAACGCAAGTAATGTCATAGAGTTCAAACTCCATCCAAATGGAGATATGTCAGATTTTAGGTTTATCTCAAAAAGCGGCTACTACATACTCGATGACACGACAAAAGAGACCATAGAATATGCCTATAGCAAATACCCTCTGCCAAAAGAGACCACTCTCATACGCTACAATGTGTTTTATAATTTAGCAGGCTATTAGAGCACGATCTTTAATATTTTCGTTATAATAACAGCACCATATATTATTTAAGGTTTAATTATAATGAATATTGCAAAAATAGCCCCATTTAGCGCTGCTTTGGTACTTCTACTTCTTAGTGGATGTGGTGAGAACACGCAACAAGAGGTTAAAAAAACACCTCCACCACTTCCGGTACAAACTATTACCGTTCAAGACAAAAGAGTTCCTATTTGGGGAACATTTACAGGAAAAACCCGTGCAAGTTCACACCAAGAGGTACGCGCTCGTGTCTCCGGCATACTTGAAAAGATCTACTTTAAAGATGGAGAGTATGTTAAAAAAGGACAAAAGCTCTTTAAGATCGAGCAGAGCGAATACATAGCAGCACTAAACGCAGCCAAAGCAAAAAAAGCACAAGATGAAGCAGCACTTGCTCTGGCAAAAGCAGATGTGGCACGCTACACTCCACTTGTCAAAGAGGGTCTCGCTCCTCGTGCAACACTCGAGCAGTATCAGGCAAAACTTGCCTCACTAAACGCAGCTATACTTGGAGACAAGGCAAAAATACAAGAAGCACAAATAAAACTCGACTACACCATCATCCGTGCACCTATCTCCGGACAGGTAAGTGCAAGACATGTTGATGTAGGCAACCTCATAGGGCAAGGAGAGTCCACACTTCTTACAACCATTGTACGCTATAACCCACTCTATGCCTACTTTTCACCGTCACAAAATGATGCACTCATTATGCAAAAGTATAGAAATAAAAAAAATCTTGACGCATTCATAGAGTACAAAGGTGCCGAGGAAGATATAAGACTCGATGGTTATGTTGATTTTTCAAACAACACGGTCGATCCCCTCACATCAACCATCACTATGCGAGCGACTATTCAGAATCCTGATACGAAGATACTTCCGGGAACTTTTGTATATGTTCATGTCTTTATCAGTGATAAGTATAAGTTCAAAATGATTCCGCCTGAAGTCATCATGGATGACCAACTCGGAAAATATGTCTACATTGTTGACAACAATGCAAGTGTCAAACGAGCAGACATCACAACGGGCTATGGAACAAGATACTATGTCAGTGTGCAAAAAGGTCTCAAAGATGGCGATAGAGTCATCATCTCCGGACTTATGAAACTCAAACCAGGCATGAAAGTAAAAGCAACAGATGCAACACAAGAGAGAGGGATCGATGCTATCATAAAAGAGAATAAACTTATTCCCACACAGGTGAAGTAGATGTTTTCAGTAACTTTTATTAAGCGTCCTATCCTTGCGATAGTCATCTCTCTTATTATTATCATTTCAGGGCTTGTCTCACTCGGCATTCTCCCTGTTTCAGAATACCCGGATGTCGCCCCTCCTACTGTAAAGGTAAGTGCAACCTACACAGGTGCAAATGCTTTTGTTGTTGAAGATACCGTCACCCGTGTACTAGAGGACAAGCTTAACGGTATCAAGGGTGTCATTTATATGGACTCCACCTCTACCTCAAGTGGACGCAGTGACATAAATGTTTACTTTAAACCGGGCTATGATATAGACATCGGTGCGGTCGATGTGCAAAACAAGGTCTCTACTGCTACTGCATCCTTACCACCTGAAGTTGTTGCCCAAGGTGTCATCGTTGATAAGCAGAGCCCCTCTATTGTCTGTCTTATTACCATTACCGGTGATGAGCGTTACGATGCCTCTTTTTTATCTAACTTTGTAAATATCAATGTTCTTGATGAGATCAAACGTATTCCCGGCGTAGGAAAAGCTGAAAATATGGGGGAGAAAAAGTACTCCATCCGTGTTTGGCTCAACCCCGATAAAATCAAAGCGCTCGGACTCACGCCACTTGACGTTGTAAACGCAGTGAAGAGTCAAAACAAACAGGCTTCCATTGGGAAAGTCGGGGGAATGCCTAGCTTCAAGAACCAAAAGCAGGAGTTTACACTTACCACCGAAGGAAGACTCAAAGATGTAGCAGAGTTTAAAAAAATCGTTCTCAAACATAAAGATGATGGCTCTTTAGTCTATCTAAGTGATGTTTCTCGTGTCATTTTAGGGAGTGAGAGTTATGACTGGAATGCAATCAGTGGACAAAAACCCGCAGGACTCATCGGGGTCTATCAACTCGGTGATGCCAATGCACTTGATATCCGTCAAAAAGTACAAGAGACGATGGAACGTCTTGAGAGACGTTTTCCTGCTGGTGTACACTGGAGTGTTCCCTATGACACCACAAAATATGTAAAAGTTGCCATTAAAAATGTTGTTGTTAACCTCTTTATGGCTGTTGCACTTGTTATTCTCATCATCTTTGTCTTTTTAGGTTCATGGCGACCGACCGTCATCGCTTCGGTTGCTATTCCGGTCTCACTTATCGGTACCTTTGCGGTTATGCAGATGGCACATGGTTTTTCTATCAACTTCCTCACACTCTTTGGACTTATTCTCGCCATCGGTATTGTTGTGGATGATGTTATTTTAGTTGTTGAAAATGTTGAGGTACTTTTAGAAAAAGAGCCCGACCTTACAGTCCCGCAAGTCGTAAAAAAATCTATGATAGAGCTCATTGGGCCTATCATTTCTACAACGCTTGTACTTGTAGCGGTATTTGTACCCGTTTCACTCCTGCCGGGAATCACAGGTGCACTCTACCAACAGTTTGCACTTACCATCTCGTTTGCAGTTATGATCTCTTCGCTCAATGCCCTTACACTCTCACCGGCACTGAGCTCTATCATCATTAAACGCAGAAAAAAGGGTGAAGAGAAGTTTATACTCTTTAAAAAATTCGATGAGGTATTTGAAAAGATAACCGATAAATACACAAAAGCCATTACCTTTTTCATAAAAGTACGCTACATTGTATTAGTACTTATCGGTGGTATTTTTTACCTGACATACTATCTTTTTACGGTGACACCTACCGGGTTTGTACCATCAGAAGATAAAGGGGTATGTATAGTCTCTGCAAGTCTCAAACCGGGAACCTCTTTAGTGCAGACAGAAAAAATGCGCCAACAGATAGAAAAAAGACTCTATAGCATTCCTGAAATTCAAAATGTCGTTGTCGTTGATGGCTACAACATCGTCACATCTTCCCTTGACAGCGCTTCGGTAGCAATGTTTGTGACACTTAAAGATTGGAGCCAAAGAACGCAGCCTGATCAAAGTGTTGATGCCGTCATAGCAAAAATACGCAAAGCAACAGCAGATTTAAGTGATGCCAACATCGCTGCGTTTAACCTTCCGGGTATTCCTGGGATTGGCGCCGTTGGTGGTTTTGATTTTAGACTGCAAGATTATCTCTCAGGTGATTTGGCTACATTTAAACACTACGCTGATGAAGTGGTCAAAGAGGCAAACGCAGATCCAAGAATTTCTCATGCCTTTACTACTTTTTCCATAAACTACCCGATGTATGACATCACAATAGACAGAGAAAAAGCAAATGCTCTGGGTGTGAATATGGCAGACCTCTTTAGTACTATGCAGATCTATCTCGGTTCTGTCTATGTCAACGACTTTACAAAATTCGGGAAGGTGTTTCGTGTATTTGTACAAGCAGACAAAGAGTACCGCAGTGACAAAAATGACATCAGCAAGCTCTTTGTAAAAAATGTCAAAGGAAAAATGGTACCACTCAGCGCACTTGTAAAAATAAACGAGATAATAGGACCACAAAACCTTACCCACTTCAATATGTACAGAAGTATTCAAATAAACGGTGCTGCAGCTGTAGGGCACAGTTCTGGAGAAGCCATGAAAGCTATGCAAGAGATAGCAAACAGAGTACTTCCAAAGAGTTACGGGTATGAGTGGTCAGGCATGAGTTACCAAGAAAAACTGGCAGGAAATGCACAGATCTACGTTGTCGTTTTTGTGACACTTGTGGTCTTTTTGGTTCTCGCAGCCCAATATGAAAGCTGGATACTGCCACTTATGATTTTACTCTCAGTCCCGATGGTCATCGCCGGTGCGGTAGGAGGACTCTTATGGGCAGGAATTCCGCTCAATACTTTTGCACAGGTGGGTCTTGTACTGCTTGTTGCACTCGCTGCCAAAAATGCCATTCTTATCGTTGAGTTTGCAAAAGAGCAGCGTGAGAGCGGTGTCGGCATCATTGAGTCAGCCATAAACGCAGGAAGACTGCGTTTTCGTGCTATTATGATGACCATTTTATCTTTCTTATTTGGTATCTTTCCGCTTGCGTTTGCCACAGGTGCAGGAGCTGTTACGCAGCAGTCTATCGGTATTGTTCTCATGTTTGGTATGGTTGCAGCGACGTTTATCTCTACGCTTTTTGTACCAGTGCTTTATGTACTGCTTGAGACTATGCGTGAAAAATTTGTCAGTGTCGAAGATGAAGTTGCTAGAAGGGAGTCACTCTAATGAAAAACCGATTTATATTGAAAACTTTTTTACTGCTTGGCTTAACATTGAACCTCCAAGCAAACACACAACTCTATACAGTTGATGATCTTATACTCATCTCCTTAAAAAATGCCCCTGAGCTAAAAATAAGTGAGCTCAAGCTTGCTGCTTCAAAAGAGGAGCATAAAATTGCAAAGGCTGGCTATCTTCCAAAAGTCGATCTGCAGGCAAACGCAGCGAAAATAGCTGCAAGCAATGTTTTACAAAACAGTAATGATATGCTTGAAGACACACTTTTAAGCGGAACGCTCTCACTCAAAGAGATCATTTACGATTTTGGAAAAACCGGAGCAAACAGTGACTTTACTCAATACGAATCACAAAGCAGTGCATTCAGCAATATTCAAAAAATAGCAGACAAAAAGAGAGATGTAAAAGAGGCTTACTACAATGTTCTCAAAGCCATCTCTCTCATTAATGTACAAAGAGAAAATGTAAAGCTCAATGAAGCGCAACTCTACCGTTCACAAAAATACTTCAAAGCAGGAATACGTACAAAAATAGATATATCTGATGCAAAAGTCGCCTTGATAAAATCACAAATAGATCTCAAAAATGCTCAGTATAATCTCAAACTTGCATACGCAGCACTTGACAAAGTAGTCGGTTTTACCGATTTGGAGCAAAAGTATCATGTCTATGCAAGAAGGCTTAACTTTAATACAATAGAACAAAGTGTAAAAGAGTATGCCCTTACTCTTAGTGAAGCCATCACCTATGCGTATGAGAACAGAGCTCTCATTAAAGCCTATCTCTCAAAAACAAAAAGCTCACAAGCACTTGTGAAAGGAAGTTCTTCAGAATACTATCCTGAATTCTCTCTCGGCGCACTCTACACAAAACAGCAACTTGACAAGTACCAACTACTCCAACCTGAAGATAGATGGCAGGTCGGAGTCAACCTAAACTGGAACCTCTACCAAGGTGGTGCTTCAAGTGCAAGAGTACAAAAAAGCAAACTAAACGCAGCAGCAACGAACTACGCCCTTCGAGACTTAAAACTTGCTGTAAAACAGGAAGTAACTTCAGAGTATATCAATGTAGAGAGAAAAAAAGACACGCTCGCACTTTCACACTCTCTGCTTGTTGTCTCTTCACAAAAATTCGATCAAGCAGCAAAACGCTATGAACATGGTCTCTCAGACTACATAGAGCTACAACAGGCAAGACAAGATTACATAGATGCAAAGGCCTCACTGGTCATTGATTTTTACAACTATTATATTGCTCTTGCAAAACTCGACAATGCAGTTGGAAAATAAATACTCGTCTATTAGATAGGTTCTCTGTTACCTATCTACCCACACCTCCCCTAAATAAAAATTATCTTAAGTAAATTAGCTAATAAATTGATATAAGTCAAAGATTGTAACTACTAAAGTGCTATTATTAAAATGTAAATTGACAATTTTAGTTAGTTCAATATTAATCTACATAGGAGATAACATGTCACTTTCAAGAAGAGAATTTCTAAAAAGTTCAGCAGCGGCATCTGCAGCAGCGGCTATTGGTATGACTGTACCAGCAGAGCTTGAAGCAAATGCAAACGCAGCCGAATCTAAATGGAGATGGGATAAGGCGGCTTGTCGTTTTTGTGGTACTGGTTGTGGAATCATGCTTGCGACTACCGGTGAAGGCAAAGACAGAAAGATCGTTGCAGTAAAAGGAGACCCGGCGGCTCCGGTAAATCGTGGTCTAAACTGTATCAAGGGTTACTTCAACGCAAAAATCATGTACGGTGCAGATCGTCTTACACAGCCACTGCTTCGTGTAAATGATAAGGGTGAATTTGATAAACATGGTAAATTTGCTCCGGTCTCTTGGGAAAGAGCTTATGATGAGATGGAAAAGAACATCAGAAAAGCACTTAAAGCAAGTGGTCCTGAGGGTGTAGCTGTATTTGCTTCCGGGCAATATACAATCATGGAAGGATACGCGGCACAAAAAATGATGAAAGGTGGATTCCGTTCAAACGCAATCGATCCAAATGCGCGTCACTGTATGGCATCAGCAGTTGTTGGTTTTTATCAGACTTTCGGTATTGATGAACCATCTGGTTGTTACGATGATATTGAACTAACAGACACTATTGTTACTTGGGGTTCAAACATGGCAGAGATGCACCCTATTTTATGGTCACGTGTAACAGACAGAAAACTATCTGATCCAGATCGTGTAAAAGTAGTCAATATCCAAACATACACACATAGAACATGTGACCTTGGTGACTTTAACATCATTTTTAGACCAAATACTGACCTTGCACTTTGGAACTACCTTGCTCGTGAAATAGTTTACAACCATCCTGAAGCAATCGACTGGGATTTCATCAAGAAAAATATCGTTTTTGCTGCAGGTCCGGTAAATATAGGATATGGTTTCAGACGTGCGGGTGAGAAATCTTTAACACCTGTAAGACCTGATGGTTCAGCAGGAAAATATGATGCTAAAGAGATGGAAATCTATAATAAAGAGATGAGTAAAGTTGTCTCAGAACTTGAAGGCCCTGCACTAGAGCCATATGGTTACAAAGCCGGTGATATTATGAATAACATTCCTGGTACTCTAAAACACCATGAAATCTCTTTTGAAGATTATAAAAAATCTTTAGCTCCTTATACATTAGACTACACAGCGAAACTTTGTAAAGGTGATCCTGATGAGTCACTTGATTCTTTCAAGAAAAAACTTCAAGATTTAGCAGCACTATACATAGAAGACGGTAGAAAAGTTGTAAGTTTCTGGACAATGGGTATGAACCAACATACGCGTGGTACTTGGGATAATACACTCTCATACAATGTTCACTTTATGCTAAATAAACAAGCAAAACCAGGTTCAGGTGCATTCTCACTTACTGGTCAACCGTCTGCTTGTGGTACTGCTCGTGAAGTTGGTACGTTTGCACACCGTCTTCCTGCAGATATGATGGTTAAAAACCCTAAACATAGAAAAATAACTGAAGATGGTTGGAAAATTCCAAACGGTACATTAAATCCTGTCGGTAACCAACACATTATGAAAATCCACAGAGACATTGAAGATGGTGTTGTAAAATTTGCATGGGTAAATGTATGTAATGCTTACCAAGATTCTGCAAATGCAAAACACTGGATCAAAGCTGCACGTGAGATGGACAACTTCATCGTAACATCTGATGGTTACCCTGGTATCTCTGCAATGGTTTCTGACCTTATCTTACCATCTGCAATGATCTATGAAAAATGGGGAGCATACGGAAATGCTGAGAGACGTTCACAACACTGGAGACAGCAAGTTCTTCCTGTAGGAAATGCAATGTCTGATACTTGGCAATGGGTTGAACTTTCAAAACGCTTTACTGTTGATGATTTATGGGGTCCATATACACTTAGAAATGGTAAAAAACTTGCAGATGTAAGAGAAGCAGCATATAAAATGGGCTACAAACCAAATACTACTATGTTTGAAATTCTTTTTGCAAATGAAAGAGCGAAGAAAAACTACCCTCTTGCACTTGATCAGTTCCCTCAAAAAGGTTACGATAACTCTGAGTGTATCGGAGATGCTAGAAATGTAGTAGGAACAGATGGAAAAGTATTTAAAGGGTATGGCTTTATGATCCATCAATATCTCTGGGAAGAGTATGCTTCATTTGGTCGTGGTCACGGTCATGACTTGGCAGACTTCGTTACTTACCATAAAGTTCGTGGACTTAAATGGCCGGTTGTAAATGGTAAAGAGACTGCATGGAGATTTAATGTAAACTTTGACCCATATGCAGCAAAACATGCAAAAGAGAATGGTAGAGGCAGTGAATTTGCATTCTATGGTCCACTTGCAAAAGCATTACCATTTGGTAACTTAACTACAGTTACAGATAAAAAGAAAAAACCACTTACAGATAAAGCAAAAATCTTTGCTCGTCCGTACATGGATCCACCGGAAATGCCAGATGAAGAGTACAACCTATGGTTATGTACAGGACGTGTACTTGAGCACTGGCACTCAGGAACTATGACTATGCGTGTACCTGAACTCTATCGTGCAGTTCCAGAAGCGCTTGTTTATATGAATCCGGATGCTGCAAAAGAGAGAGGACTCAAAGACAATGATGTTTGTTGGGTTGAATCTCGTCGTGGTAGAGTAAGAGCTCGTGTTGAGACTCGTGGACGTAACAGACCGCCAAAACCATTGGTATTTGTTCCTTGGTTCGATGAGCGTGTGTTTATAAATAAAGTGACACTCGATCAAACATGTCCAATGTCAAAACAGACAGACTTTAAAAAATGTGCTGTCAAAATCTATAAAGCATAAGTAAACAAAAGGAAGTGTCATTTTGAGTAATCATTCAAAAGCGAAACAACCCGTCAGTGACAGAAGAAAGTTTATTCTTAATATGGCAAAGGGTGTCGGATATGCAGCAGTAGGCGGCTTCTTATGGAGTGCCTACCTTGACGAAGCAAAAGCTTCGCCGCTTGTTTTACGTCCACCTGCAGCCATTAAAGAGGATGACTTCTTAAAGACCTGTATCAAATGTGGGCTCTGTGTCGAGGCTTGTCCTTATGACACGCTCAAGCTGGCAAAACCGGGTGATCATGAACCATTAGGAACGCCGTTCTTTACACCAAGAGATATTCCATGCTATATGTGTGAAGATATTCCTTGTGTACCGGTATGTCCAAGTGGAGCGCTAGATGAGTCGAGTGTTACAGTAAATGGTCAACTTGATATAAATGTAGCTGACATGGGTCTTGCAGTGATCGATGAGAACAGCTGTATCGCTTTTTGGGGAATTCAATGTGATGCATGTTATAGAGCTTGTCCTCTTTTGGACAAAGCTATAACTATAGAGTATGATAAAAATTCCAGAACGGGAAAACATGCTTTCTTAAAGCCTATCGTTCATGCTGATGCCTGTACAGGTTGTGGAATGTGTGAGCATGCCTGTGTTACTGAAAAACCTGCTATTTTCATTCTACCGCGTGAGGTAGCAATGGGAAAAGCCGGAAGTCACTACATAAAAGGTTGGGACAAAAAGGATGAAGCACGATTAAAAGATGCACATGCAATTCATACAACAACGAAAGTAAGCAGACAACAAGCGGTTGACAAATTAAACGGTGGATTGGAAGGTTTATTAGATGAGTAAGATATGGAACAATTACAGATATCTCATTCTTAGAAGATTTGTCCAAATAGGGATTTTAGTTCTCTTTTTTGGTGCAAATGCTTGGGGATGGAAAGTACTAGAAGGTAATCTTAGCTCATCTTTACTCCTTGGCACAGTTCCGATGAGTGATCCTTATGCAGTTTTACAAATGGTCATCGCCGGTGCTGTAGTTGCTAGTGATTTGCTCATAGGTGTTGCTATTGTAACGCTTTTTTACTTCTTCATAGGAGGAAGAGCGTTTTGTTCGTGGGTTTGTCCTATAAATATGGTCACAGACAGCGCAAACTATTTACGTCGTGTTTTTGACATAGATAGAGCACAACTTGAACGCCAACCCATCAAACGCAGTGCAAGATACTGGGTCTTAGCTATAAGCCTGATAGTTTCTGCCTTTATGGGTATTGCTGCGTTTGAATTTATCTCACCTATTTCAATGCTGCATCGCGGTATTGTTTTTGGTATGGGATTTGGCTGGGCCGCTATTGGGCTCATATTTCTTTTTGATCTATTTGTACTAAAAAATGGATGGTGTGGGCATATTTGTCCACTTGGTGGATTTTATTCACTTTTAGGAAAGTTTAGTTTTATAAGAGTACATCATCTCGAAGAGAACTGTACGCTTTGCATGAAATGTAAAGTGGTATGTCCTGAGAAACAAGTACTTCATATGATAGGTAAAGAGTCACTTCCTGTACTTTCAGGTGAGTGTACAAACTGTGCTAGATGTATAGAAGTGTGTGATGATGATGCTTTAGAGTTCTCTATACGAGATTTGATTCAAAATAAAAAAACGGGAGAGTAAAATGAAGATTTTAACAAAAATTACAATTGGTTTAGCTACTTCGGCTTTATTGTTTGTAGGCTGTAGTTCTACACCTGCGCATACAAATGCAAAGAGTAATGCAAGTGTTGCACAACCTACAATTACAGAGGCTAATTTAGGCTATAGAGGTACGGATGACCTCTTAAAAGAGGATGTAGTTCCACCTGCAGTTGCATACCATTCAGCTGCACCGGGTTCATCGAAAAAATTTAAACGTGCATATCAAGATGCACCGCCAATGATTCCACACGACACAACAGGAATGTTGCCGATTACAAAAGACAACAACCAATGTCTAATGTGTCATATGCCTGATATGGCTTCTTCAATGGGAGCTACACCAATTCCAGTTTCACACTTTACAAACTTTAGACCAAAAACTGAAGTTGTGGGAGATGAAATACTTAAAAATGGAAAAGTTATCAAAAATACATCGTCAGAAAAACTGGCTAATGTCTCTATTAATGTAGATAAAGGTGAACAAAAGCTCTACGCTGGTAGATTTAACTGTACACAATGTCACGCACCACAAGCAACAAATGAGTTAGTAGATGACAATCATTTCAAACCTGTCTATACTGCTCCTGATGGTGACGCAAAATCATCTTGGAACCAGTCTAAATGGTTAAAAGACATCAACACTCAAAAATCTGAGTAAATGATGCAAAGGAGAGAGCTTTTTGGCTTTCTCTCTTCCTCTGTTAAAGAGGCAGCGAGAGGTGAAAAAAAAGAAGAAGTTGTCATTATAAGACCTCCGTATTACAGTGATGTAGATGCTTTTGCCACAGAGTGTCAAAATTGTGAGGCGCAGTGTGCCTCTTTGTGTCAAGAACAGATCATCAAAATTGCTGAAGATAAAACTCCGTATTTGGATTTTTCACAGCGTGGATGTACTTACTGTGATGAGTGTGCCATCGCTTGCCCAAGTGATGTACTGCTTGTCGATAATAGACGTTTAATAGAAGCCGATATAATAATAAACCAAGACAAATGTTATAGTTGGCAGGGAGTTATGTGTTTTTCATGTAAAGACCCCTGCTATGAAGATGCTATTGATTTCAAGGCGATGTTTATGCCTGAAATCAATGAGAAATGCACAAGCTGTGGGTTTTGCATAAGCAGATGTCCGGCAGATGCCATAGATATTAAAAAGGTTAGTATATGCGATACATAGTCATAGTTTTTTTTCTTTTTTCATCACTTTTTGCACAAAAATTGATACAACCACTTCATACATATAAAATTTCTCAAGGTTTAGCGACCGATGTGCTTTATACGAAAAACAGGCTCTATATCTCTTCAGATAGCGGAACAGTTGACATATTTAACACAAAAAGTAAAAAAAAGATTCAAAGTATACAACTTGATAAAATTAAAGACTTTATGGGTGACGAGATTGCCTCTAAGATTTTTACACTAGATTTGTTAGATCAGAGTTTATTAATTCTCTCACAAGACAATGGAGGATATAGCAGAGTCCATCTCTACCAAAATAAAAAGCTTATGTCCATCATTACAAATCAAGATAAACTCAATATTATCAAAGCAAAGTTTATAGATAAAAATACAATTTTATTAGCGCTTATCAGTAATGATATTATTTCATACAATATAAAAACACATACAAAGAATTGGACTATACAAGCTTCTATGTCTAAATTTTCAAACTTCTCTCTCAACAATGACCGAACAAAGGTAGCTATTGCAGATGAGAGTGGTGATGTGCATGTTATTTATACAAAAGATGGAAAAAAATTCAAAACACTCACTGGAGAAAATGTAGATAATATTTTTGGTGTTGCGTTTAGAAACAACATTGTACTGACAGGAGGACAAGATAGAAGAGCTGCTGTTTACAATTTAAAAAATTCGAGTTCATACCATAAGCTATCAAAATTTTTTGTGTATGGCGTAGGTTTAAGCCCAGATGGAAAAATAGGCGCATATAGTTGTGATTTGGACAATAATATTGAAGTGTTTAATACTCTTAATAGAGAAAATCTAGGAAAGTTTCAAGGAACGAAAAAAGTCGTTAACAGTATCTATTTTATAAACGAAAACGAGTTCTTTCTCAACAGCAACTCAAAAGATGTACTGTATTATAAATTAAAATAGAACAGAGGAGTTTTGAAATGATAGAATACAACGAAAGTGAATTTTTAGTAGAAACAGAAGTTCCAGAGGATGAACTCATCATCTCAAGAACAGACTTAAATGGAAAAATCACTTATGCAAATGAGACCTTTTGTGATATAAGCGGATACCATGAGGCGGACCTGCTTGGCAAACCTCACTCTATTGTAAGACATCCAGATATGCCAAGCGCTGCGTTTGAAGATCTGTGGAGTACCATTAAATCTGGTAAGCAGTGGGTAGGAATAGTTAAAAATCTCCGTAAAGATAAAGGTTTTTACTGGGTTGAAGCCATAGTCTCGGGTGTGTATAAAAAAGGTAAGTTAGTTGAGTATAAATCACTCAGAACTCCAATTTCTTACGAAACAAAGCTCAAGTATCAAAGGTTATATGATAAAATGCGTGCCCAAAACGGTGAGAAAATAAGAAAAGTAATTTACGAATAAAAGGAAAAAAAGATGAATATATCAAGTATAGTTGTACAGACAATGCCAAAGTTTTTAGATGAAGTCGTTGAGAGTTTAAAAAACTGTGAAGCGTGTGATTACCATTTGCATGATGAAAAAGGTCGTGTGATAGTTACAATTGAGGGTGAAGATGTTAGTGAAGAACTAGGAAAGCTCAAAATCATCGAAGCTATTCCCCACGTAATAGCTGCTGATATGCAGATGGCCTACTCTGAAGATGAACTTGATGCAAACATCAAAGTCATCAATGAATCTGATGCCGTTCCAACTGTTTTAAATGAAGAAGATGTTGATATTGACCGTGTTGTTTATCATGGAGATTTAAAGAAAAAAGATTCTCAACTCCAAGAGTTTGCAAAAGACTTAAGTAACTCTACAGGAGTAAAATAATGGGTGTTGTTTTTACTTCAACTATTAAAATAGATGAAACAGGAAAATGGTTCATAGAAATAGAAGATGCAACTGATGAGAGTGATGTACGAAAAGAGATCTGCTTTGATCTTGATGAGTATGAGCACAAAATAGAAGAGATGGGTGCAGAGTATGGCGGTCATCTTGATGAAGTAAAGTGGCTTAAAGATGAAGATGTTCCACAGTTTATCATTGATGAAATCAGAGTAAAAATGGCAGAGCAACGTGCCAAAATAGAAGAAGAACGTGGAGAACCGATCACCCCAGTTGCTGAAAAAGTAGAATAATCTTAAATATTGACTTATATCAATAATAAAAATAATTTATTAAGATATAATTTATGTGACTTAAATAAAAAAGGATACATATGAAAAGATTGTTATTATCAATGGCGGCAGTGCCATTAATGGTTGGTGGTTTATCTGTTAGTGCTAGTGCGAATGATGGCGTAAATATCTTAAATGACGTAAAAGTAAAAGGTCAGATTCGCCCTCGTTATGAGTATGCTAATGTAAAAAGCAATGGAAAAGACAAAGCGAATGCATTTACTGCTCGTACACACTTAGTAGTAAGTGGTGGACTTTTAGAAGTTGATGGCTTAACAGCTACAATCGGTCTTCAAGGTGTAAATAACTTTGGATATACAGACTATGCTCCTGCGAATACAAAAGGAAATGTTGCATATGACAAGATCTTAGATCCACAAGGTGCAATGCTTTCAGAAGCTTCTGTTGATTATACAATGGGAAAAACAGCTTTACATGTTGGTCGTTCTCAAGTAAATCTTGACAACCAACGTTTTATTGGTACAGTTGGTTGGAGACAAATGGAACGTTCATATGATACTGTTTATGCAGCAAACAGTTCTGTGGAAAATTTAAGCCTATTAGCTGCTTATGTATATGGTTTTGCAGGTGTTAGTGGTACAACGACTACAGACACAAACTCTGTTTTACTCCATGCAAACTATAAAGTAATGGATGAATTAAGTGTGACTGGTTATGGTTACCTTTTAAGTTCAATTCATGACACTTATGGTTTAGCGTTAACTGGTAAGGTTAATGCAGGTGCAAAACTTTCATACCGTGCAGAGTATGCAGTTCAAAAAGATGCTTCTCTTCAAACAGGAAGTGCAGCTAAACCAAAAGCTGATGCAAACTACTTAAACTTAGACTTAGGTGCGAACATCTCTGGTATCTTGGCAGGTGCTAATTATGAGGTACTTAGTGGTACAAATGGAACAGATGGTAAAACAGCATTTACAACTCCACTTGCAACTGGTCATAAATTTAACGGTTGGGCAGATAAATTCTTAAATACGCCAGCTGGTGGTTTGCAAGATGCAAATATCCGTGTTGGATACAAAGCGAAAGGCTTTGGAAAAGTTCTTGCAGTATATCACTCTTTCTCAGCAGCTGAAAAAATGGGTGGTGAGGATGATCTAGGTACAGAAATAGATGCAGTATATGTTAATGCAATTCCAGGTTTCAAAAATCTTAAAGGTCTTGCAAAATTTGCTTCATATTCAAAAGGTAAAGTCGCTGGTTACACAAATGATGTAACAAAAGCATGGTTACAACTAGACTATAAATTCTAGTCTAATTTCTTCTTTCTTTCGATTTTAAATTTCACTTATATCGGGACGTGGTGCCCGATATATCTAGAGAACACCTTGAGTGTTCTCTATTATTCTTTTGCTAAAGTATTCAAAGCTCCCTTATAAATCGGCTCATCAATAAACCCGTACTCTTCATCCACAAAACCTGTTATGCCCTCATCTCTATGCATCTCAAAGAGTTTTACTATGGTCTGCGCACGTTTATGCTCTTTTTCTTTATCAACAAAGAGCTCATTGACCAATTCTACCTGCTTTGGAGATATGCACCCTTTTGCATCGTAGCCCATTTTTCGCTCAAGCTCAAGCCATTTTTTAAAAGTATCTAAATCTTTATACTCTTGAAATACAAATGAAACAGGTTTTACTCTCATAGCTCTTGTAGTAATGAGAAAATGAGAGAGTATATAGTGCATAGAGGGGTTGTCCAACTCTATTAATGATTGCGGAAGCCCCATATCTGCAAACAGGTCAAGTGCTCCTAAGTAAAAAGCACTAACACGTCTGTTTACTGCAAGCATTTGGAGGTTATGCCATGCCTGTGCTGTCTCTATGGATAGGTGCAGTTCTATTTCTTCATTAAGCAGAGCAAGCACACTAATGACCTCTTGTTTATTCTCTATCTTTGGCACACGAATGGCATCGGGCATAAAACGGTTCAGATAGGTTATCTCTTCATAGCCGCCTTCATCGAGTGCATTGACACGAACAACAAGTTTTTTAGAACTCTCTTTGGTTTTTGCTATAAAAATAGCAGCAAGAACAAGTGCAAAAGGTTTCTCCTCTTTACTTACTCCATCTTCAAGATTTAAGATGATACACTCAGCTGAGAGTGACTCTATTTTTGAGAGATGTTTTATGTTGTTGCATGAGAGCATAAGCACAGAACGAAAGTCACTGCGTTTGTTGAGTTTTCTTAGCGTTGGTTTTGCAAGAGCATCGAGTGCCTCAAGGTCTCTGGCATCATACGCTTTTTGTATTTCACTGAGCATTCTCTTCCTTTTTTGGATGCAGATACAAATAGAGAGCTTTGATCTCCTGATCTGTTAAAAAGTAGCGCGGCATACCCTTTGTACGTCTGTTTAGAGTTTTATAGAACTCTAAAAAAGGAACATTGTTTATTTGAGGACCACGAAAACTCTTTTTTTTGTTTTTATGTATGTAGGTTGCTATGAGTTTACCCTCCCCCTTGTCGCCGTGACACTCTTGACATCCTATTCCTCTGGGATTTTTATAAAGTTGGGATGCGTACTCCATCGGAGTAATAAAGTCACTGCTGGCAAAAAGGAGAAAAGGAAGGAGTAAAAAAAGTATATATCGCATTATTAGCCTATTATTATTTTAAAAGAGTATAATAACAAAAAAATAATTTATGAGGTTTAAATGCAGATTCTTGACGGTAAAGCACTTGCAAAAAAAATTGAAGACAATGTTGTAAAAGAGGTTATAAAGCTTAAAGAAGAAGTGGATGTAACACCGGGTTTAGCAGTAATTTTAGTTGGGCAAGACCCGGCAAGTGCTGCGTATGTCAGTATGAAGAAAAAAGCGTGTGACAGAATGGGATTTTACTCGGTCTCTCACGAAATGCCAGAAGATATCTCTCAAGAGGCGATTGAAAATACCATCATGATGATGAATCAAAACCCTAACATCGACGGTATTTTAGTACAGCTTCCACTTCCTGCACATATAGATACAACAAAGATCTTAGAACTTGTAGACCCTGCAAAAGATGTAGATGGTTTTCATCCGTATAATGTAGGGCGTTTGGTGACAAATTTAGATGGTTTTGTGCCATGTACTCCGCTTGGTGTTATGGAGCTTTTAGCAGAGTACAACATAGATGTAAAAGGAAAAAACTGTTGTGTAGTCGGTGCTTCAAACATTGTAGGTAAACCTATGGCGTCTCTGCTTTTAAACGCAGATGCAACCGTTGAAGTGTGTCATATATTTACAGATGACTTGAAAAAACACACACTAAACGCAGACATCATCTTAGTAGGTGTCGGTGTCATAAACCTTATAAAAGAAGATATGGTAAAAGATGGTGCTATCATCGTAGACATTGGTATCAACAGAGCCGAGAATGGTAAACTCGTCGGTGATGTTGATTTTGAAAATGTCAGCAAAAAATGCTCGTATATTACGCCTGTTCCAGGCGGTGTAGGCCCAATGACCATTGCAATGCTGATGAGCAATACACTCAAAGCTGCAAAACTAAACGCAGCTAAGAAAGCAGAAGCATAAATATATGAAAAACTTTTTACATAAAGCATATAAATTTTCAAACTCATGGACAGGGACGATTGTCATCGTTCTTTTTGTCATCTTTTTTGTTGCTCAAGCCTTTAGAATACCAAGTGGAAGTATGAAAGACTCACTTCTCATAGGAGACCACCTTTTTGCTAAAAAATTTGCATACGGTATTCCTATGCCGTACATTCCATTTTTAGAGATTCCCATCATTCCATGGAGTAAATCACTCAAAATTGTCGATGGAGATACACCAAAACATGGTGACATCGTAATTTTTAGATATCCTGGAAACATCAAACAGCATTTTGTAAAACGCTGTGTTGCACTTCCAGGTGATGAACTTTTTGTAGCCAATAAAAACTTATTCCTTCACTTCAAAGAAGGTGATGAGTGGATTAAAGAACACTATAAAGAGTATGAAATAGTAGTTTACGATGGGAAACTTTGGGTCAAAAATCCTTATATGAAACAACACCCGGGTATCCATCATGATCCAAAGATCATAGATGATGGGCGTAATCCTATGCCTATTTTCTTTTTTAATCCTGTAAAAGTTCCAAAAGATCGCTATTTTATGATGGGAGACAACCGTGACCACTCAAATGACAGCCGTTTTTGGGGGCCGGTTCCTTATGAAAACATCGAGGGTACACCTTGGTTCATCTACTTCTCTATAGATAAAAACTGGGAAATAAGATGGGATAGAATAGGAAAAACACCTGCACAACTGGAAAAATCTCCTTACCTTGACAAGGCGATAAAAGAGAGAGAAAAACAAGACAAAGAGTACTATGGAATTACTTGATATTATAAAAATCGTAGCTGCTGTTCTAGCACTTGCAATAGCTATCATCGGACATGAGATCATGCACGGTTGGGTTGCACATATGTATGGCGATGACACTGCCAAAAATGCAGGTCGTTTGACTATCAACCCTTTAGTACATATTGACTTAGTTGGAACTATTATTGTTCCTGCTATGCTCTATTTTATCCCCCTGCTCTTAGGTACGTCAGGTGGATTTTTATTTGGATGGGCAAAACCTGTTCCTATAGATATGTACAAAGTAATCAGCCGTGGTGGATACAATGCTGCCATGCAGGTTGATTTAGCAGGTATAGTCTACAACTTTACACTTGGTGCTTTTGCAGCTATTGGGCTTACGGCTATGAGTACGCCAACGACTGCTGATTCTATGTTTTATATCTTTACATATATCTTTGTGTATCAACTACTCATCATCAACGTGGTTCTTGGAGTATTTAACCTGCTTCCTATTCCACAGTTTGATGGAGGACATTTTTTAATGCATCTTGCGTTAAAATACAAAATCAACTCTATAGCAGAGTTTTACTACAAGTATGACAGATATGGCATGATTATTGTGCTTGTCATTTTGATGACACCTTTAAATGAGTATCTGCTTTTTATGCCTGTACAATTTATAATACGTTTACTACTATCTTAAAAGGAGCAATTTAAAATGAAATTTTACATAGGAACTGATCACGCGGGAATCGAGTTAAAAGACTGGACTGTTGAACTTTTAAAAACAAAAGGGCATGAAGTCATAGACCTAGGGCCATACTCTAAAGATAGAGTGGATTACCCTGACTATGCGCACAAAGTAGCTACTTCCGTACTTGAAGACGAAGGAAGTCAAGGGATTCTTATATGTGGAAGCGGCATAGGTATGAGTATGGCAGCAAATAAGCATCACGGTATCCGTGCGGCACTCTGCCATGATGCATATACTGCAACTGTTGCACGTGGACATAATGATGCAAATATTCTCTGTTATGGAGAGCGTATCGTCGGAAAAGGTGTAGCAGAGTCTATTATAGATGCATGGCTTGCAGGCTCATTTGACGGTGGACGTCATGTAAACAGAGTCGCTAAAATAGAAATCGACTAAGGGTAGCTGTTTATGTTTTGGCAATGGTCACTCCTGACAACACTTTCTATCGTTGCGATTTACCTCTTTGTGAAGATGTTCTATTTTAAGAGCATTACGAATAAAGAGCAACGCAGTAATGATT
>Ga0256831_1000363_pt1 | contig 23739 bp, 27 predicted proteins | sample 132544metaG_FD_189087 | JGI IMG/M metagenome (GOLD analysis project Ga0256831, IMG submission 189087) | Hydrothermal vent microbial communities from Lau Basin, Pacific Ocean - 132-544 | ecosystem: Environmental > Aquatic > Marine > Hydrothermal vents | place: Pacific Ocean: Lau Basin | collected... | reverse complement strand
ATGGAGGGTTCATCGCTTAAAACTCATCATGCTCACAACGACTTATATACCAGTGATATAATAACCACGTTAAAATAATCAGCATCAGCCAGATCATATAAGGTGTAAACCATGGAAGTGATGTCGTTGCCCAGATAATACGGGCAGGAGAGCAGAGTAAAAACAGCCCTGCAATAAATAACAAGACAACCCGCTCATAAAACTGATTTTGTATAGGGTGTTTCATAAAAAATATTATAGACGAATTGTTACGATTTGTAACAAATTATATTGCAGGATTTTTAACATGCTAAAAAAATACGTTGAACCTAAACGCATAAATAGTACCTAGGCAGAGAGTCATCTTCACAGGGACGCTTAAATACATCCTTGTATCGCTTTATGAAAACATCCTTGTTTTCATAAACCCTGTGTAGGCGACTCTCTGCCTAGGTATAGTGATAATAAATAGTGACAAAAAAGAACTATAAAGCCTCCAGCTTTCTCATACTTGCGGGTAATAACCTTAGCTCAACCAGTGCGGTTGTTAGTGCAGCAAAGAATGAAGCATCTTCATACAACATTTGGTAGTACTGAGTCTTCATTGTTAAGGCACTGCCAAAGATAATGGCCATAAAGGCAATGATTGACCCGACTGCTAAGGTTGACAAGCCAGTGATCCCCTGACCAATGGTACAGCCCATTGCCAAGACACCACCAAAGCCCATCAGCACAGCACCAATAAGATGGGTTATAAAATCTTTAACATTAAAAAACCATTCAATACGAAAGCTTTTGCTAAGCAAAGACCAGACAAAAGAACCAAGGATCACCCCAAAGACAGAGACAATACCAAAAGTAAGCAAGCGACTTTGTAGACCTGAGGCCACATAACCCGCTGTTTGCCCAATAGGATTAACAAAGGTAAAGGACTGAGGAGATAGGGTAGAACCCTGCGCCGGTTTGCCTTCTTCTGAGTCACTGATCATATCCCAGTTTTCATAGTATTCGCTAAGAGTATATTGTTCACCCTCATCAACCATATCGACAGTTATGGAACTACTTAAATACCAAGCCGCAAGCACAGCCAGACCAACAATAATACCGGCCAGCCAATGTTCTGGATTGGCTCGAAAACTTTTTGCTTTGAAAATATAAACCAAAAGAAGCACTGAGATAATTCCCCCCACAACTAAGCGTGTACCCACAGGATTATCACTATTAATAATTGAACCAAGGTCTTGCTTGCTATCCAAACTGATTGCTAAAGGACGTATCCAGTCATAAAATAAAACGGAAAAAAGTGTTTGATCACTGCCGGGGAAAGGCGTTGTCATAAAATAGGCAATGACCGCAATAATCAAAAAGACAATGATGGATTTGATATTACCGCCACCAATACGAATCAAGGTTTTATTGCCACAACCACTGGCCAAAGTCATGCCAATACCAAAAAGAAACCCCCCGAGTAAATTTTCTGCCCAAACCAATTGAGAGGCACGATAGGGAGGGAAACTACCATCTGCATTAACCAGACCATTGGACTCTAAAATCAGCATACCAATAATAGCCACCGTAATCGCCAACAACCATGAGCGAAAACGGCTGTAGTCCCCCATGTTTACCATGTCAGAAACAGCCCCCATGGTACAAAAATTGGTTTTATTAACAACAGCACCTAAAATAAAGGCAATGGCAAATACTCCGATTAAGAGCGCTGATTGTGCCTGAGCAAATGATTCAAATAACATAGGGTTCCTCTTGTTTCTGTCTTGGGTTTCTATCTTGGATTGCTATCCTAATTTCATTGAAAGCAAAAAAGATGCCATTAACTAAATAAGTGCTACCACTGCTATTTTAGCCAATAAAGCCTATCGACTACTATGCAATATGCACAGACAAAATTGCACAATACAATAAGCAAGTAAGTCTGTCATTTTGAAGATTGCTACCCTTCATAATTAATTTCCTCTATAATCTTATTAAGAAATCAATAGTTGCCTTACTACTATCTGGCATCGTGTTAACCGATAGTAATGACCGATTACCGTTATGAACTATCCATTGCTTACTTTATTTACACAAGGGTCAAAACATGCTTGAAATGAACTTTGAAATTGCACGTCATAATATGATTGAACAACAAATACGACCTTGGAATGTTATTGATCCCATCACGCTCGAGGCACTGGATGTCATACCCAGAGAAAACTATGTGCCGGATACTATGAAGCACTCAGCCTTTGCAGATACGCAATTGCCCATTGGTCACAATCAAGTCATGCTCTGCCCAAAAATTGAAGCACACATATTACAGTCACTACAAGTACAAGAAACCGATAGTGTTTTGGAAATTGGCACTGGCAGTGGCTATATGACCGCTTTACTGGCACATCTTGCCGATAAAGTATGTAGCGTAGAAATTATTGAATCACTAAGTCAAAGTGCCCAACAAAAACTGGCCTCTGAAGGCTTTGAGAATATCACCTTTGTGGTTGATGATGCGGCTCAAGGTTATGAACAAAATTCACCCTATGATGTGATTGTTATCACAGGCTCAGTGGCACAATTAGCCGAATCATTTAAAACCAGTCTGAACAAGGGGGGGCGCTTATTTGCAGTTATCGGTAGCGCACCTGTTATGGAAGCCACTTTGATCACCCGTGTTTCTTCCAATCAATATCGCACTGAGGTACTTTTTGAGACCGAGATCCCAGCACTGGAAAACAACATAACTAACTCAACCTTTAGTCTATAAGTCTCTTTATTTATGCTACAAATTAATTCATTAAAAGGTTCTGCTGAGAAAAATAACGCCAAGGGAGCAACCTTTGAGGAACCCTTAGAATTATTGCTCAGTTGTCATGAAAAAATCATGCACTATTCCTCGGCACTATGCACCGTTATTGAGGCCATAAAAACACAGGGGTGGACTGAGCAACACAGCACATCTATTGAGCAAATACGCCGTTATTTTAATATTGCTAGTCCCGAGCATCACCTAGATGAAGAACAACATCTCTTTCCAGCAATTATTGCACTTGACTCAGATTTTAAGCAACCACAAAGCATGACTATGGTGACTCTAATTAACCGTTTAATTAAAGAGCATGTGGAATCTGACGGCTTGTGGGAAGAGCTGGATCAACTCTTAGGGGAACGCTCTAATAATATGGTGCAACTTGAAGCACAGGCACAACAGTTTAAAAAAGACATGCACCAACACGCTAAAATCGAAAATGAAGAAGTATTCCCTTATGCAAAAGCCCATATCAGCGTTGCTGAGTTTAAAAAAATGGGGCAGGCCATTGCACAACGAAGAGGGGTTAACACTCAGCCTTAAGCACTTATTCAATTAAACCAATTTGTTGTATGATTGCACGCTGGCGTAAGCTGTTTTTAGCTTCTTTAGCTGCTGTCACCAAAATATTAAGGGAGCTATATAACACATAAATTTTACCTTGTCTAACAACGCCCGTGGTCGGATAAACAGAGCCAAGAGAATACTCAGCAATACGAGAGGCACTTTGCCAGTGATCATCACTATTGATGATAAATGCTTTTTCATTATTCACACCCGATGCTCGATTAGCCACAATCAATACATTGTTATTATTCAGTAACGTCACACCATCTGAGCCAAATAGTTTTTCCTCTAATTGAATTTCAGAGAAGTCATTGGGCTTTGTTAAAGGTATTTTAAATAAGCGACCGCTACTTTTCTTCGCTACAATAAGGTAACCTTCCGGATGAAAAGCAATACCATTAAGGTTTATCCCTTTGCCCTTAAATCGATCACTTTTTAAAAATACACTGGCTTTCCCCTCCGTGTTAACCTTATAAATAACAGGAGCAAAACTATCGGTGATGTAGGCATTTCCCTCAGAATCTAATGCTAGGCCATTTGCTAAATGATTCTCTTGGGGCAATAACTCACCCAAATTAACAAAGTGCAATGCTTTACCTGTTGATAAATTATAGATACCCAAAGCAGCTAATTTTTTTATTCCCTTTGGATAAGCCCTTATACTTGAACCAATATCACCACTAACTACTAATAGGCGATTACGTTGCTCATCCACTAAAATACCTAGGGCTGAAATTAAACGTTCATCATCCACCAAGCGCCGGTAATTTCCATTTTGATCAATTTCATAAACACCTCCATCTCGAAATGAACCAACAAGAAATTTATCTCTTTTAGAATCATATTTTAAACTTTCAGGATATAATGCTGGCTTTTTAATGGTAATATTTTTTAATTGCATGCCACCAAGAGTGATTGATTCTGCAATCACTTGATTGGATAAAAAGCAGGCTACTATAAACAAAAACAGGGGTCGTTTTATCGCCACCTTCATGTATAATTCTCCTAATATGTTCATTCTACTTAACGAAGTCAGACAATCTATAGTCAAATAAATCATCTTACTTCATACATGTTTTTTTAGATTTTTATTGAATTGTTATAGAGAGACACCATGTCAGAACAGCCTCATAAAGATTTCACAAAGTGCCCTATAGAAGCATCTCTATCCTTAATACAAGGTAAATGGAAGGTAGTGATCATGTTTCGTCTTATGGATGAGCCAAAACGTTTTAATGAGCTTTCTCGATTGCTACCCCAAGTGACCCAACGTATGTTGACCAATCAACTTCGTGAACTGGAAAGAGATGGACTGGTCTACCGTGAAGCTTTTCCACAAATTCCCCCTAAGGTTGAATATTCACTCACAAAGCTTGCTGACAGCTTGCTCCCCATTATGCTGGATCTTAAGGATTGGGGCAAAACTCACTTATTGTCCTAATTTATTTATCTTGAATGGCCGACTCAGGCAACTCAATACGAATAGCCGCTCTTAAAGCCCCAAGTTTTAGATTATTAGAGTGATCATTAGGATATTTTTCTTCCAGAACTGTTTTAACATCCTCAGACATTTTACTGCTATGACATAGAAGGCATTTTTGTGTCACATACATAGGCTGATAATACACATAACGATTATTATTATTGGCAATGATCTTACGAGTAAAATACGATTCATTTTCTGACTCATCACTCAAGAAAAAATCCAAAGCAACCTTATCAATGCTATCAGGCTTATTAATGGGATTTCTATATTGATAGGTGGGTCGCCGAATGGTCATACCTAACTCAAATGAATCTGCAATATCATTAATAATCATCACTGACTTACTCCAACCACGAGCAGCTTCAGCAAGACCTACCGATTTAATATCTGCCAGCATCGTTTTCATTAGTTTTTTTGACACCCGATTGGATGCTTCTTTACCCAGAGCAACGACAGAATGTTCTTCTGATGGTGTTAACTTAACGAATGTCTGACCACTTAACGTGTCTTCAGAGGCAATCGCAAACACTGAATAGACACTGAGACAAATAAAAATTATTGCTTTCATTCTTTGTTACTCCTTTATTTTCTGCCATAAAATACACACTTGAACCTAAATAAATTAGTTGAAACGATTATAAGTAGAATTATCCAGATAACAAGAAGGCACAAATTATTCAGTTACTATCCTATTGGATACTGTAAATTGTATGGAACGATTATTTGGAGAGTGTAATTTTTTTCTCATTACCCGAATATTGATGCACGTTATCATGCCCTCGAATAATCACGGTCTTTAAGTTATCCGGCAGAGACACTGTGAGTGAGCGAGTAAAAGGTTGTTCATTAACATGAGGATGGTAGAGTATTCTGGTCGCTAAAATAGTGCCTTTTTCATCAAGGATCTCCCAGCGATTGGCATAATGATCCCAGCCAGCATCTTGATGTAATAAGCTGACATCAAAACGATAATTCTTATTTCCCTGAGCCGTAACGATAACATCGACCACTTGTACTGAATTAGCCCAACTATTGCTTGCCATCAGAGTGAGTATAAAAATCACTGAACTAGCCAAGAAATAGCTTGTCACACTCTTTATAAACATAGTCACAATAACTCCTATTTTGATTATCTAAAAACTGAACACCCTATGAAAGTGAGTCACTTTTATATTATGATACGCGAGTCAAAAAATTATGTCATTTAGCCCCTTTAACAAATAGGAAAACAATATTTTGAATAGCAGTTTTGTTGGTCTTGGCGGTATTATCGTTGTATTACTGGTATATATTTTAATTATTTTGTGGCTTAGAAAGCAATTACTTAAAAATCAGGTTGCCTGCCTTTGGCGGAGCCTCTTTTTGGCTGCTTTTCTAGCACCCGGCTTATTGATTTTTGGTGAACATGCAGGTATTCCCTTACCTGCCTTTGCTTGGATGTCGGGAGCAATGAATATTTACAACTGCACTCAGTTATCACTATTTTGCTCTTTTAAACTCAACCTTTATCTTTCCATCCTACCTTTTTTTGCTACTTGGCTATTTAGTTATATGATGTGCAAGGATTCGCAAAAAGAGCAGGGACACAAGAGTGATGATTAAGTTATTTAGATTTACGCACAGTGCTTACTTAAAATAAGAGGCATAATCGTGTGTGAGCTTTTGTAGTTTTGGGGCAATAATTGCCTGACAATAGCCACTATTAGGATTGAGTTGAAAATAGTCCTGATGGTACTGCTCAGCCTTATAAAAGCGAGTCATCATTTTTACTTGGGTGACAATCGGAGCACCATAACGCGCATTTGCTTCCAGCTCAGTAATCATTTGCTCGGCATATGCGAGTTGCTCAGCATTATCAGCCAGAATAATTGAGCGATATTGCGTACCACTATCGTTACCCTGACGATTTAATGTCGTTGGGTCATGAGTGGCAAAGAAAATTATAAGTAATGATTGACTATCGACAATCGCATTGTCAAAACTGATTTGTACCACCTCAGCATGACCGGTAGTCCCCGTGCAAATTTGCTCATAGCTAGGGTTTTCTATCTGGCCATCCGCATAACCAGATATCACACTAATAACGCCTTTAACTTGCTTAAAAGTTGCTTCTAAGCACCAAAAACAACCACCACCTAAGGTTATTTTTTCTTGCATGACTCACTCCCTTGCTTGTTAGTGCTTAACCGATGGATCAGAGCTTTGAGCATGCTCAGTATAAATCCCAGCAATATCAATTTCATCAAAGCGATATTCCTGACCACAAAACTCACAATCTACGGCAATATTTCCTTGTTCCTTAATAATATTACTGGCCTCCTGATGGCTGATGGAACGCAACATATTAACGACTTTTTCTCTGGAGCAAGTGCATTTAAAATAAATACTCTGAGCATCAAATAAGCGTACATCTTCTTCATGATAAAGACGGTGTAGAATGTCCTTGGCATCCAGTTCTAGTAATTCTTCTGCTTTAATGGTGCTGCCTAGATGGGTGACACGATCCCAAGCATCTGTATCGTCACTTTGACCCGGTAATTTCTGTAATAGCAAGCCAGCGGCACAATGCTCATCACAAGTTAAAAAGATGCGGGTGTCTAATTGTTCTGAGCGCACCAGATAACCTTCTAAAAACTCAGCAATACTATCACCTTCCAAGGCAACAATGCCCTGATAGCGTTCTTTAGTGTTTGCTTGTTCGATAGTGATCATTAGGGTACCATCACCTAAAAGACTTGGTAAGTCTGTCTCTGATGGCAGTGGTTCTTGATATTTAGCCACACCACGAACACCAAAATCATTGCGACATTCAACCACCATCAACGTTAGCGCACCATCGCCACTGGCTTGAATGGTCATAGAGCCTTCAAATTTAAGAGTGGCGGATAAAAGCACTGAAGCAGCCACAAGTTCACCCAAATAGCGTTGAATAACATCAGGATAGTTATGATTGGCCTGCATAGTCTGCCAAACCTGATTCAAGCTGACAATCTCGCCTCGAATATTAACTTTATCAAATAAAAAGCGATGGAGGCTATCGTGTTCTCGCGTGTAATTCATGGCTTTAATTTTGTCTGTAACAGTTGGTTGACTTGCCCTGGGTTTGCCTTGCCTTTTGAAGCTTTCATTACCTGCCCTACAAAAAAGCCAATTAATTTATCTTTACCGGATTGAAATTCAGCAACCTGACTGGGATTATTGGCAATAATCTCATCAATAATGGCTTCAATGGCACCGGTATCGGTAATTTGTTTCAAACCTTTTTTATCAATAATCGTATCAGCATCGCCTTCACCTGCATACATAGCCTCGAAGACTTCTTTAGCAATTTTTCCAGAAATGGTATTGTCTTGAATGCGCTTTAGTAAACCGATTAATTGCTCTGGGTTAACTGGACATTCTTTAAATTCAATCGCATGTTTATTATTCAGAGCAGCCACATCACCTAAAATCCAGTTGGCCGCCATTTTCGCATCACCAATGGCCTGCTGAACGGCTTCATAATAATCAGCCATATCCCTATCAACCGTTAACGCTTTAGCATCTTTTTCCGACAGCGCCAAGGTGTCCATATAGCGAGCACATTTAGCATCCGGTAATTCGGGCAAGGTGCTACGAATGGCCTCAATTTCTTCGGCTGAGATCACAATAGGTAATAGGTCGGGATCAGGGAAATAGCGGTAGTCATTGGCCTCTTCTTTACTGCGCATAGAACGAGTTTCATTTTTATCGGCATCATAGAGTCGAGTTTCTTGCACCACCGTAGCGCCACTTTCAAGAATATCCATCTGACGCTCAATTTCAACATTAATGGCTTTTTCGACAAAACGAAAGGAGTTAATATTTTTCAATTCGGCTCGAGTACCAAATTCTTCCTGACCTTTGGGGCGCAAAGACACATTGGCATCGCAACGAAAGGAGCCTTCTTGCATATTGCCATCAGAAACCCCCAAATAGCGGACAATGGAATGAATTTTACGCATATAGGCAACGGCTTCTTTGGCACTGCGCATATCTGGCTCAGAAACAATTTCTAATAAGGGCGTTCCTGCACGGTTGAGATCAATACCCGTCTGATTTTGAAAACTTTCATGTAAGGATTTACCTGCATCCTCTTCCATGTGCGCACGAGTCACACCAATACGCTTTTGGGAGCCGTCTTCGAGGTCAACATCAATAAAGCCTTCACCAACAATAGGATAATAGAGTTGACTAATTTGATAAGCCTTGGGTGAGTCTGGATAAAAATAATTTTTACGGTCAAACACGGAGCGCTCATTAATTTGCGCACCAATGGCCAAACCAAACATTACAGATTTTTTCAATGCTTCACCATTGAACACAGGCAACACACCGGGTAGACCCAGATCAACCGTACAGGCCTGAGTATTTGGCTCAGCGCCATAGGCAGTTGAGGCTCCAGAAAATATTTTTGATTTGGTGGATAATTGAACATGGATTTCCAAACCAATAACGACTTCCCATTGCATAATAATTATTAACCTCTTAGGTTTTGTCTATCTGGCGATTGCGATTAATCGCTCATTTATAGTTAGTATCTAGTTACCCGATATTACTTAAATGCATCAGGTGTCTGCGTATGCCAATCTGTCTCTTGTTGGAATTGATGGGCAATATTTAATAATTTGGACTCAGCAAAATGCTGGCCAATTAATTGCAAACCAACCGGCATACCATTAGCAAAACCTGCGGGTATCGACATACCCGGCAAACCGGCCAAATTCACTGCAATGGTATAAATATCTGATAAATACATGGTAATTGGATCATCGGTTAACTCACCCAGCTTAAATGCAGTTGATGGTGCTGCTGGCCCCATAATGACATCAACATCGGCAAATGCCTGATTAAAATCATTGCTGATCAAACGACGTGTTTTTTGTGCTTTCACATAATAAGCATCATAAAAACCTTCAGACAGGGCATAAGTACCCACTAAAATCCGCCGTTTAACTTCTGCGCCAAAGCCTTCGCCACGGGAGCGAATATACAGATCATTAAGATCCTTAGGATCTTCACAGCGATAACCATAACGCACACCATCTATTCTGGATAAATTAGAAGAGCACTCCGATGGCGCAATAATATAGTAGGTGGGCACCGCAAGATTACTGGTGGGCAGACTAATTTCTTTAACGATTGCCCCCATTTTTTCATATTCTTTAACGGCTGATTCAATGACCTTGGCCACAGCATCATCCAATCCTTCAGAAAAATATTCCTTAGGTAAACCAATTTTAAGACCCGATAGGCTGTTATTAAGATCCGCCGTATAATCGGGGACAGCTTCATCAACACTGGTAGAATCACGACTATCCAAACCAGCCATCACATTGAGCATTAGGGCAGCATCTTCTGCCGTGCGAGTCATAGGGCCTGCTTGATCCAAACTTGAGGCAAAGGCAATCATGCCATAGCGGGATACCCGTCCATAGGTGGGTTTTAATCCAGTAATACCACAAAAAGAAGCCGGTTGGCGAATCGAGCCTCCGGTGTCTGTTCCTGTAGCAGCCGGTGCCAATCGGGCAGCAACCACCGCTGCGGAACCACCAGAAGAACCACCAGGAACGGAGTCAAGTTGCCAAGGATTTTTTACTGGACCATACCATGAAGTCTCATTTGAGGAACCCATAGCAAATTCATCCATATTGGTTTTACCCAACATGACGGCACCTGAGCCATTAAATTTAGTGATGGTGGTGGCATCATAAGGTGAAATAAATGGCTCTAGCATTTTAGAACCACAGGAAGTTTTCACACCTTTGGTACAAAAAATATCTTTCTGTGCCAGAGGAATACCATTTAGAATACCCACATGACCTGCTGCTCGCTGGGCATCTGCCTGCTTGGCCTGCTCAAGGGCAAGTTCTGGAGTCACGGTAATGAAACTATTAAGCTGTTCATCGAGTGAATGAATTCGATTCAAATAACTTTGCGTGAGTTCAACACTGGTAAATTCACCTGCTTTAAGTCCGGCACTGAGTTCAGCAATGGTTTTGTTATGCATATTTGCTTCCAACTAGGGTTCGTATTTGGTTCTAGGTAATGATAATATTTTGCTTTAAGCTAAATAAATATTATTCTATGGCGATTACTCGACAACACGAGGCACTAAATAAAGCCCTTGCTCAACTTCTGGTGCACATGCCTGTAAATTTTCTCGATCATTAGTCTCAGTCACTACATCAGCACGTAAGCGCTGTACGGCATCTAGAGGATGAGCCATTGGCCTGACATCCTGCGTATCCACAGAGTCTAACTGCTCAACCATGTCTAAAATATTTGATAAATTAGTGGCATATTCAGGAATATCCTGTTCATCGACGCCCAATCTTGCCAAAAAGGCAATTTTTTCAACATCACTTTTATCCAACTTGGACATTAAGTTACTCCAGATCGTTCTAATACCTTCTAATATATAGGCATTAGGTAGCTATAAAATTAGTATGATTCGTTTTAAGGTGCATAAGTTACCACAATTTTGTAGAATTTAGCAGTGATTCACAAATGAAAATTGGACATTTTTTCACAATATTTCTAAAATGCTTGGTTCTATGCAATTGCTGGGCAATAAAATCTCCGAATAAGAACTAGCTATAACACATTGGGGACTTTTTATTACTTCACTGACATGAGTATTAATGAGTCATGCATTGCTATAAAAACTTACTTTAAAATACGGGAATCTACCCATTATGTTTGGATTTGGTCGCTTACGTGGTGTTTTTTCCAATGATCTCTCGATTGATCTTGGTACTGCCAATACTCTTATCTATATTCCGCGCCAAGGAATTGTTCTTAATGAACCTTCTGTGGTTGCGATTCGTCATGACAATTCCACTAATGAAAAAATGGTGGCCGCTGTAGGTGAAGAGGCAAAACTGATGCTCGGTAGAACACCTGGCAATATGGAAGCCATTCGCCCGTTAAAAGATGGTGTGATTGCTAACTTTACGGTTACTGAGAAAATGCTTCAGCATTTTATCCATAAAGTCCATGAAAACCGTTTTTTAAAACCCAGTCCACGGGTTTTAGTCTGTGTACCTTGCGGTTCAACTCAAGTCGAACGAAGAGCCATTAAAGAATCCGCAATTGGCGCTGGTGCTCGTGAAGTTTATCTAATTGAGGAGCCTATGGCTGCTGCCATTGGTGCTGGTATGCCCGTTAGTGAAGCCAGTGGTTCTATGGTGGTTGATATTGGTGGTGGCACAACCGAAGTCGGCGTCTTATCTTTAAGCGGTATTGTTTATTCTGAATCCATCCGTATCGGTGGTGATCGCTTTGATGAAGCCATTATCAGCTATGTACGACGAAATTACGGCAGTCTCATTGGTGAAGCTACTGCGGAGCGTATCAAAAAAGAAATCGGCTCAGCTTACCCTGGTAACGAGCTATTAGAAATCGAAGTACGCGGTCGTAATCTGGCCGAAGGTATTCCCCGTAGTTTTGCCTTAAATAGTAATGAAATACTCGAAGCCATTCAGGAACCACTCTCTGGCATTGTTGGCGCAGTAAAAATTGCCCTTGAGCAAACCCCACCAGAGCTTGGTTCTGATATTGCAGAAAAAGGCATGGTACTCACCGGCGGTGGTGCCTTACTTCGAGATTTGGATCGTTTATTAACCGAAGAAACCGGATTACCCGTCATGATTGCTGAAGATCCACTCACTTGTGTTGCTCGTGGTGGTGGTCGTGCTCTGGAAATGATGGATGAAATTGGTACTGATCTCTTCAGTGTTGAGTAATAATCACTTTTATAAGGTGATTGCCTGTTTATAGTCTCATAAACATTATTGAAGATATTAATAAATAATGTTTAGCCGATTAATAAAACATCCCCAGCATCGGAGCCATAGCCATAAAACAGTTATTTGATGAAGATTCTACTTATCTGGCGCGATTGATCTTTGTGGTGGTTTTTTCCATTATTTTGCTCATTACTGATCACCGCACCAATATGCTACATAGCGTTAGGAGTTTCTTTAACCTAATTATTTATCCTCTGCAAACCATTGCCAGTACCCCAGCTAATATCGGTATTTGGCTAAATGAGCAGTTAGACTCTCATCAATCATTGATTACTGAGAATGAGTCTTATCGGACTAATAATTTATTACTCAAAGCACAACTACAAAAGTTTACTTCTTTGCAAGCCGAAAATATTCGCCTGCGCTCACTATTAAAATCTTCTCGTAAGCTCAAAGATCAAATGCTGATTGCCGAGACAATTGCTGTTGACTTAGATCCTTATAAACGTCAAATTGTTATCAACAAAGGACAACGCCATAGTATTTACGCCGGCCAGCCCATTCTTGATGCCTATGGTATTATGGGTCAGGTTATTCATCCTGGTATTGTTTCCAGTAGCGCTATTTTAATTACCGATCCCTCCCATGCCATCCCAGTACAAATTAATCGCAATGGCCTGCGCACAGTACTGTATGGTACCGGAGCTGCCAATTATCTTGAAGTACAGAACTTGCCCAATAATGCCGATATTGAGTTAGGCGATCTACTTATTACCTCTGGCTTAGGCGGACGTTTTCCAGAAGGTTATCCTGTGGCAAAGGTCGTTAACATCATGCGTGATCCTGGTCAGCCTTTTGCTAAGGTCATTGCCGAAGCAGCTGCTCATTTAGAGCAAAGTCGAGAAGTATTATTGGTTATGGCTCAAGAAAGTAAGCCTCAGCTTTTATCTGAACAAATAATCAAAGAAAATAGCTCAGATGAATAATAAACCAGCATCACATGGCGGTATTGTTATTCTACTGAGTTTTGCTATTGCTCTAATGCTTAACATGATACAAATCCCTGACTATCTAAAAATTTACCGTCCAGAATTTGTTACCCTTATTCTTATCTACTGGTGTATAGCACTACCTCATCGGGTCGGTATTTTAACTGGCTGGAGTGTTGGCTTTCTATTGGACATACAAATGGACAGTCTATTAGGCTTACATGCTGTAGCACTCGCCATTACCGCCTACTTAGCCTATAAATTACATGCCCGAATCCGTTTGTATCCATTATTACAGCAGTCATTAATTATTTTATTATTAGTCACCTTATCCCAAATGTTGATTTTATGGATTAATGGCATTTCTGGTCTTGCTCATGGCGACTGGTCTTATTGGATGCCAGCACTGACCAGTATGCTCAGTTGGCCTTGGATATTTTATTTAATGCGCACCATTCGACGTATGTACGGCGTCAATTAATACCACTATGGCTGATAGATTACATTTAAAAGATCATTTTATTGAGCAAAAAATATCTCATAATCGCACTATTATGGCTATTTTCTTTACTTTAGTTTTATTTGGCATTCTAACCACCCGCCTATTTTATTTACAGATCACCAGCCATGAACATTTCAGCACCTTATCACAAAACAACCGTGTATCTGTACAGGCCATTCCACCTACACGCGGACTCATTTATGATCGTAATGGCATTATTCTGGCTGAGAATTTGCCTTCTTACACCTTGCAGATCATTCCTGAACAAACTGAGGATATTAATTTATTGCTTGAAGAGTTGAGCTTTTTAATTACCCTTCGTGACATTGACATTAAAAAATTTAACAAAGAAGTCCGACGCAAGCGCCGCTTTGAAGGCATCCCCCTGCGCTTTCGTTTAACCGATGAAGAAGTTGCCACTATTTCTGTTAATTTACATCGCCTGCCCGGTGTTGAAATAAAAGCCCAACTCAGCCGGTTTTACCCCTACGGTAAAGAAACGTCCCATGTTGTTGGCTATGTTGGCCGTATCAATGAAAAAGAGCTGAAACGATTGCCTGTGACTAACTATAGTGGTACCAATCACACTGGAAAACTAGGCATAGAAAAATCTTATGAAGCATTACTTCACGGCCAAGTCGGTTATCAAAAAGTAGAAACCAATGTTCGAGGTCGAGTTTTACGAGTACTGGAGCGTAAAAATCCTATACCCGGCAATGATCTGACTCTTAACTTAGATATTAATTTACAAAAAATTGCCATTGAAGCCTTCGCGGGAAAGCGGGGAGCCTTAGTTGCTATTAGCCCTGAAAACGGTCAAGTGCTCGCTATGGTCAGTATGCCTGACTATGATGCCAATTTATTTGTTAATGGTATTGACTCTAAAAGCTATAATGCCCTTAATCGTTCATGGGAGCGACCATTATTTAACCGTACTATTCTAGGTAATTATCCTCCCGGCTCAACAACCAAACCATTTTTTGCCCTAGCAGGTTTGGAATTAGGTGTTATTCAGCCTAATCATCAAATATTCTGCCCCGGCTACTACCAGCTTAAAGGTAAGCCGCATAAATATCGTGACTGGAAGAAATGGGGACATGGCAAAACAAATATTGAAAAATCCATTGTGCAATCCTGTGATGTTTTTTACTATGATCTGGCTTTTCAATTAGGTATTGATCGAATGCATCAATTTATGAGTGCTTTTGGTTTTGGTCAAAAATCTGGCATTGATATACTCGGTGAGCGTAGTGGCTTAATGCCCTCCAGAGAATGGAAGAAAAAAACACGCAAACAAGTATGGTTCCCAGGGGAAACCGTTATTACCGGTATTGGCCAAGGCTATGTGTTGGTCACACCAATACAACTTGCTCTAGCGACTGCCACACTGGCCAATGGAGGACATCTTTTTCAACCACAATTAGTCAATGCCATTCAACGTAAGAGTGATCCCATTGCACGTCATATTTCACCACAATTGGTACATGAGATTCCCATTAAAAACCAACAAAACTGGCAAAAAATATATCATGCTATGACTGAGGTTATTCACGGTTCTAGAGGTACGGCACGACGTCTTAATAAACCAGATTTACGCTATAAAATTGCGGGTAAAACGGGCACAGCACAAGTATTCTCAGTGGCTCAAGATGCCTCTTACAAAGCCAGCGAAGTAGAAGAACGCTTAAGAGATCATGCACTATTTATGTCCTTTGCTCCTGTAAAACATCCTAGGATTGCAATTGCTGTAGTCGTTGAAAATGGTGGTCATGGTGGTTCTGTTGCGGCGCCTATCGCAGGTAAAGTGATTGAGGCCTATTTGCAGCAATTTACCGATGAGCAACTGAATGCCCCAAGAAAAACCAAACAGACACCTGCCAAAGAAAATAAACCACTCAAAGCTCCCCAAAAACATACTTTAAACCCAGAAAGCACGGCTGAAATTGATCATAATGAGGGGCACTATGGCTAATCAAAACTATGGCTAATCAAAATAGCTCAAATAATTTATTATTCCGTCTGCACATTGATCTACCGCTATTAATTAGCTTATTAACATTAATTGCTCTTGGACAGGTGATACTCTACAGTGCCAGTGGCGAAAGCATTACTATGATGCAACGCCAAGCCGTTCGTATTGGTGTCGCTTTTGTTATTATGTTGGTTATTGCACAAATTTCACCTGATCGTATGTGTCGCTGGTCTCCCATACTTTTTATGGGGGGGCTCATAATGCTCATGGCGGTCTTATTTGCCGGTACCGTCTCCATGGGTGCTAGGCGCTGGCTTGATTTGGGCTTATTTCGTTTTCAGCCTTCAGAAATGATGAAATTAGCCGTTCCCATGATGTTGGCTTGGTTTTTATCCCGAGGTAGTATTCCGCCTAAAAATAAACACCTAATCATTAGCATATTTATCTTGATTACTCCCGTATTACTCATTGCTAAACAACCTGATTTAGGTACTTCATTATTGGTCAGTAGTGCTGGGTTCTTTGCTATTTTTATGGCCGGTGTCTCATGGCGACTTATTTTGGGATTTCTTTTTTCAGGTGTTGCTTTTAGCATTCCCATGTGGCTTTTTTTAATGCATGATTATCAACGCCAACGAGTATTGACCATGTTCAACCCAGAATCCGACCCTTTAGGCAGTGGCTATCATATTATTCAGTCTAAAATTGCCATTGGCTCTGGTGGTGCATTTGGTAAGGGCTGGTTAAATGGCACTCAGTCTCATCTGGAATTTTTACCCGAGCGACATACCGATTTTATTTTCTCTGTGTTTGCAGAAGAATTTGGTTTTAGTGGTATATTAATTTTACTCAGTCTTTATTTATTTATTATTTTTCGTGGCATTTATATTACCTCCCAAGCACAAGGCACATTTTCACGTTTGCTCGGTGCTAGCATTGTCTTGACCTTTGCAGTCTATGTGTTTGTTAACATCGGTATGGTCAGTGGTATTTTGCCTGTCGTGGGTGTGCCATTGCCTCTGGTGAGTTATGGTGGCACCTCTATTGTTACTCTGATGGCTGGCTTTGGTATATTAATGTCCATACATACTCATAGAAAACTACTTGCCTATTAATTCAGGAACATTCCATGTACTTTAAACACACACAATTAGTTATCATTATCGGATTATTATTAAGCATTTTTATCAGTAGCAGTACTTATGCAAAAGAGAGCACTAAAAATCCTCGTAATAGCTTGGTTAATAATGCCGACGTACAAAAATTCATTAATGAAATGAGCACAAAACATAGCTTTAAAAAGGCACAGCTTGAAACCCTTTTTCGTCAGGTAAAAATTAAGCAAAAAATTCTTGATGCCATGAGTAGACCAGCAGAAAGAAGCAAGGCCTGGTTTGAATACCGTAAGATATTTCTGACCCAAAAGCGTATTAAGAGAGGTGTAACATTCTGGCAAGAAAATAAAGACGTACTTGCTTATGCAGAAAAAGTATACGGTGTAGCACCTGAGATCATGGTGGCTATTATTGGTATTGAAACCTATTATGGGAAACGACAAGGAAGCTATCGAGTTATGGATGCTTTATCCACTTTAGCCTTTAAATACCCTAAACGTAGCAAATTTTTCCGTAGTGAGCTGAAACATTTTTTAATTATGAGTCAAGAACAAAAGTTTGATCCCCTATCAAAAACAGGTTCTTACGCAGGTGCTATGGGTATGGGACAATTTATCCCCAGCAGTTTCCAAAGCTATGCGATTGACTTTGATGGTGATGGTGAAAAAAATATCTGGACAAATAATTCGGATGCCATTGGCAGTGTGGCTCATTATTTCAAACGCCATGGTTGGCAAAAAGGCCAGCCTGTTGCTGATAAACTAGCACTGGCAAAAGAAAATAACATCACGGCAGATGACGCCTGTAAACGCAGTTGTAAACCAAAACTCACGATCGCTGATTTTAAACACAAAGGTCTGCAAGGTAAAACGACAATGAGTGATAAAGCAAAAGCCATCTTACTCATTTTAAAACAGCAAAATAATAAAGAATATTGGTTGGGCTATACTAACTTTTATGTAATTTCACGCTATAATCACAGTACACTCTATTCTATGGCTGTCTACCAACTCAGCCAAGAAATAAAATCAGCCTATCAACAGGCTGAGAAAAAGGCACAATAAGTCCATGACATTCTTTCTTTTTAAACATTTTGATAGGCTAGCCATTATTGCTCTATGCAGTCTGCTCACAGCTTGTGGTGGGAGGTCTTATTCTCATCATGATGGTCCTCCTAGCGAACAAGTTGATGTTTCACAAATACCCAATGCTGTACCGCAAAGTACGACTCGAAGCAAATACGGTAATCCCAAATCCTATATTGTGCGTGGTAAGCGTTATTACGTCATGAACTCCAGTGCCGGTTATAAAGAGCGAGGCATTGCCTCATGGTATGGCAGTAAATTTCAAGGCAAGCGCACATCCAGTGGTGAAGTGTATGATATGCATAAAATGACCGCAGCTCATAAAACCTTGCCATTACCCACTTATGTGAAGGTAACCAATTTAAAAAATAATCGCCATGTTATTCTTAAGGTGAATGATCGCGGACCTTTTCATGAGAACCGGATCATTGATTTATCCCATACTGCGGCAGTAAAGCTGGGTATTAAAGCAACCGGCACAGGCTTGGTTGAAGTAGAGGCCATTGACCCTAATAAAGCTCAAACACAACTCTCTAGCACCTCTAAGAAAATCATCTACACACCAAATCCTCCGGTATCAAAAGTAGGTTTGTTTTTACAGCTAGGGGCATTTGTGGATGCCCACAATGCTTATCAGCTAAAAAATCGTGCCAATGCTCATCTAAATAAGCAACAGGCAAAAGTATCCAGTACCATAAATAATGGCCAAAAATTTTACCGTGTTCGCATAGGTCCTTTGGAACATGCCGAGCAAGCAGATAGTTTAGCCCAAAAACTACACAATGCCGGTTTTGCACAGCCCCGTATTGTTATTGAGTAACAAAAAACAATGAACTAATCATCTCTTTATTTGCCTAAGGCAAACAACTTTATACCCAAACAACTGACACTATTTGAGCCAAACTTTATGAAAATTTTTACTCATTTTATTACCTTATTTTTTCTAATCAGCTATACCATAAGTAGCAATGCAGCACCAAAAGTAATCCCTAAAGCACCTGCTATTGCTGCAAAATCTTATATTTTAGTCGACTATAATAGCAATAAAATTATTGCCCAGAACAATGCCGATATGCCTGTGGCTCCTGCTAGTATCACTAAAGTAATGACTGCCTACGCAGTATTTGCTGAAATTGAAGAAGGCAATATTAAACTTGATGATATGGTCACGGTCAGTAAAAAAGCTTGGAAAACACCTGGTTCACGCATGTTTATTAAAGTAAACAGTAAAGTCTCTGTAGAAGATCTCATACAAGGGATGATCATTCAATCCGGTAACGATGCCAGTGTCGCCTTAGCAGAGCACATTGCTGGTAGCGAAGAGGCTTTTGCCAGCTTAATGACACAACATGCTCAAGAATTAGGCATGAATAATAGCAACTTTCTCAATAGTACAGGCTTACCCAACCCTGAACACAAAACAACGGCTAAAGACTTAGCTATTTTAGCACGGGCATTAATTAAACGTTTTCCACAATATTATAAATGGTACTCGACCAAAGAATTTACCTACAATAATATCAAGCAAGCCAACCGCAATAAATTACTCTGGCGAGATAAGAGTGTCGATGGTATGAAAACAGGCTACACTAAAGATGCGGGTTATTGCCTACTTTCTTCAGCCAAAAGAAATGATATGCGTTTAATTTCTGTTGTTTTAGGCACGGATAGTGCCAATGCACGAGCACAGGAATCACAGAAGTTGCTCAATTTTGGCTTCCGTTTTTATGAGTCCCATATTGTTTACCCCGCAACAAAAGCACTAAAAACCGTTAGAATTTACAAGGGAGACAGCGAGCTCTTACCTGTAGGCGTTGCTGTTGATATGGCTATCACTATTCCTAAAGGGCAATATAAAAATTTAAAACCAGCTATTAAAATCAACCCACAGCTAGTAGCTCCTATTCAAAAAGGGCAGCACCTAGGTAATGTAGAAATTCGTTTGAATAATAAGGTCATTAGTAGCTCAGCACTGATTGCACTTAAAACGGTTAATGAGGGTAGCCTTTGGCAACAAGCTAAAGACAGTGCTCTAATGATGATGGAATAATGCCATGAACGACAAAACATCCAATAACCAGAGCATTGATGAAGATCAATTAATGCATTTTCCCTGCGACTTTTCTTTAAAAGTAATGGGAGAAAATATTGATAACTATCCTGATTATGTCTTATCAGTATGCCAGCAACATGTTCAGGGGGTTAGCCAAAGTTGCTTGCACACCCGCCCCAGCCGTAATGGCAAGTACATTGCCGTGACCATCAAGCTGGTCGCCACCAGCCGCAAACAACTCGATGATCTTTATATTGAATTAAACGCTCATGAGCGTACAAAAATGGCTTTGTAAGCTCTTTTATGGTTCACCCACTGAGTACAACAGAAACATTAATTGTCCGTACCTTAGGCCTGCAAGACTACCAGCCTATTTGGCAAGCCATGCAACAATTTACCCAGCAACGCCAACAGACCACCATTGATGAAATATGGCTACTGGAACACCCTCCTGTATTCACCTTAGGCCGAAATGCCACCCCTAGCGATATTATAAGCACCAGTCATATCCCCATTGTACAAATTGATCGGGGTGGACAAGTCACTTATCATGGCCCTGGGCAACTTATTGCTTATTTAATGATTGATATTAAACGTCGTACTCTTGGGGTTCGCCAATTCATCACCTTTATCGAGCAAAGCATTATTAATACTCTTTACGAGTTTCAGCTCAGTGCCATAGCAAAAAAAGAGGCTCCAGGTGTCTACATCAATGATGCCAAAATTGCCGCCTTAGGATTGCGTATTAAAAAGGGCTGTAGCTTTCATGGCTTAAGCCTCAACGTTGCAATGGATCTAGCACCTTTTTCACAAATTAACCCTTGTGGTTATAAAAACCTTGAAGTCGTTCAGCTTTGTGATTATATTGATAGCACTAAGCTACTCCCGATACAATCAACACAACAAAACATGGTCAAAGACGTACAGCAAAAGCTTATCTCGCATTTGGCAAATAGCATTGGTTATCAGACCATACTCTGGAAAAATGGACTTTACGAGACACACAATGATTGACAGCATTATTATAAGAAAAGCAAATGAAAGTGATTTAGAAGCCATTTTAGCACTAATTGATTCATCCAAGGCCAATAATAGCAAACCAATGCAATTGCATGATGCCAATACCATATACCAATCTATGCTAGATGACTCTAATTATTTTCAAATCATCGCCAGTACTGAACAAGCTATTGTTGGGGTGATCACCCTAGTGATTATTATGCAGATGACTCATGAGGGTGCTAGCACAGCTTTTATTAATGATCTTATCATCTCAAACACAATTGAAGATACCATAGAAAAAAAAACCATTGCCAATGACTTACTCAAATATACAACCCACTTAGCCCAAGAATATGGTTGTCACAAAGCCATTATTCAAAGTGATTATCAATATGAGCTAGTAGAAGAAATTTGTCTGCAATTAGGATTAAAAAAGAATACGCATTCTTTTGAGCTTGAATAACCTACCTATCATACCAAAGTCCGCATTTGCGGACTTACTAAGAAAGGCCTTTTATCTTATTGGAGTTGGGCTTTTAGCCCTGAAAAGAGAGTGGGACTAAAGTCCCGATTCCAGAAGTGATATGTTTATAATTAGTTATTCAAGAATGAATCGCATATTTCTTCATTCTATAAATCAACGTGTCACGAGTAAGCCCTAGTAAACGTGCAGCACGGCTTTGGTTGCCAGAGGTTTTATCTAAGGCTTGTTGTATCAATTCCACCTCTACTCGCTCTAGTGATAAACCACTATCTGGCAATGACACATAAGCTACTTGCTCTGCTCGTTGTGGGTTTTTAATTTCATTTGGCAAATTATCAATATCAATCATCTTACCGGCCAATAAAATACTCATCCGCTCACATAAATTGCGTAGCTCACGGACATTACCAGGCCATGAATACACTTTGAGTGCCTTCATCGCAGTGTTACTAAAAGTACAAGGCTCTACTTTATATTGTGCAGCAAGTGAACGAGTAAAATGCGTTAATAATAATTGCAAATCGCCTGTACGTTCACGTAGCGGTGGGATTTCCAAAGGGACAATATGCAAACGGTAAAATAAGTCTTCGCGAAAGTTACCCTTTTTTATTTCTAAGCGTAAATCACGATTGGTTGCCGCGATAATGCGTACACTCACTTTTTCGGCCACAGTAGAACCAATTTTTTGGCATTCTGATGACTCAAGAAAACGCAGTAACTTAGCTTGTACAGAAAGAGGCAACTCGCCTATTTCATCTAAAAAAAGTGTGCCATTATCTGCCGATTGAATATAACCCTCTTGGTGAGCAATAGCACCTGTAAAAGAGCCTTTAATATGCCCAAATAACATGGACTCAGCTAAATTCTCAGGAATTGCCGCGCAATTGACAGAAACCAGTTTTTGTTCTTTACGCTTACTGCCACTATGAATTGCCTGGGCAAAAAGCTCTTTGCCGCTACCACTCTCACCTTGAATTAACACCGTCACATCAGAAGCAGCCGTTATTTTGGCTGCCCAGACAACACTATTTAATTCTGGTGATTCGCCAATCAGTTTATTTTCAAAATCATGTTCATTCGAATGTTCAAAACCATTCGCTAAACTGGGTAATGTCATAGCTATTTACTCGGATAAATGAAGTGCCAATTTTTTGTTACTTGTGAGCGATAGTAACAGAAATCACGACATTTTAGAAATGACTAAGATCAAGAAAGTTATTAGCCCTTTTCTAAAACCTAAAAAATCACTTGAGCCTACTGCTATGTTGAGCATTTTGTGCTATGTTGCAAAAATGAACACTGCATTTATTAAAGAGGCCATTCAAATCGCCTTAGAATCGGTACACAGTCATCAAGGGGGGCCCTTTGGAGCCGTTATTGTTAAGAATGATATCATCATTGGCCGAGGTAATAATCAAGTCACTCATAATAATGATCCTACTGCACATGCAGAAATTGAGGCCATTAGAGACGCCTGCCAAAACATCCAATCTTTTTCACTAAAGGATTGTACGCTATATGCCAGCAGTGAACCTTGTCCTATGTGCCTGTCAGCCATTTATTGGGCACGTATTGAGCATGTTATTTATGCCAATACCTATCAGCAAGCTCAAGCCATTGGTTTTGATGATCAATTCATCTTTGAGGAATTAAGCCTGCCCAATTCACGTAAAAAAATAAGTCTGAAACAAACCGATGACTCAGATGCTTTGAAAAAAGCATCCGAGGTATTTGCTGCTTGGGATAGTTCAACATTCAAAGAAAAATATTAATATCCACAAATAAAAAATCCGTTCGACAGGGTTTAGGGATCAATGCTAAAATGGCGGTTTTGGAGTGGATTCTAATAAACTCTTGAATAACAAAAAATTGGTATCAATAAAATAAAAACCTTTAGATAAGACCATCAAAGTGGATATATTGAAAAATTCTCAAA
>Ga0256831_1000362_pt1 | contig 23787 bp, 19 predicted proteins | sample 132544metaG_FD_189087 | JGI IMG/M metagenome (GOLD analysis project Ga0256831, IMG submission 189087) | Hydrothermal vent microbial communities from Lau Basin, Pacific Ocean - 132-544 | ecosystem: Environmental > Aquatic > Marine > Hydrothermal vents | place: Pacific Ocean: Lau Basin | collected... | reverse complement strand
AGAATGTTTTGGATCAAGAGTTTGATCATATTATCAGCTTGGATAGTGTCTTTAGTTTAAGCTACGATAGTATTATGACAGAGCTTATTGTGTTTGCAGTCAGTGAAGATAAATTTCGCACACGACATAAAAAAACACAAGAAATGGCACAAAAATGGCTTGTAGATAAGTGCTATGGTTTTGGTGTTAACGATGCAAATAAAGAACAAGATCTCATTGTGGCTCGCTCAATGATTGCTTATATTTGTGCTCATATTGTGCAAATTATGAATTCCACTAAAGTTGATGAACTTGATGGTCTTAGTGCGGCTGACCATATTCGTTTATACTATATGCATATGGAAGAATTACTCTTTTTAAGTCATCATTGGAAAAATAATAGAGGTTTATTTGTTGATATTATTGAGCAATTTGAGAATGATATTGACAAGCCTATACAAACTTATTTTGATATATTTATGTCTAAAGTAAATGAGTTGCTAAATAAAAAATTGCTTTCTTCTTATCGATCTGAAGCCTCAATATTGAAAACTCAGTTTACTCATTTCTTTAAACTACATGTTTTGAAAGTTTTGTCTGAGCGTGATACAAAAAGTAATATTGATGCACCATCTAATACCATTAATATGAGATTTGGTTCAGAAAATCAATACACAATCCCTGCACTGCACTTAATTAACGAAGTACAAAATGAAGAAGCAGCGGATATGATTGTTAACTATTTTGATGACTTAATCTTGAGCAAAAAGATGTCTTCTCAAGCCGTTGCTCTATTTATAGAAGAAAATGGTTTAATGGAAGTCTATGCCAGTAAGCCACTTACTTTTGATTCTTATAAAATGCTCATCACAAAAATTGATGAAGTAACGGATTATATAGGTAAAAAAAGTTACTTGTTTACCAAGCAGTTTAATCAAAATTTGTTATTGCAGGCCACTATTGAGAAATATGAAACTCTCTTGCAAAGTACCCACAGTCGTCATGCCGCAAAAATGAATTGGGATCTTTGCTGATTGATTTACAATTATTGCTACTCTTTTTTATGAGCGATGCCTGTTTTCAATTTATGAACAGGCTATTATTTTTAGTTATTATTTGCTTGATAAGGACAATTTAATGTTTGATGCACAAAGTTTATTGGGAGGCTTACTTAAAGGCACTCTTTCAGGTGGTAAAATGGGGAACAAAGCAGCCTTGGGTATGGGGGCTTTGGGTATTGCTATTGCAGCCTATGAGCATTTCACACAAGATCAAAATAATACTCGCTCTGCAACATCTCGTGCTAATATGCCACCCCCAATTCAACCGGCTCAAGGGCTTAAAACAGCAGCACCGCCTCCACCACCTATATCGTCAGTTACTTCATCAGCGCCCCCCAAAGCGCCACCGCCAATATCCTCTAATGCAGTAGAAACAGCACCTGCAGAAGAGAAACCACAAACAATGGCACTTTTGTTAATTGATGCAATGCTTGCTGCGGCAAATGCGGATGGTTATATTGATCCCGATGAAGAAACAAAAATTTTACAACAGCTTACAGCCATTAATAGTGATCAAGATGGTTTTGATTATGTGCAACAGCGTATTGATACGCCACCGACACTAGAGCAGATCTGTGCTCAAGTAAATGATGCTGAAAGTGCACAACAAGTTTATATGGTCTCTCTTTTAGCCATTACAGTAGATACCAGTGAAGAACAAAATTACTTAACTCAATTGGCAAACTGCCTTAAACTCCCAATTGAAACCATAACCCAGCTTAATGAACAATTTCAAACAAAGGAATAAATTATGTCATCATGGTATCTTAGTTATAATGGTGAGCAAATGGGGCCATTAACACTCTCTGATGCAATTGCTCAAACAACAACCAATAAAGATGGACACGCATGGCGTGAAGGTTTTGCCGAATGGTTGCCGATCGATCAAGTAGGTGAATTTCAACAGTTAGCAAGCTCTCAGGTAAGTGCCCCCCCTCCTGTAACAACCGTTTCGTCAGATGAAATTGACTTCACTATTCATGGTTCTGAGATGCAGTTTGTAGAAATAGAACTTGATCCTGGTGAAAGCGCAGTGGCTGAAGCTGGTGCGATGATGTATAAGGATGCCACGATTAATCTTGATACTGTTTTTGGTGATGGCTCCCACAATGATGATCAGGGTGGTTTTATGGATAAGTTATTAGGCGCTGGTAAGCGTCTGATAACAGGTGAAAGCATGTTTACCACTGTCTTTACCCATGAAGGCACTGGCAAAGCACATGTGGCCTTTGGTGCTCCCTTTCCCGGCAATATTATTCCCATTACCTTACCTAATGTAAATGGTGTTCTTATTTGTCAAAAAGACAGCTTTTTATGTGCAGCCAAAGGGGTTGCTATAGGCATTCATTTCCAGAAAAAAATCTTAACGGGTTTATTTGGTGGTGAAGGCTTTGTCATGCAACGTCTTGAAGGTGATGGTATGGTCTTTGTTCATGCTGGGGGTACTGTTATTGAGCGTGAACTAAAAGAAGGTGAAATACTGCATGTGGATACTGGTTGTATTGTGGCTATGACGCAAACGGTTGAGTTTGATATACAAAAAGTAGGTGGAATTAAGTCCGCTCTCTTTGGTGGTGAAGGACTATTTTTTGCCCGAGTTCAAGGGCCAGGTAAAATTTGGATGCAATCCTTGCCATTCTCACGCTTAGCCGGTCGAATGTTGGCTTCAGCACCACAAAATGGTGGTTCACAAGGTGAGGGATCCGTCTTAGGCGGGCTGGGTAATTTAATTGATGGTGATAATTTTTAATCTTAAGGCTAAAGGGGTCAGTTAGGTCTTTGGCTTAATATAGATTTATGATTTAAAAAATAGCCATAGTGCACTGATACTGCCAAGTCCAAAAACAATTTGTGCCTCATTAAGCATATTTTGTGAATACAATATTGCACCACTAATGAGTAAGGCTGAGCTGATAATTGCTTGAGTGCTGCTCTTAGTTTGTTGAGCAATTTTATGTTCAATACGATTAAGAGTGTCACTTTGGTAATTAATGCGTAACTGTCCCTTGCGAGCCTGTTGTACGACATCAAATACATGGCTAGGAAATTCTGGTAATTGCTCCATCCATAAAGGGGCATTATGTTTCACTTGTTTAGCAAAAGAACGAAAACCTAATTGCTCTTTCATCCAGTTTTCTAAAAAGGGTTTGGCGGTGTCCCATAAATCTAACTGAGGATAGAGTTGTCGTCCCAAACCTTCAATATTTAATAGGGTTTTTTGTAATAAAACCAATTGTGGTTGTACTTCCATATTAAAGCGACGAGCGGTTTGAAATAAGCGCAATAAAAGCTGCCCAAAAGAAATTTCATGCAAGGGTTTTTCAAAAATTGGTTCGCACACGGAACGAATGGCGGACTCAAAATCATCTACTCGGGTATCAGCAGGCACCCAACCTGATTGTACATGCAACTCTGCTACCCGATAATAATCCCGATTAAAAAAGGCGAGAAAATTTTCTGCCAAATAACGTTGATCATCGGTGTTTAAACTCCCCATAATACCAAAATCAATAGCAATGTATTGGCCGGAATTAGAGACGAAAATATTTCCCGGATGCATGTCAGCATGGAAAAAATTATCACGAAATACTTGAGTAAAAAATATCTCGACGCCCATTTCAGCCAAGGCCTTAAAATCAACATCCATGGCTTTAAGATCATCCATATTGGTAACAGGCATACCGTGAATACGCTCCATAACCATGACTTTTTTACGGCAATGATCCCAGTCAACCTCAGGAATATACAGCAGGGGTGAGTCTTTAAAGTTACGCCTTAACTCAGATGCATTGGCGGCTTCTCTAAGTAAATCCAACTCATCAATAATGTTTTTATCGAACTCTGCCACTACTTCATGGGGGCGCAATCGCTTGCCTTCAGACCAGTATTTTTCCACTTTATCTGCAATAAGATATAGCAATTCTAAATCTCGGCGGATCACTTTTTCAATATCAGGGCGTACCACTTTAACCACCATTTCACGACCATCTAACAAAGTAGCAGTATGCACCTGAGCAATGGATGCTGAAGCTAGAGGGGTACGATTAAATTCAGCAAATATTTGTTCAATAGGTCGTTTAAAGGATTCTTCAATAATTTTAACGGCTTTATCACCAGAAAAAGGGGGTACTTGATCTTGTAATTTTGCTAATTCATCGGCTAAGTCATCAGGTAATAGATCGCGCCGAGTGGAGAGAATTTGGCCAAACTTAACAAAAATTGGCCCTAAATCTTCTAAGGCTTTGCGGATGCGTTCACCACGAGGACGGTGAGTTCGTTGTCGAAACCAAAAGGAAGGGGTAAAAACACGTAGTAAACGTAGTGGGCGAAATAAATGGGTATTGATTAATAAATCATCAAAACCATAGCGTAGTAATATGCGGCTAATAAATAGTAAATGGAAAAAATGGGCAATGCTTTTCACTCGATACACTTCTTATATGGATGGCTTGCTGGAAGGTTGCGTGTGTGGTTCCGTTGATAATTGGCTTTGTAATAAACGATTGACCCGAGCTTCAGCTCGATCCACATCACTGCGTATGCGATCAATTTGTTCACTAAAATACTCAAGCTCTGGTGTTGAGGCAATGTCTTTGCTTTCGTATTGCACATATTCACTGGCATCCATACTAAGGGTGTTAAGTGTTTGCTTACCCCAACCAAGTAAACCTCTGGCAATATTTCCTAGTGAGTGGGCAATAACATCACCGGTAATATGGGAGAGGTGTTCTTCCCAATCAATATCCAGTTGTTTAAACAGTGCCTGAAAATGTTGTCCTAGAGCAATATCACCGCTGATGCTAATGTCACCTTTAAAGATAGCCTGAGTTTTTTCTTTTTCACTACTCATTGCCATGCGTGCGAAGGCCAGTAATGAGCCACTGATAATCGTATCGGCTTGCCCTTCATAATGGTTGATAATTTGCACGCCTGATGTGTCAGGGAAAAAGTATAAGCATTGCTCAATATCGCTGATATGAAGAGCAATAATACGTCCTTTAAAACGTGACAGAGAGCTAAGGCTATCGGGATCCATGGCAAAGAGTTGGTTTAAACCAGCCTCTATAGCACCCAGTAGTGGAATAAGCAGTGGGTTGCTAGCACTGAGTGTATTGCTTGTTTGCTTGGCTGTTTGAGTCATTAAAATTTAAAACCACGGTGCAGGGCGACAATGCCACCGGTTAAATTGCTGTATTCACAACGCTCAAAACCTGCTGTAGTCATCATATCTTTTAAGGTTTCTTGATCAGGATGCATACGAATGGACTCTGCTAAATAGCGGTAACTGTCAGAGTCATTTGCAATTATTTTGCCCATAACTGGTAAAATATTAAAGGAATAGAAATCATATAAAGGGCTTAAACCTGGTGCCACCGGTTTGGAAAATTCGAGAATTAATAAGCGACCTCCGGGTTTTAATACCCGAAACATGGAGGCTAAGGCGGCATCTTTATCGGTGACATTGCGCAAACCAAAAGCAATAGTGATGCAATCAAAACTATTATCAGGAAAGGGCAGACATTCCGCATTGGCCTGCACATAATCAACATTGCCGACAATACCTTTATCTAATAAACGAGTCCGACCAACTTTAAGCATGGAATCATTAATGTCACCGAGAACAACCTGCCCACTAGCACCGACTATTTTAGAAAACTTAGCAGTTAAGTCACCCGTGCCTCCGGCTAAATCTAAGACCCTATGGCCACGGCGGACACCACTTTTTTCAATGGTTAAACGCTTCCATATCCGGTGTACTCCCATGGACATTAAATCATTCATCATGTCATATTTACTGGCAACAGAATGAAAAACTTCAGCAACTTTAGTGACTTTTTCTTCTGTATGAACCGTTTTATAACCAAAATGTGTGGTATCGTCAGATGGGTTTTGATTTTCCATGTTATTTCCTGCTCACTATTAATCCCCTGATTATACGATGAATAGGCCAGAAAATCACATGCCAAACAAACTGGATAATCAGGATTTTATTTTTTTGGAATAATCCGCATGGCTTTCCGGTCATTATAGTCGTCTTATGCAAAACAAATTTTTTAGGATACTTATGAAAATCATTTTTATGCTTTTATTTATATCATTGCATAGCGTATCGTATGCAGTGACCCAATGTGATAGCAAACGGGTTCGCCTACAGATGTTGGGCACTGGGGGGCCAGAATTAGTAACTGATCGAGCCTCCACAGGCTATCTTATCTGGCTGGATAATAAGGCGCGTATTGTTATTGATGCTGGACCTGGAACGGTACAAAACTTTAAGAAAACTCAGGCCAAGTTTGAGGATTTACGGGTCTTTTTATTTACTCACTTTCATGTTGATCATAGTGCCGATTTAAGTGCCTATATTAAGGGTGGTTTTTTTAGTGATCGAGTCACTGATCTCTTTATCTATGGCCCTTCTGGTGATACTTTTATTGCTTCAGCAGAGCAATTTGTAGAGCGTTTATTTGGTGCAAAACAAGGCGTCTATCCTTATCTGTCTCCTTTTATAGACAATAAAGCAGATAGTGCCTATAAAATTAAAACTAAAAATATCCAATGGACGTATAAGAACCGTAATGTTCGACCAGTATATAAGGACAATGATTTTACTATTAAAACCATCTCTGTACATCACGGACCATTTCCAGCTTTGGCCTATCGGGTTGAAGTAGCAGGCTGTGTGATCAGTTTTACTGGTGATATGAGTGGTCGCTTACAGACCATGCCGGATTTGGCTCAAGGCTCTGATATTCTCATTGCCCACAATGCCATAGCTGAGGATGCCACAGGAGTCCCACAATTATTGCATATGAAGCCCAGCTATATCGGTAAAATTGCTGGACAGGCAAAGGTAAAAAAATTATTACTTACCCATATGATGACTCGCAGTATCCATCGGCAAGCTGAAACAGTGCAACAGATAAAAAAAGAGTATCAGGGGGAAATCATCTTTGCTAATGATCTGGATCAATTTCAGCCTTGATAGCGTTTTTTATGGTATCAGGGAATAATGTTTAGTTTTTTTTCTGATACTTTTCTGAAGTTTTGATGGCTTTTTTATAGGCTTTTAAGTTTTTAAAAACATAGTAGTCAGAGACTCTATCCCAAGCAACAAAAATCTGACTATTCATAGCCCAGTTTGAATCTGTTGCACCTTTTGGGACTTTTCCTGTGATAAATAAACGTCCTCCCTGAGTTTCAAATGTAGGATCATAAATATCGTAGTTATGTGTATCATTAATGATGCTGATTGATAGACATTTTCCTGAAAAATTGGGGAGTGCGGTTTTTTTCTTACTCATACTTTTTATCTAACCTGATTTTATTTAGGATTATAGCCTATAAGAATAAATGTTGGCTATGAGCCTGCATTAATGCGACGACGTGCTCAAATTCTTCATGGCGATTGGATTGTGAGCGCCAAGCAAAGCCAATTTCACGATAATTATGATGATTTTCTTCCAGAGGGCGAATGAGGATATCGGTATTATCTAAAATACCAGATGAAATGGCCATTTTAGGTAAAAAAGTAACCCCCAAATCATTATTAACCATTTGTACCAGTGTGTGCAGACTGCTAGCAGCAAATGAATGGATTTTTTCTGAGTGCTCCAAATGGCAGGCTGATAGGGCATGATCCCGCATACAATGGCCATCTTCAAGCAATAGCAAAGAATGATCAGAGAGATTTGAAAAGTCGGTATTAAGATGTTTAATCGTTAATTGGGATTCTTTATGGTAGGCAAAATAAAATTTATCATGATAAAAGCTTTTTGTGATCATGCCATGACAATCATATGGCAGAGCCAGTAGTACCAAATCCAATGTACCTTCATCTAATTGTTGTAAGACAACAGCGCTTTGCCCTTCTCGGACAAAGACTTTTAGCTCTGGAAATTGCTGTTTTATAAGCAATAGAAACTGAGGTATTAAAAATGGCGCAATGGTTGGGATCACTCCAAGCTTCAACACACCACCAAAGGGTTTTGCAAAAGCTTGTACTTGTTCATTTAACTCAGCCACGCTAACCAGAATATGTTGTGCTTGCTTGACCACTTCCTCTGCCAGCGGTGTAAATAATATTTTTTTATTATCCCGCTCAATCAAACGTATCCCCAAGAGTGCTTCTAAGGCGGCAATACCGCTACTGAGGGTTGACTGACTGACATGACAGGCTTTTGCCGCTGTGCCAAAGTGCTGGTGCTGATGAACACTGATCAGATAATGCAGGTGTTTTAAGCTGGGTAGCCTCATAATAAGTCCTAAAACCTTGTCTATTGAATAGCTTAATATATAGCTTAGCCTTTATAATCGCTTTTTTCTATCATATCATTCGAATTAATTCATTTTATTAATAGTCATAAGCCTTGTACACTGCTTCCATCAGTTAGCAAAGCGCATAACTTAATGAATAACCTAAAAAACCATTTAAAATTTTTGGAGAAAGACTATGTTAGACAATCGTGAAGGACAAACTATTCCTGAAGTCACCTTTAAAACCCGTCAAAATAGTGAGTGGCTTGATGTCACCAGCAATGATTTATTTGCTAACAAGAAAGTGGTTGTTTTTGCTCTACCCGGAGCATTTACACCCACCTGTTCATCCAGCCATTTACCACGCTACAATGAGCTTTATCCCGTCTTTAAAGACAATGGTATTGATGATATTTATTGTTTATCTGTTAATGATACCTTTGTTATGAATGCTTGGCAGGATGATCAAAGTGCTGAAAAAATTACCATGTTGCCCGATGGTAATGGGGATTTTTCAAAAGGCATGGGTATGTTAGTGGATAAGCAAAACTTAGGCTTTGGTTCTCGGTCATGGCGCTATGCGATGATTGTTAATGATGGTGTGATTGAAAAAATGTTTATTGAGCCTGAAGTCGATGGCGACCCATTTGGTGTATCCGATGCGGATACGGTATTAGCATTTATTAACCCAGAAGCAAAAGCCTTGCCAACAGTGAGTGTGATTACTCGTAAAGGTTGTCCTCATTGTACCCGTGCCAAAGAACTATTAATCGCACAAGGCTTACCTTTTGAAGAAATTGAATTAAGTCAGAATGTTACTAATCGTTCATTAACGGCATTGAGCGGTGCTCACACCACACCCCAGATTTTTATGGATGGTAAATTAATTGGTGGTGCTGATGAGTTAGAGAAATTCTTTAGATAACCTGAGTTCTAGATAACTGAACGAGTAACGTATTAATTAGCCTGTATTTGTTACAGAAGTCGCTGCACCCCAAGAGTACTTCCTTCGGGCGTGAATACATTCTTGTAGGCTTTACTTTGGTATCCATGCCAAAGAGACTTCTTCCACAAACACAGGCTAATTAACACTCTGAAGTTAGTTTCAAGATAATCTTATCCAGAGTTCAGGTTAGCTAAGTTAAGAGGTAAGATGTTGGCAGTTTTTGTTCTGTTACTTGTTGCAGGACAGAACTTCTATTCTAAAGTGTGACTTTTTAATTATAAGTACCTCATGAGTATTTAGCCTGATATACTGATCTTTTTACTCACTACATCCATAGGTGATGATGATGACAATCATAAAACAAGATGACCTGATCAACAGTATTGCTGATGCACTGCAATTTATCTCCTACTACCATCCAAAAGATTATATTCAAGCACTGGCTAAAGCCTATGAGCAAGAACAATCTGCGCCAGCAAAAGATGCCATTGCCCAAATTTTATACAATTCCCGTTTATGCGCTCAAGGGCATCGACCTATTTGCCAAGATACGGGTATTGCAGTTATCTTTATTGAAGTCGGTATGGCTGTTCAATGGGACTGCACTATGAGTCTGGAAGAAATGATAAATGAAGGAGTGCGTCAGGCCTATAATCATCCGGATAATATTCTCAGAGCATCGGTATTAGCCGATCCAGCAGGCGCAAGAATTAATACCAAAGACAATACTCCTGCGATTATTCACACTAAATTGGTCTCTGGTAATAGCGTTAAGGTCAAATTGGCTGCCAAGGGTGGGGGCTCAGAAAACAAAGCAAAATTTGCTGCTCTGAATCCTAGCTCTGATCTGGTGGCATGGGTGCTAAAATCCGTTGCAGACATGGGCGCTGGTTGGTGTCCACCCGGTATTTTAGGTGTTGGTATTGGCGGGACACCTGAAAAAGCCATGTTATTGGCCAAAGAATCCTTGCTTGCTCCGGTGACTATACAAGACTTAATCCGTGAAGCGGAACAAGGTAAACGCCTGACTCGCCCAGAAGAACTGCGTCTTGAGCTATATGAAAAGATCAATGCTTTGGGCATTGGTGCTCAGGGTTTGGGTGGCTTAACAACGGTTGTTGATGTTAAGGTGCTGGATTATCCTACCCATGCGGCCTCTTTGCCGGTGGCGATTATTCCCAATTGTGCCGCGACTCGCCATACACATTTTACTTTAGATGGTTCCGGTCCTGCTGTACTGACTCCTCCAGCATTAACTGACTGGCCCGATATTACTTGGCAGCCATCTGCTCAGGCACGTCATGTTAATTTAGACAACTTAAGCAAAGAAGATATTCAATATTGGCAACCGGGTGAACAACTCTTACTCAGTGGCAAACTACTAACGGGTCGTGATGCCGCCCACAAACGCATTATTGACACTCTAGCTAGGGGAGAGGCCTTGCCTGATGGGGTTGATTTCACTAATCGCTTTATTTACTACGTTGGCCCCGTAGATGCCGTTAGAGATGAACCCGTCGGTCCAGCGGGCCCTACAACCGCTACTCGTATGGATAAATACACCGAAACCATGCTGGCTCAAACGGGTCTTATTGGCATGGTAGGTAAAGCAGAACGGGGAGCTATTGCTATTGATGCCATTAAAAAACACAAGGCTGTTTATCTAACGGCGGTTGGTGGTGCCGCCTATTTGATTTCTAAGGCCATAGAAAAAGCCACTATTATTGCCTATGCTGAGTTGGGTATGGAGGCCATTTATGAATTTGAAATTAAAGATATGCCTGTTACCGTGGGTGTTGATGTTCATGGTGAATCCGTACACCAAAGTGGCCCTAAAAAATGGGCTAAAATAATACCACAATGAGTCACTAAAACAGTTCATATTGTGTTTGTATGATTTTTTCTAATGAGCTATCAAATACCATAAGCAGTGCGTCCACCACGGGTGCAATTTGTTTTTCTATATAATGGTCATAGTCCAGCGCATAGGTATTATATTGCGCTGGTTCAGCACCATTTTTGGTTATGAAATAATGAATCCAACTGCCTTGCTGATAGGACGTTGTTTGGTCGCTGCTTTGCTGAGCCTCATTTTTTTTAAGCTCTTTTTCCTTAATATAGTTTTGTGCTTTAATGGCCGCCTGAGCATGGGGAGGACAATTTTTTTTATACTCAGATAAGGCTTGGCGCAAGCGTTTTTTATAGATTAATTTATGATCCAGCTGGCCTTGTTTGAGTTGCAGGACGATGTTTTTTAAATACTCTTTATAAGGGCGCTCATGAAAAATACGCTGATATATTTCTTGTTGTACCTCTCGGGCTAACTCTGTCCAATCTGTTCTGACGCTTTCTAAACCTTTAAAAATAATCTTATCATTGGTTTTTTGTGTCTTGTCTTGAATCATTCCGGCGTAGCGTTTTTTACTGCCTTTTGTGGAGCCTCGTATTGTAGGCATAAAAAATTTACTATAATGAACTTCATACTCCATTTCTAGTGCGGAGTCTATCTGGTATTGCTCAGCCAATGTGTGTTGCCAATAATGATTAATTTTGGCTACTAACGCATGGCCAATACTATCTGCCTGAGTGGCTTGTGTTTCAATGGACTGTTTTTGAGCCAAATGATGAAGACCACCCAGTGACACAAATACGGAATCCGTATCACCATAAATAACATCATAGCCTTCTTCCTCAATAAGTAAGGCTGTTTTTTTCATTAGTTCATGCCCTCTTAAGGTAATGGCACTGGTTAAACGAGCATCGTGTACTCGACAGCCTGAGGTTCCTAGGACACCATAAAAAGAATTCATAATAATTTTTATGGCCTGAGAAAGTGTCTTATTGGACTCTTTTTTTGCCTGATCTCTTGCTTGCCATAAGTGTTCAATGATTTCTGGTAATATAGTGTCATCTCTTGCAAAAGAAATGCCATTAAAACCAGGAATGCAGTCTTGTTTATCTAATGACTCGGCAATTATTCGAGCATAGGGGTCAATGCCAAATGTTCTAATAATAGCGGGGTATAAGCTTTTATAGTCCAAGACTAAAACGCTCTGATAAAAACCAGGTTTGGAGTTCATAACATAGCCACCGGGTGCTGAGAAGGTTTCCTTGTGATCAAAAATATTAGGGGCAACAAAGCCTTTACGGTGTAGTCGGGGAAGATAAAGGTTATCAAAGGCGGCCACAGAACCACCCGTGCGATCCATTTCTAAGCCTGTTAATTGTGCTCGTTGTAAGGCAAACTCAAGCAGTTGTGTTTGTTTAAAAATATCCCATACCAGTTGACAATCTTCGATATTGTAGGCAATTAGTGCTGCTTTATCTTGCTGATATTGACGTTTAATTTCTTTTGCCTTATACAAGCTATCAACTTGCATAATATGCTCTTTTTCGGCTATTTTTTTACCACGCCCTAATATATTTTGAGCAACGGACTCCAGTGAAAAGCTAGGAAAATTCCATGTAGCACTTTTAAGTGTTTCAATACCATCAAGCACAACTCGCCCAGGTATTAAGAGAAAAAAATGCTCTTGCTCTGTTTGTGCTTTGCGCCACACAGGTAAACTTTGTGCTCGGCCAATGGCTAATGATAGATGTAAGCTGTCCGCTTTTTTTTGTAAAAATCGAAAGTCAAAATTAATGACATTCCAGCCAATAATAATATCAGGGTCTTGTGTGAGCATTAATTCAATAAAGCGTAGCATAAGTGATTTTTCATCTAAAAAGCACTCAATATTAGTGGTGTTTTTTATATTTTCTTTCTTGGTATCGGCTTTAATCAAGCTTATCTGCCAGTGTTCACAGAGCATAGAAATGCAATATAACTCTTGAGAATCATAGGCGGTTTCAATGTCCAATGACATGATGGTGAGTTTTGGTTTATGCAGTCTATGGGGACTTATTTTGGGATTAATAAGAAGTGGTTTTTTGGGTATCTTTTCTGAGACTGAGGCTTCTGTAGGCTCAATGGTGACTGCTCCTGTTAAAAATCGCTCCATTAGATAGCGCTCAGTTGGCCTGATATCGGCTTCATAGTGTTTGATGTGTTGCTCTTGTAATAGAGTGCGAGCCTGATATAAGTCCCTCTGTCGGGTAAAATAGACCCCTGAAACAGCTTGATGATCAAAGTTCTTTAATTGCAGTGCTTTTATCGTTATCCTCATAGTAGGCGATAATAATTGCTGCACCAAGTGATGATCCTGTTGACGAATAAAGAAGATAGCCTGTTGTTTTTCAATAAGCACATGGCAGGCTCCTTGTTGGCTGGCAAACCAAAGATCCAATACAATACCCTTGGCAGTATCACGCCATTGTCGAGTCAGTAAAAAGGCTTCCAGAGTGGTATTAATAGCAGGCAAATCAATTTTATCCATATAAATTACAAGTGTTTAAGTCTCATTTATCATAACAAACTCTTTGCTTCACTATCAGTCTTAATCTTAAAATGAGACAATGCTATTTTGGATTTTATCTTGCTTAAATTGCTATTGGAAAATTTATGACAAACCCATTATTAGATTTTAGTGGTCTGCCCCATTTTGGTCAGATTGAAGCAGAACATGTGCTACCTGCTATTGAGCAAGTGCTGCATGATAATCGTCAGCAACTAAGCCAGCTATTAGCTCAGACAAAGCCCTATACTTGGAGCAATCTGATGCAAGCATTACAAGAGATGGATGACAGACTCAGTCGTGTATGGTCACCTGTGAGTCACTTAAATGCGGTTAAAAATTCAGAACAACTGCGTCAAGCACATGAACATTGCCTACCGTTACTCAGTGAATATCATACCCAAATGGGACAAAATAATGACTTGTATGAGGCAATTAATAGCCTTGTTAACAGTGCAGATTATGCGTATCTAGATACGGCACAGAAGAAAATTCTCAGTAATCAACAACGGGATTTTCATTTATCTGGTATTGATCTTGATGAGGATAAAAAGCAACAATTTAAAGCCATTAAACAAGAATTATCACAATTAAAGTCCAGCTATGAAAATAATGTGCTTGATGCTACTAATGGTTGGGAAAAACGTATTACTACTAAAACAAGGCTATCAGGCTTGCCGGATTCTGCATTGGCTATGGCTAGACAGGCGGCACAATTAGACGATGCCAATAGTATGGATGCCTACTTGTTTAATCTGCAGTTCCCCAGTTATTTTGCCATTATGACTCATGCGGATGATCGTGAACTACGCCAAGAGTTTTATACTGCTTATGTTACTCGCGCTTCTGATCAGGGACCTAATGCGGGTCAGTGGGATAATACTGAGATTATGGAACGCATTGTTTTTTTACGTCAAAAACTTGCCCAATTACTAAATTTTAATCATTATGCTGACTATTCACTAGCCACTAAAATGGCAGACTCAAGTGATGATGTGATTGACTTTTTAGAACAATTAGCAGAAAAGTCAAAGCCCATCGCTACACAGGATCTTCAAGAGCTAAGAGATTTTGCTCAGCAGGAACTGGGCTTGAATGATATACAAGCTTGGGATCTTAATTATGTAGCAGAAAAACTACGCCTGCATCAATATCAGCTGTCACAAGAAATTTTAAAGCCTTATTTTCCTGAACATCAAGTATTAGACGGCTTGTTTGCTATTGTAAAACGCCTTTATGATATTGATGTTTCAGCCGTAGCCGGTGTTGAAACATGGCATCCTGATGTCCGTTTTTATGAAATTACTGATGCACAAGGGACATTAAGAGGTCAGTTTTATCTGGATCTCTATGCCCGACCTCATAAACGTGGTGGTGCTTGGATGGATGAGTGTTTGCTACGCTATGCTCATAATGGCGTGGTGCAAATCCCCGTCACTTATTTAACCTGTAATCTGACCCCGCCTATTGGTGATGATCCGGCACTCTTTACTCATGATGAAGTCACCACCTTGTTTCATGAATTTGGCCATGGTCTGCAACATATGCTGACTCAGGTAGATTATGCTGCTGTGTCTGGTATCAATGGAGTGGCTTGGGATGCAGTAGAATTGCCCAGTCAATTTATGGAAAATTGGTGTTGGCAGCAGGAATCATTAAATCTGATGGCCAAGCATTATCAAACAGGTGAAACCTTGCCTGATGAATTATTTGCTAAGATGAATGCGGCTAAAAACTTTCAATCAGGCATGCAAATGCTTCGCCAAGTAGAGTTTGCCTTATTCGATTTTAAGCTTCATATGCACTATCAATGCACTGAGAAGCACCAAGTACAAGAGATACTTAATGCCACACGAGAACAAGTTGCCTTAATTAAACCACCTGAGTTTAATCGTTTCCAGCATGGCTTTTCTCATATTTTTGCTGGTGGTTATGCGGCAGGTTACTATAGTTATAAATGGGCAGAAGTCTTATCTGCGGATGCTTTTTCTCTATTTGAAGAAAATGGCATCTTTGACCCGCAAACGGGACAACGATTTATGCAGACCATTTTAGAAACAGGGGGTGTTGAAGACCCTATGGATCTGTTTATTCGTTTTAGAGGGCGTAAACCGTCCATTGATGCTTTATTAAGACATAGTGGCATTAAGTCTAAATAAATTAGCTTGACAAGCATTATCTTAGAAAACTCTTATTAATAGATGGATTAAGGAAAAGAAAATATGAAAGTTATCGTGAGTCGACAAACATTGCATTGTATATTTTGCTTGCTAATACTTTCGCTACTAACGTTAAATAATGTGAGTGCTGCTCCTGATGAAGGAGGAAAAAACTATTATATTAGCCCTAAGTTACAATTGGGCATACATACTCAAGCTAGTTTTAATAGCCCTATTCGAGCATTAATAAGCAGTGGTGCTAAGGTTAAAGTGCTTAAAAAAAAGCATGCATTTAGTCAAATAAAAACGGCTAAAGGTACGATAGGTTGGGTGAAAAGTAAATTCCTAACACAAGAAGAACCTCTGATAAAAAAAATAAAAAAACTAGAAATTGCACTGAAAAATAATCACCCACAAAAAAATGAGCAAAATACACCTTTAACTATTGATTCAACATGGCAAGCACAGAAGCAATCATATGAAGAAACAATTGCTATGCTTAAAGAAGAATTAAAGGCGTGGGAGCAACTTGATGTGCAGGATAAAGAAGCACAAAAAATACAGATGAAAAAAGATAATCAACAACTTAAAGAGCGTCTTTCTCTGATTGCTAAGCTTGCAATAGGCAATAACTCAGAGACATCAATAATGTCTATTATCAGTGAGGATAACTCAATAGTAAGTGCTACAAAATCATCATTATTTAGTTTAATGAATAAAAATTATCTACTCTTGATCATGGTTTCTGGTATTGGTTTTTTATTAGGTATTTTTATTATGGATGTGATTAATCGTAGAAGACATGGTGGTTACCGAGTATAAAAAACAAGATAATCAGCAACGACTATTTATTGAAGGTTTTTATGAAATATAATGATTTACGTGAGTTTATTGATAAGCTCGAAGAGATGGGTGAGCTTAAACGCATAGCGCATTCAATTGACCCTTATCTAGAAATGACTGAAATTTCAGATCGGGTGTTACGAGCCAAAGGGCCTGCGCTATTATTTGAAAATCCACTGGGTCATAGCGTACCGGTACTTACTAACTTATTTGGTACGCCTAGGCGGGTAGCCTTAGGTATGGGAGAAGACAAGGTATCTCAATTACGAGAGATTGGTAAACTTTTGGCCTTTTTAAAAGAACCTGAGCCACCTAAAGGGTTTAAAGCGGCTTTGGAAACTCTACCTACTTACCGTAAAGTACTTGACATGGCACCCAAAGTGGTAAAGCGTGCTCCCTGCCAAAAAATAGTCTGGGAAGGGGATGAGGTTGATTTGCATAAATTACCCATTCAAACTTGTTGGCCAGAAGATGCGGGACCATTGATTACTTGGGGGCTGGTGGTAACCAAAGGACCCAATAAAGAACGCCAAAATATTGGTATTTATCGCCAGCAAGTGATTGCCAAAAATCGAGTGATTATGCGTTGGTTAGCACATCGTGGTGGAGCCTTGGATTATAGAGATTGGCAAGCAAAAAACCCAGGTGAACGTTTTCCTATTTCTGTTGCTTTAGGAACGGATCCCGCCACCATACTTGCTGCGGTGACTCCGGTGCCAGATTCGTTATCTGAATATGCTTTTGCTGGTTTATTACGTGGTGCTAAAACAGAATTGGTTAAATCCATAGGTAATGATCTACAAGTGCCTGCTCGTAGTGAAATTGTTCTTGAAGGGTTTCTTGAAGTAGGGGATGAAGCCCCTGAAGGGCCTTTTGGTGATCATACCGGTTATTATAATGAAGTGGATAATTTCCCTGTCTTTACCATTGAACGTATTACTATGCGTAAGGATCCTATTTATCATAGTACCTATACTGGGCGGCCACCGGATGAGCCTGCGGTCTTAGGTGTGGCACTTAATGAAGTATTTGTGCCAATTTTACAAAAACAATTCCCCGAAATTGTCGATTTTTATCTACCGCCTGAAGGGTGTTCCTATCGCATGGCAGTTGTGAGTATGAAAAAAGAATATCCCGGTCATGCAAAAAGGGTCATGTTTGGTGTTTGGTCATTTTTAAGGCAATTTATGTATACCAAATTTGTTATCGTGTGTGATGATGATATTAATGTTCGTGATTGGAATGATGTTATTTGGGCTATGACAACCCGTATGGATCCAGCCAGAGATACCTTGCTGGTAGAAAATACACCCATTGATTACCTAGACTTTGCTTCACCGGTTTCTGGTTTGGGATCAAAAATGGGTATGGATGCCACCAACAAATGGCAGGGAGAAACAGATAGAGAATGGGGGCGAGCCATTGTCAAAGATGAAGCAGTGGTTAAAAAAGTTGATGCATTATGGGATCAACTTGGGCTTTAGTAAGGCGTAACGGATTTATTTAGGATTATTATTTCGGTTAGTCTTGATAATTCATAAGATGGCGAATTTTAGGGAACAAGTCACTTACCAGCATACCATTTTTACCTTCTTGTGCGACTAAGTCGCCAGCCTTTGCATGCAGACAAACGCCCAGTTGTACGGCATCAGGCAGACTGAGTTTTTGTGCTAGTAGAGCACCAATAATTCCAGTTAAACAGTCTCCCATACCTGCACTGGCCATGCCTTCATTACCATAGGGACAAATCAAAATGTCATCACCACTATTAATCAATGTGCCTGCGCCTTTTAAAACAAAAGTACCATAATAACGTTGCTTGAGTTGTTGAATCATGGCAAAGCGATCGGTATCATCGGCTGGCTGCTCTGACTTATGTTTTAATAAACGGCTGGCCTCGCCAAAATGAGGGGTATAAATGACATCAGGGCTTTGTAATACTAAATTATGTTGAGACATGATATTAAGTGCATCGGCATCAAAGACACAGCTTATTTTTCGGGTCTTAGAGTTGTATTGCTGTTTGATCAGTTGAATAACCCTGTCCAGTAAAATAAATCCCCATTGTTCAGTTCCTAAACCTGGCCCTATGGCAATAGCTGTTGCCTTGGCTAGTAGGGGCTCTAAATCATCAGCTGTTTCAACACCATGTACCATTAATTCAGGGCGTGACCCAGTAATGGCGTTGACATTTTCTGCACGGGTAGCAATGCTGACCAGTCCTGTGCCACTTCTAAGTGCTGCTTCTCCAGCAATACGGCAAGCACCAGCCATGCCGTAGTCACCACCAATAATTAATAGATGCCCATGATCGCCCTTATGGCTAATCGGACTTCGACAAGGTAATTTTCTAGCGATATCTGCCCATTCTAATAAAACAGCACTATAGTAAACTTCTTGATACAAATCATCAGCAACCCCTAGTGAGGCAAAATGAATATCACCACAATAGTAGCGAGCCTTCGCAGTATACATGCCAATTTTTTGTGCAATAAAAGTAATCGTGTGGGTAGCATTGGTAGCAATACCAAGACTGGCACCGGTATTGGCATTGAGACCAGATGGTATGTCAACAGCTAAAACCGGTTTGGTACTCTTATTCATTGCAGCTACGGCATCATACCATTCACCTTCTAAGGTTCGGTTTAAACCCGTGCCTAATAGTGCATCCACAATGAGATCTGTGGCACTAAAGTGGTGTTCAGTTATTGAGCTAATAGTTCCTCCACATGCCAGCCAGTCTAAGTAGGCAGTATGAGCATCACCAGAGAGGTGCTCAGGCTCAATAATAGAGATTACTTGGACATTTAAATGAGGTTCTTTATCCTGTATTTTTGCTAGTCGTGCTAGAGCATAACCATCCCCAGCATTATTACCCGCACCACAGACAATGCTAATGTGTTCAGCAGTGGCATAATTACGATTAATAAAGGTTAATAGAGCCTCAGCAGCACGGATCATTAATTCATATGAGGTATCAACAAAACCACGCTCAACCATTAAATAATCTATATTGCGTACGGCTTCACTGGTATAACAATAATGGACGTATTGGTAGCGCTCATCTACGGGAGTCGTTAGCCGCCCTTTATGGCATCGTTTATTTTTTGGGTATTTATAAGAAGAGTTCTTGTAATTCATTGAGATACTGAAGCCCTCGTGTTGTTGGTCGAATAAAGTCCTTAGCTTGTTTACCTGAACGTTCAATTAAACCTAATTGTAATGCTTTTTGCAAACCGGCCTCAATTTGCTTGATGCTTAAACCTGTGTGAGCAGCAAAGAGTTGTTGCTCAAAGCCAGCCACCAGACGTGTACTATTGAGCATAAACTCAAAGCCAATATCAGCCTCTGATAAATAGTGCTGCCCTCCTAACATAGATGAGTTGTGAATAATTAGATTACTTTTTGCTGCTGTTTTTGCTTTTTGATTGCTTTGTTGGGCATCAATATAGTGTTGAGGATGTTTGTTTTTCCAACGACGGCTAATATTTTGTTTAGCAGCATTGCTTATTTTTCCGTGTGCACCGGCGCCAATGCCTAAATAATCACCAAATTGCCAATAGTTTAGGTTATGCTGACATTGCTTGCCTGAACGAGCATAGGCAGATATTTCATAATGCTCAAAGCCTGCCCGTGCCAATAATGCTTGAGCTTGGAGCTGCATCGCATAGCTATGATCATCATCAGGTAATTTGGGTGGCTGTTGGGCAAAGGTGGTATTGGCCTCAATAGTCAATTGATAGTGGGATATGTGTGTGGGGTTAAAATGAATCGCCTCTTGTACATCCGATAAAGCACTTTTTATGGACTGTTCCGGTAAGGCATACATGAGATCCAAATTAATATTATCAAAGCCAACATTCTGGGCGCACTCAATGGCCTGTCTTGCTTGCTGAGCATTGTGAATGCGACCAATTTTTGTGAGCAATTGATCATTAAAGGTTTGCACACCGATGGATAAGCGATTAATTCCGGCACTATGAAATTCGGCAAATTTATATTGATCCACCGCCCCAGGATTAGCCTCCATGGTTACTTCTGCTAGGGGTGAGACAGGTATTCGAGCACGTATTTGGCTCAATAGAGATTGTAATGCTTCTGGGGTGATTAAACTGGGTGTGCCACCGCCAATAAAAATACTTTGTATGGTTCTGCCCCAAACCGTGGGTAATTCAGATTCTAGATCCTGTATTAGTGCCTTAATATACAAGCTATCTCTTTGTTTTTCATCTACATATTCAGATTGTAATGAGGCTTTTTTAAGAGCGTGTGAATTAAAATCACAATAGGGACATTTTTGTACACACCATGGATAGTGGATGTAAAGAGATAAGGGCGGTAAAGTGGTAAAATTAAGCATATTTAGGGAGTCTGTATTCGTAACAAATGTGAGTATCTGTTATAGTTTCAGGCAATATTGTAATTATTTGGATTCGATAAACGATGCAACTTAATTTTACTAAAATGCATGGTCTTGGTAATGACTTTGTTGTTATTGATGCCATCTCACAAAGCATTAGTCTAACACAGGAACAGGTTAAGTTTATTGCTGATCGGCATTTTGGAATTGGTTGTGATCAGTTATTATTGGTAGAAAAACCAGATAATAGTCAGCTTGATATTGATTTTAAATACCGAATTTTTAATGCGGATGGTGGTGAAGTTGAGCAATGTGGTAATGGTGCACGTTGTTTTGCTCGCTTTGTACAGGAAAAAAAACTGACCACAAAGTCTACTATTCTAGTAGCAACTTATGGTGGTGTTATTTGTTTAAAAATAAATCAAGATGGTGAGGTCAGTGTGGATATGGGGCAGCCTGTGTTTGCACCGGAAAAACTGCCTTTTTTGCCGGAGTCTGCCAGCTATGAAAAAGAGGATCCTCAAAGTAACAATCGCTACACTTTAACGATACCCTATGCAAGCAAAGAACAAGATAAAACCATTGAGTTTTCGGCAGTGTCTATGGGGAATCCTCATATTACTATCCGTGTCACCGATCTGGATAATTATCCTGTACAAAAGGTCGGCCGTTTATTAGAATCTCACCCAGCGTTTCCAATGCGGGTTAATGTTGGTTTTATGCAAATTATTGATGAGCACACGATTCACCTTCGGGTTTATGAGCGTGGTTCTGGTGAAACACTTGCCTGTGGTACAGGTGCTTGTGCTGCGGTAGCCAATGGCATTACTCAGGAGTGGCTCACAGAAAGTGTTTCCGTCATCTTACCTGCGGGTAAATTACACATACAATGGCAACAGGGTGATCATTCGTTAATAATGACAGGTCCTGCAAGTTTTGTTTATGAAGGTCAAATAATATTATGAATTCAAGCAGTGAATTACAACAAGATTCTATTGTGGGATCACCACAAGTAACAAAAACAGATAGTCAGATCGCCTGCGATTATTTGCAAGAACACCCTGATTTTTTTAATCAGCAACCAGCACTTTTGGCGTCATTGGAAATTCCCCATAAGCGTGGAACGGCAATCTCTTTAATTGAACGTCAGGTCACTTTGTTAAGAGAGCAAAACACACAGCACAAATCACAGCTTAGCGAGTTGATTAAAATTGCTAAAGAAAATGAACTATCTAACCAACGCATGCACAAGCTGACATTATCTCTTTTAGACAGTGATGGGATTGATGCCTGTGAGGTGATATTAGATGAAGTACTATGTGATGATTTTTCTGTTGATGCCATTGCCCTTAAATTATTTATTGAACCGATTGATGAACAGCCAGATTATCTTTTTATACCAGATAAAAGTGTCTTGTCTAACGAACTTAATAAGCTTTTAACAACCAGAAAACCGATGTGTGGTTTTTTCAAACAATTACCATTAGAAGAGCTTTTTGAGAATAAATCACAAAACATTACTTCTATTGCGGTTATTCCTTTGTTTGTTGAGAAAAATAATTGCTTTGGAGCCTTAATACTTGGCAGCCATAATGTTCGGCGTTTTAATGGCGATATGGGGACATTATTTTTAGATCGTCTGGGTGAGATTTTAAGTCACAAGTTACATACCTTTTTATAAACTGATTGGTGGTGCAATCATTAACCATGCAACAAACGCTGGATGCTTTTATTAATTACTTAAAAGTAGAACGCCAACTGGCTAAAAATACCCTAGTAAATTACCAACGTGATCTCACTCAGGCGATGGCTTATTTTTCTGAGCAGGGTATTGATTCATGGCACTTAATTGATAGTCACCAATACCGTAGTTATACAGCATTACAACACCGTAAAAATCTTTCTGCAAAAACAATTCAAAGACAGCTATCCTCATTACGTCGCTTATATGCCTATCTAATAAAAGAGCAGGTGCTTAGTCACAATCCGCTCAATGGTATTCGGGCACCTAAAAGCGGCCGTAGATTGCCTAAAGCACCTGATATTGAACAACTTGATCAATTGCTGACACATTCAGAAGATGATCCCTTATCTATTCGTGATCAGGCTATGTTTGAGTTAATTTATTCTTGTGGTCTGCGTTTGTCTGAGTTAACAGGTATTGATTTTTCTGATATTAACATACCGGAGCAGCAACTTCGTGTTTTAGGAAAGGGTAATAAGGAACGTGAGTTACCTGTAGGACAAAAAGCGATAGAGGCATTACAAAAATGGTTGGTTGTTAGAAGTATATTGGCTAAGCCTGATGTAGCGGCGATTTTTGTATCTCGTTTTGGTACTCGTATTACTCAACGTGGAGTACAGCAACGTTTAGAGAAAATGGCGCTCGAGCAAGGGCTTCCTGTACACCTTCATCCACATATGTTACGTCATTCTTTTGCTACTCATATATTAGAGTCCAGTGGCAATCTACGTGCCGTGCAAGAACTTCTTGGTCATGTTGATATTTCAACAACACAAATATACACTCATTTAGACTTTCAGCATCTTGCCTTAGTTTATGATAAGGCTCATCCCCGAGCAAAGAAAAAGAAATAACTAATATTGCTATATTATTTATTAGTTATACACACTGTTTACAAAAAGTGACCCGTAAAATAGTGTGCTAATTAACCATCCTCTAACATAGAAAAAATTACCCCCTTTAGCTTGATAAACATCAACAATTTGACTACTATCTTGAGAAGTGAACCACAATTACATTTTATACAAGACAATATATCGAATAAGA
>Ga0256831_1000361_pt1 | contig 23797 bp, 21 predicted proteins | sample 132544metaG_FD_189087 | JGI IMG/M metagenome (GOLD analysis project Ga0256831, IMG submission 189087) | Hydrothermal vent microbial communities from Lau Basin, Pacific Ocean - 132-544 | ecosystem: Environmental > Aquatic > Marine > Hydrothermal vents | place: Pacific Ocean: Lau Basin | collected... | reverse complement strand
AAATTGACTCATTGAACCTGAGCTTTTATCTGGCATTGATGTATAAATCCCAAAATATAGTTGAACAATGGATACTAATAACATCATAAAAATACCAACAATTAATTTAGTCGTTATTTTTTTAATAACTGAATCTTTGAAGAAAAGTAATAGAGATATTATATAAACCGGACCAACCGTCCAGAAAACAGTCCATAGTGTAATGGCAAATTCTGGATATTTTGAGGATGTATTCAATTTATTTATTGCCGGAATATTTTTCTGTAAATACAATGACCAGTATGTTTCTGACAGGTTAATATCAAACATATCAACAACACCTGCAGTCAATAAAGAAAAAACAATCCAGTAAATCATATATTTCTCAAGATTTTTCATCCCATCATTATCAAACATCTTTTCTCTCCAATATTCATAAATCCATATTCTCTTTTCTTCTACCGCTCCCTCACACTTTCCTGTTTATATCTTAATATGGGTGCAAGAAAATACTCTATTAATCGTCTTTGTCCGGTTTTTACTTCTGCCGTTACAGCCATACCTGGAATAAGTTTTACCATTTTGTTATTTACCAGCATTTCTGTTTTGTGCATTAGTAAACGCATTTTATATATTAAGCCTCTTTTTTCATCGGCTATGGCATTATCTGAAAGATTGATAACACGGGCATCGATAACGCCGTATTTGGTAAAGGGAAACGTGTGGATTTTTATTTCTGCACTCTGACCTTCATAGACAAAACCAATATCTTTATTTTCCAGTACGGCTTCTACTTGCAGCGTGTCATTTTCAGGTACAATAACCATCAGTTTTTGAGCCGGTGTAACGACACCACCTATGGTATGAATGGACAGTTCCTGAACCTCGCCGGTTACCGGTGCCGTTAAAACCTGTTTTCTGTATAGTGAAATGGCCTTATGCAGCTCTTCCTCTATCGACGCTTTTTGCCTTCTGAGTTCACCCACTTTCTGCATGCTTTCGGTCTGTCTTCTGGCTTTTAGGACGGACAGTTGATATTGGGTTTCTTCTATAGCGGCCTGCAGTACCTGTTTTCTGGACTGTTCAACAGCCATTTCCTGTTGTTGTTCAATGCGTTTTTCTTCCAGTTCCAGCCAGCTCATTTCTGCTGCCATTTTTTTATCCACCAGTTTTTTTACGGCATTACTGCGTTTTTTTATCATCGGTAAGGTGACCTGAAATTTTTTTATTAAGGCCTGTACGCTTTGCTGCTCTGCAAGCTGTTTACTATGCTTGCTTTCCAGGGCTCTTAATTCAGCCAGATACTGCTGCCATTGCTGACTGAGTAATTGCTGCTGATAGAGTATATCTTCTTTACTGCTTTTATCCGGCAGTTTTGCTTGCAGCATTGTTAATTTTTGTTGTGCAAAGCTTTTCTGGTTCTCCTGTTCATTGAATTGTCTGAGCATTTCCACAAATACCACTGTACGGATCAGTTCCTGCTGTGTTTTTAGCCATTCATTGTCCAGTCGTTTTTGATCGGCATGAGTCAGACTTTGATCCAGTATCACCAGTGGATCACCTTTTTTTACTTTCTGGCCCTCATGGACCAGAATTTTTTTTATAACGCCTTTATCATACGGCTGGATCTGTTTTATCCGTCCACTGGCTATAATTTTTCCCTCAGCAATAGTAACGACATCCACCCTGGAAAAAACACTCCATAATACCGCCAGGGTGAACAGGCTTATTATCAGCCACGCTACTGCTCTTCCCCAGGGAGCAGGCGGTGTTTCCTGAATTTCCAGAGCGGCAGGTAAAAAAGCCAGTGTCTGACGTGATATTTTCTTTTCATTCAATTTATGTCGCTGCTGCCAAAATCTGATCATTATTATCTTTCCTGTCTGTTTTTTTCTGCTTCTTCCATGCCTGGATATAAATGTCTGGTATTGTTCCTTTTTATAGGTGGAACATGATTCTGATAGCTGTATAATTCTGCATAATAACCATTGTGTTTTATTAATTGTTCATGGGAACCGGTTTCAACTATTCTGCCTTTATCCATAACAATTATTCGGTCACACCGACGAACTGTACTTAGTCTGTGAGCAATAATAAACACGGTTCGCCCCTGACAGATACTGCTCATATTATTCTGGATAATACGTTCTGATTCGTAGTCCAGGGCGCTGGTGGCTTCATCAAAGATTAATAGTTCCGGATTGGTGATCAGTGCTCTGGCAATGGCAATACGCTGGCGCTGCCCGCCGGATAAATTACTGCCCTGTTCTCCGACCAGGGTGTCATAACCTTTTGGCAGTTCCAGTATAAAATCATGAGCACCGGACAATTGTGCGGCTCGGACAACCTGTTTCATTGACAGTCCCGGATTACTCAGTGCAATATTTTCTCTTACTGTTCGGTTGAATAAAAAGTTTTCCTGTAACACAACACCTACATGCTTTCTCAGCCATGCGGTATCAATAATATTCAGATCCACACCGTCTATTTTTACCTGGCCGCTTTCAGGAACATATAAACGCTGAATAAGTTTAGTAAGGGTGCTTTTTCCTGAACCGGATTTACCAACAATCCCGATCACTTCGCCAGGTGTCACTGTTAATGAAATATTATCCAGGATCAGGGGACCATCCGGCCGGTATCTGAAACGGACATTTCTAAAATTCACCTGCCCTTTAAGTTCGGGCAGGGTACTGCGACTGGGGTCAAAGCCCGGTTCTTTGGGTGTATTGAGGATATCACCCAGTCGCTGAACGGATATTCCAGCCTGCTGGAAATCCTGCCAGAGCTGCACCAGTTTTAAAATAGGGCCACTGACCCGTCCGGCAAACATATTAAAGGCAATTAGCTGACCAACTGAGAGTTCTCCATTAATGACCAGATGCGCACCAAACCAGATAATAAGCAAGGTAGCCATTTTACTGATAAAGCCGGCTATTTGATTGGCAATATTGTTAAGGTTCTGGCTGCTAAAAGAAGCGTTGATGTATTTTGCTAATTGTTCTTCCCATTTTCTCTGCATCTGCGGTTCTACAGCCATGGTTTTAAGTGTTTCTATGCCCGTAACTGATTCAACCAGAAATGCCTGATTTTCTGCACCGTATTTAAATTTCTGATCCAGTCGATGGCGCAATACAGGCGTTATAAATACTGACAGGATAATATAAAAAGGAATAGTGCCCAGAACAACCCAGGTTAATGTTGGGCTGTACAGCCACATAACAATAAAAAAGATCAGGGTAAAAGATAAATCAATTAACAGGGTCAAAGCGGTACCGGTAATAAAATTGCGAATACTGTCCAGCTCATGAACTCTGGCAACACTTTGTCCAACCTGCCTGCTTTCAAACCATGCCAGAGGCAATGCCAGTAAGTGATGAAACAACCTGGCACCCAGCTCAACATCAACACGATTGGCCGTATGTGAGAAAATATAGTTTCTAAGTCCACCCAGAATCATATCAAATGCTGCAATAATAAAAAATCCAATCGCCAGCACATCAAGGGTTGTCAGTCCCTTATGAACCAGTACTTTGTCCATAACCACCTGAAAGAAAAGGGGTGTTATTAATGCAAATATCTGTAAGAAAAAGGAGATAATCAGCACTTCTTTAAAATATTTCCGGTATTTTACAAGCGAAGGTATAAACCAGCTGATGTCGAATTTTTTATTACTAAACACATTTCCTTTGCGTTTGAACAGAATAATTTCCCCTGTCCAGAGCGCTTCTAATTCTTCAGTGGAAATGATATCGGGCAGGCCGTTGTTTTCTGTTTTTATCTGCTGAATAAGAATCCGGCTTTGGTTTTGGTTCTCAGGTCTATCGTCGGAAGTTTCTTCTGAATGAGCATTCTGATCCTCACTCTGAATACGTGCAATAATAAAATACTCACCTGAGCGGGATTTGGCGATGGCCGGAAGACTGGAATTGTTCAACTTATCAAAATGTGTCTTGATTTTTTTAGCTTTAAAATCAATAGCTTTTGCCGCACGCAGAATTTCACCTTCTGAAAACGGCTGTTCATTTTGACCAAACTGGTGCTTGATTTGCTGATAATCAGCACAGAGATGATAATACTGGGCAATTATTATCAGGCACTGAAGACCTGAATCAGTATTGCCAGGGAGTTCCCTTCCCAACATGATTCCTTATCCTTAATTTTATTTATTTTCCTGGTTTAGTTATCATTGTTTATTTACAATGCAAATAATTTTATTATTTTTTAAATTAGCGGCATATAAGAAAGCTCCTACATAATAATACCCATTCCTGTTACGGTTAATGATAAACATAATCTGGAACAAAGATGACGATAACCACCCGACAGTCACAGGCTGGGCAATTAAGGCGTTTAATGCTGCCTGTTGTCGCAACCCAGTTCAGCCAGATGGCCATGGGGGTTGTTGATACTCTGATGTCCGGTCATGCCAGTGCTACCGACCTGGCAGGCGTTGCTGTAGGTTCCAGTCTCTGGATCCCCCTAATACTTTTTTTTGCGGGTATTCTTAATGCCATTACTCCAACTGTTGCCCACTTCTGGGGTGAACAGAAACCGGAGAAAATCGGCCATAGTATTCGTCAGTCATTCTGGATTGGCTCCGGTCTCAGCCTGCTGGGTTTTATTCTGCTTTTCAGCAGTCATGAGTTATTTGTTTTTATGCAGGTTGATGAGAAAATATTACCCATTGCCAACCAGTATCTGCAGGCTATTGCCTGGGGTATGCCGGCCATTGCCGGATTTTTTATCCTGCGTTACCTTAACGAAGGCATGGCCAATATTCTGCCGGTTATGCTGACCGGCCTGTTCGGGCTGCTGTGCAATATTATCTGTAACTACCTGCTTATTTTCGGTCATTTCGGTGCCCCGAAATTAGGCGGTGTCGGTGCCGGCTGGGCAACCACTATTACCCACTGGATCATGTTTTTTATACTGCTGCGGGTTATATACAATAATAAAAAATTTCAGGGTATTAATTTATTTAAAGCCGATTTCAGACCGCACTGGCCGGAACTTGGCAGCCTGATTAAACTGGGTCTGCCCATTGGTATTGCACTGTTTATTGAAGGCAGCATATTTTCCATTATTGCCCTGTTTCTGGCCTCCATGGGCGTCATTACTGTGGCGGCTCATCAGATAGCTCTGAATTTTTCTTCCCTGATTTTTATTATTCCTCTGAGCCTGTCCATCAGCCTGACTATTCAGGTCGGCCAGAATATGGGTGCCCGGCAATATCAGCAGGTCAGAGATACCATTAGGGCCGGTTATCTGTTCAGTCTGACAGTTTCTACTATTTCCGCCCTGATTATTTTTACTTATGCCGAACAGATTGCCGGTCTGTACACTCACAGCAGCCAGGTGATTGAACTGGCCTCTTCCTTAATGTTTTTTACCGCCCTGTACCAGTTTTCTGACGGTATTCAGCTTTGTTCAGCCGGGGTGTTACGGGGCATGAAAGATACCGCCATACCCATGCTGCTGTCTCTGGTTTCCTACTGGATCATTGGTTTTCCCCTTGGGTATATTCTGGCTTTAACGGACTGGCTCAGCCAACCTATGGGTGCCCGGGGTTTCTGGATCGGCTTACTGACCGGACTGACCATTTCGGCGCTATTAATGAGTATAAGGGTATATACAAAAGTAAGAGAGGGGACTGTTCAGTGGAAACTAAATTAGCCTATTACCAATAATTTGCGCTAAACTACCCCTATGGATCTGGAAATTCGTCATTTAAAAACACTGGTGGGTTTAAAAAAAACCGGCTCCCTGGTGGCTGCTGCAGAACAGCTCAAGCTCTCCCAGTCGGCCCTGTCACATCAGCTTAAAGTCCTGGAGGATTACCTGGGCACACCGGTACTGGTACGCAAAACCCGGCCAATGCGCTTTACCCCGGCCGGCCAGAAACTGCTGGAGCTGGCGGACAAGGTACTCCCCCTGATCACCCAGACCGAACAGCAGTTATCCCGTATTAAAACCGGCGACAGCGGTCATTTACATATCGGTGTCGAATGCCACAGCTGTTTTGACTGGCTGATGCCGACCCTGGATCAATACCGGGTACAATGGCCTGATGTGGAACTGGATTTATCGACCGGCTTTGATTTTAACCCGGTTGAGTCCCTGTTAAGAGCCAATGCTGATTTAATTATTACCTCAGACATCCGCAACAGTGATGAAATCACCTATATCCCCCTGTTTAAATATCAGTTACTACTGGCGGTTTCCAGACAGCACCCGCTGGCATCGGAAGCCTGTATCCTGGCCGAAGACATGTATGACGATACTCTGATCACCTATCCGGTAGAACGCCAGAGACTGGATATTTTTACCCGCTTCCTGACCCCGGCTGGTGTTGAACCCAGCCTGGTACGACACTCCCAGGTCAATGCCATGACGCTGCAGTTAATTGCCAGTAACCGGGGCGTGGCCGCCCTGCCCTGCTGGGTACTCAATAAAAAAATGCTGGAACAATACGATATTGCCGCTTTACCCCTGGGCGAACAGGAGATCTGGGGAACTCTGTATGCGGCCATACGCAACGAAGATGTACAGCAGCCCTATATCCAGGGCTTTTTAAAGCTGGCCAGACAGACCATCAGCACCCATCTGGAAGGAATTATCCCCATTGAAGATGGCGGTAATTCTCCAGCATGATCCGCTTATTATTTATCGGCCACCTCTGGCCTGAACCCGCGTCCTCTGCTGCCGGTTATCGAACACTGGCCTTATTAAAAGCCCTGTCCAGACATTATCAGGTGTATTTTGCCTGCGCCGCAGAACAGACCGAATACTGCGCTGATCTGCAGGCAATGAACATCCAGAGTCATACCATTACCTTAAATGATTCAGGCTTTGATCAGTTTATTAAGCGGTTAAAACCCGAAATTGTGTTTTACGATCGCTTTATCAGCGAAGAACAGTTTGCTCCCAGAGTACATGAATACTGCCCAAATGCCATTAATATACTGGACACTCAGGATCTGCACTTTTTACGCCGCGCCCGCCAGACAGCCGTCAATAAAAACCAGCCGGTTAATATGTACTCTGAAGATGCCGTAAGAGAAATTGCGGCTATTTTACGCTGTGATCTAAGCCTGATTATTTCCAGCCACGAAATGCAGTTACTGACCGACACTTTTAATATTTCTTCTGAGCTCTTACATTACTGCCCTTTTATGCTGGATACAGACAATCTGGGCAAACAACACATGCCGGCTTATGATCAGCGTGAGCACTTTGTCATGATTGGTAATTTCCTGCATCCGCCTAACTGGGATGCCGTACAATGGAGCTATCGTGCCATCTGGCCGCAAATAAAGAAAAAACTACCCGAAGCCCAGCTGCATATCTATGGCGCCTATCCTTCTGAAAAAGTCATGCAGCTGAATAAACCTGAACAGGGTTTTATAATAAAAGGCCGGGCTGACAATGCGCTTACTACCTTAAGCCAATATCGGGTTAATCTGGCTCCCCTGCGCTTTGGTGCCGGTCTAAAAGGAAAAATAGTGGACGGATTTCTGGTAAAAACGCCCTGTGTTACTACACCGATTGGTCAGGAGGGTATAAGCGATAATCAAAACTGGGGCGGGCTGGTAGCAGACACTTCAGATAACAACCGGCAACTGGCTGACTATGCGATTAAGTTATATAGAGATCAGAGCATATGGGAACAGTGCAGTACAAATACGACAGAGATTGTTGAAAAGCAATTTAATTACCGGGAACATGCTGATAAGTTATTAAACCGACTGAGTACATTACAGACGGATATTCAAGCCCATAGAAATAATAATTTTTATGGCCGGATCCTGCATCATAATTTATATCGAAGTCAGTATTATATGAGTAAGTGGATAGAAGAGAAAAACAGAGCTTAGTTTGGTTTATCTGATTCCGATGGTGTTAGCTGAAAACCATCCACCGGGCATTTCATATCAGGCGTCAGTTTATACTGAATCATAACCAGTGCTTCAATAGCAGAGCGGTTACCGGAATCAGCGGCTTTTTTTATCCACTGAGCCCCCTGTTTTTTGTCAGCCTTAATGCCATAACCATAGTACAGCATATAACCCAGCAGATAGTGTGCTTCCGGGTTGTCTTTCTGAGCCAGTCGTCGGACAATCTGATACGACTGTTTGTATTGTTCAGCCGCAAACAGATCTTTGGCAATGCTCAGATATTCTTTGTCATCACTGTCCGGCATTTCCTGAGTATCAGACTGTGCTGCTGATTTTGACTGTATTTCTGTTTCATCCTTCATATCCATACTCTGACAGCCTGCCAGAAAGATAAAACTAATCAGCCAGAATAATTTCATAAAAAACCTCATATTGCTACTGTGTTGCACCGGCCAGGGTCAGACGGGCATAAACCAGTCCCCCGGTTTCTGTTTTCTCTATATCAGCATTAACAACCTGAACCTCTATCTGCCTGGAGATATTGATAAGCCATAGTATCAGGTTATCAAACTCTGTGTTTTTAAACGCCAGGAACACCTGATGATCACCGGATTTTTTTAAGACCTCCAGACTGTCTGCCAGTTGATTTGTTCTAATACTTTTATCAATAGCATCTATTAAAGAACGACCGGACAAACCAGAGGCCTGAGCTGCTAAACTTTTCTTAGGCTGTGTTTCCAGTTGTTTAATTTGCAGCTTTATTTTTTTCAGCCAGGTAATATCCGCACGTAATTCACTAACTCGCTGGGTATAATTATCAATTAATAAAGTATAAGGTTTCCATACATAAAAATAAGTAGCAAACACCAACACCAGAACCCCGCCTGCAATAATAAGACGCTTCTCATTCTGTGATAATAATGACCATTTCTGCTTAACCATAAACCAAACCGGAACCCTAAACTTATAACCTAATCAATATACTGAAAATTCAGCACTGTATGAATACCTTTTTCATCTTTTGAAGATGACAGCTCCGTTACCCGTATCTGAGAGCTACCTGACAACTGCTGTTTTAATCGTTTAAAAATAAACTTCCGGGAACGCACTTCAATAGTCAGCTGGTTGTCATTATAACGCAGATTAACCAGCTCTATCCCATTCAGTTTTTTCAATAAGTAACCGGCCTGCAGCAGTAAATTTAAAAAAGTTCTCTGCTGTGACTGACCGGAAGTCAGGCTGTTTAAACGGTTTAATGTCTGTACTCTGACATCAATCAGGCGTTTTGCATCAGGAAACAGGCTGAAAAACTCATCTTCTACCTGCTGTTCAAGCCGGGTAAGCTCATGCTCATAATAATACCACTGATAAGTCATAAACAGCACCTGACTGAACACCCCGATAACAAAGAGGAACAACAGAACTTTAAGATAGGGTACTTTGCTCTGCTTCAGTTTATTAAGCTGAAACTCATCCTGTAATAAGTTAATCCCGGTATTTTTTACCGGCCAGTAGTTTAGCCCCCGCTCAGTCGTAAACTGAGCTGCTTTGATCTCATAAGGAATATGATTCTGCTCTGCCAGAGCACAAACCTGCTCCATAACTGCTTTATCATTATCAGTTTCAAGAACAAGCAGTTTCTGAGCCGTTTGAGGATAAGCAGAATTAGCTTCGGGATCCACATTAAGCTCACTGTCCTGTGGTTCACGGAAATACTTTTTAAATAAACTGTTCAGAAAGATTTCTGCATTATTAAAATCGGCATTAAAAGCCAGTTCTTTATTATCACATACAATCAGTTCATCAGCCTGGCTTCGAATGCTCCACTGCCCATCCTGTTCAATAAACTGTTCGCTAAACATAAAGGCTTCTGAAGATAATACTGAAACCGGCAATCTATATCTGGAAAACTGCTGCCAAAGAAAAATAAGCAGATTACGCCTGATAATAGCCACATTACACTGGCCGTTTTTTATGCTGCCCAGAGCAATGAAATATTGCTCGCTGTCTTCAAGCAGATAATCTTCCAGTAAAAACGGCAGAGCCTGTCGAACACGACTTCTGGAGCGGCTGGGTACGGTCAGCTGATGGTATAAAACTGTTTTTGCCGGCAGCCAGGCAATAATACGTTCAGTACTTACATAGTCACTTTTATTATCCAGAAAATCCTTAAAACTACCCTTAAAAACCAGACTGATTAATTTCTCCGTATCATTCTGCTGATAAACGGATATAACTGTATTTTGTACTGAGTTAGAGCTATTAGCTTCTTTTAAAGAGCCTTCAGCTTTCAGTAAAGAGCCACCAGCACCTAGTAAAGAGTCATCCGGAAGGGCATGAAACCATATTAGTAACTTATTCATAAACCGGACTTTCCATTCGATAAATAATAGTGGTATCCCCCTGAATGCCTCTTTTTATCAGGCTGGTCAAATTCATAGGATAGTTATTAATACGGGCTGAACCATCCACTTTAAAATAACGGGATGACACAGTGATCAGGTTTTTATCTATACTGGTATTTTTTAAACTGTCCTGACTCGTAAACTCTTCTATAGACTGATAGGTTCTGGTTTTCTGCTGCTGAGCAATTCGCAAAATTTCTTTTTTACTGACACCCGGCATAGCAGCCTGCAGCACAATTTTGTCTGCAGTATTGATATTAACGGCTGCGATATCATTTACAACATAAACATAAGGTTTCAGAGTACTGATTATTTTATCTGTATAGCCTCTGATCATTTTAAGCTCTGCCAGCTGAACCAGATGGGCATTAGCCGCTCGATAAGGCGGCTTCAGTGACAGGTAGTATTCGTCTTCTGCTCCCTGACTCCCAGACTCCGTATTATCTCTGTCCATCCAGTCCTGCAGACTGTCCGCCAGTGAACGGGGCAATTTTAATAATGTTAATAAATTCCGATACACATTCAGCCATTGTGTCTGAATCTGCCCTCTATAGAACAGGTTGTTCAGATTTAAACGCCCCTGCAGATCCGATATGGATGCTCTAACTGATATCTTATCCATATTCTCCAGGGGAGTATTCCAGGCATCCTGAAAACCATCAAAATGCTTTGCATTTTTTATTTCAGTTTTAAAATCCTCAGCCAGCACACTGACAGCCCAGCGTTCTGCCGCCATAAGATATTGCCGGGTCTGCTCCTTATTATAAATATTCATCAACTGGTGTATCTGTAACTGCCTCTGGGTCAGCATATTAATACTGATTATAACAACAAAGGCCACGACAATAATGGCCATTAACAGGGCAACACCCTGCTGACCATTCAAAGTACGGGAGTGTATTGTATAAAATGTATTATTTCCCGCCATGGTCTTTAAACTTTATTAAAAAATCCCTATTAAGAATGCACTGAAAAAATTCGGTAAACATTATTATTATGCCGGTTTATATCTATCCTTATACCTCTTAACTGGCTGCTGTCATAGACACTTTCCTGCCATTCCAACTGTCCTGGAGAGGTTTCAATTAAATAACGGATATTAAATTCTGTAACATCATTTAATACTGTCTGCTGGTACGATGGTGTGTCTTCAGCTCTATCCAGCACCGGCCAGTTTTTTTTATATAATTTGTCGCCCTCAATATAATAAGCCACTCTCTGCATCGAATAACTCTGTCCCGGGATCATTCGTCCCTGGTGAGTAAACTCAATACCATCTACCGCATCACTGGTGGTACTGCTTAATGCAGCGAGCTGCAAACCATATTCACCTCTGACGGGCCGGTTGACCAGATGAGTAATTTCCCGGTCAAACACCTGAAAAAACATCTGCAGGCGATTTAAGTCATCAATGCGCGCCTGGGACTCCTTCTGAATAGTCATTACATGACTCATCCCTCCCATGGCCAGTAAAGACACCACGGCAAAAATACCAATAGCAACCATTAATTCCAGCAGAGTAAAGCCCTTATGGTTTTTTATATGAGCCTGTCTGTTTTTATCTGTATGCACTTGCAAATACCCTTTTGATACGTTCCCTGTTTCTTTATCAGGAACGGGGAGAAATTTATTGTGGTAAATGGTTTATATAGGCCGTTAGTGAAATCAGAGGTTCAGTCTCTCTGGCATTAAAAAAAACCCTGACATCCATTCTACGCATATTAGTATTAGCAGTGGCTATAATATCAGTACGTACCATCCACACCCTGTTATTCATAGTAACCTGTTCTTTTACTTCCCCCGTATCCGGCCATTTTTTATGAATGACAGTATCATTGATATAATTTTGCGCCACCCATAAGGCAATGGTTTTATTACGTAAATGGGCTCCGCTATCTACCGAATGAGTCGTTGTGCTAATAACGGCAGCCAGGGCAATACTGATAACCAGTAAGGCAATGACTATTTCAATTAAGGTAAAACCTCCCTGCTGTTTTAAGACAGGTGTTTTGCCCCTGTAAACAACGGGAACGAACATTTAATTACTAACCTGCTTAACGGACAGGTCACCCATAAAGGATACATGGACCTGATAAGTTTCCAGGTCTCTTTTATTAGCCATATTAAAAGAACTCATTAATACAGAAAATGTTTCTGTTTCACCGGTTGGAAGAAAATAAATCATATTGTATAAACCGGGATTAAATTCAGAATTATTTTGATCCCGAAAGTTATTATTCTCGCGCTTAAAATCAAGCCTGATATTAGCCTTAAGCGACTGTGTCCTAAAGGGGCTGAAATTAATTCTCTGCCACTTCGTGCCGTTCCACTGACTGAAATAATATTCAGATGGCTCAAAGGTCATAGCCATGGGTTTACCGGATATAACCGCCTGCTCTCCTGCTGCCTTGATCAACTGAGACAGCCTCTGTGCTTCGGACTTTAAGCGTTCATGTGTGGTATCAATATACAATACTGATATGCTGCTGATGATGCCAATAATCAGTACCACAATAAGCAGCTCAATCAGGCTGAAACCCGCTGTTTTTCCGATTATTTTCTTAATATTCTACAATTCCCAGTTACCAATATCTGCAGCCGAATCGCTCCCACCCTTGCGTCCGTCCGAACCATAACTGAACAGGTCAAACTCTCCATGACTGCCCGGACTCAGGTAAAGGTAATCATTACCCCATGGATCTTTAGGCAGCTTTTTAATATAACCATTTTTTTTCCAGTTTTTCGCTTCCGGCTGTCCTACCGGTTTTTTTACCAGTGCTTCCAGTCCCTGATCCGTTGAAGGGTAAGTAAAATTATCCAGTTTATACAGGTTTAAAGCCCCTTCAAGAACCCGTAAATCCTGTTTTACCTTAACAATTCTTGCTTCATCCGGACTGCCCATAATATTGGGCACCACAATAGAAGCCAGAATACCAAGAATAACCACCACAATCATAATTTCTATTAAAGTAAACCCACGTTGCCTGTTATGATTCCGGCTTAGTTGTTTTCTGCTGTATTGCTTAAATAACACGTTAGGCTCCGACAAGTTGATTAAGTTGAAATATAGGTAATAAAATAGCAATCACAATAAACAGTACCACACCGCCCATAGTAACAATCAGCAGGGGCTCAAACAGCCCCATGATCACACTGGTGATGGTCGTAAATTCTTTTTCCTGACTGTCTGCAGCATGTTCCAGCATTTCTATCAGGTTGCCGCTGCTTTCACCACTGGCAATCAGATATAGTGTCATGGGAGGAAAACAGCCGGTCTGTTCCAGGGCCTGATTAATGGCTGATCCTTCACGTACCCGCTCCGCAGCTATCTGAACAGCCTTTTTCATGACTTCGTTACTCATAACAGTAGATGATATCTTCATGGCTTCCAGGGCATTTACACCGCTGCTCATTAATATACTGAAGGTTCTGGCAAATACTGCGGTATTAATCCCTTTAATAAGATGCGCAATACCCGGCACCTTTAATAAAAACCGGTGCCAGCCAAATCTGAACTTTTCATTCCGGTTTAATGCACCAAACATCATAATCAATACTAAAACTATCAGGCCGAGATACAAACCGTAATTCTGCAGAAAGTCACTGACAGCAATTAAAAACAGGGTTATTCCCGGCAGTACCTGATCAATATTCTCAAAGACCTGTACGACCTTGGGTACGACAAAAGTTAACAGGACAATGGTAACCAGCAGCGCCACCAGAGTCAGAACAACCGGATAGACCAGTGCCAGCATTATTTTACTGCGCAATGCCTGGCTTTGTTCCACATGGTCCGCCAGACGGCCCAGAACAAAATCCAGTTTACCGCTTTGCTCACCGGCAGCTATGGTTGCCCGGTATAATTTTGGAAATACTCCCGGAAATTCATCCATAGCCCCCGCCAGCGTATAACCTTCTCTGACCCTGGCTCGAATGGCAGTGAGAATGGTTTTGACACTGGCTTTCTGAGTCTGCTGCAAAACTGCCGTCAGGGCGCTTTCAATCGGACTGCCGGAACGTATCATGGTGGCCAGCTGCCGGGTCAGAATGGTCAGCTGGACTCTGGAAATACCCGGCTGAAACCAGCGTCGGGATACCTGCTGTGATGATTTATAGCGTTGTACTTCAGTGATCTGCAGCGGTATTAAAGACTGTTCCTTTAGTTTCTGACTGGCCTGCCGACCTGAATCCGCTTCCAGAACTCCTGTTTCGGTTTTACCCTGCTGATTTAAAGCACTGTATTCAAAAGCTGACACTATATCACCCGTACTTAATCAGACTGCCTGATAACACGAAAAACCTCATCCGAGGTAGTTATACCGCTGCGGATAAGACGTACTCCGTCTTCCAGTATTGACGGCATGGTTTTTCTGGCATAGGCTTCTATCTCCTGCTCTGAAGCATCATCGTGGATCATAGAGCTAATAGTGTGATCGATTTTTAATAATTCATAGATACCGGTTCGTCCCTTATAGCCCTGATGATTACATTGTGCACACCCCTGAGCCTGATAGAACTGAACCGAATCCTCCGGTGCAATACCCAGTTTTGCTTTCTCTGTCTCAGAAGGGGTATACGGTGTTTTACATTCCGGGCATAACACTCTGACCAGACGCTGAGCCAGTATGGCCACCATACTCGAGGCCAGTAAAAAAGACTCAACCCCCATATCTCTAAGCCGGGTTATAGATGCAATGGCAGTATTGGTATGCAGGGTGGATAACACCATATGTCCGGTCAGACTGGCCTGTACCGCAATATCAGCGGTTTCCCCGTCACGAATTTCCCCCACCATAACCACATCGGGATCCTGTCGTAAAATAGCCCGCAACCCGCGGGAAAAAGTCAGGTCCACCCGGGTATTAACCTGAGTCTGGCCAATACCTTCCAGGTAGTATTCAATAGGATCTTCAACAGTAATAATATTGCGCCGGCCGTTATTCAGCTCATTTAAAATAGCATACAGACTGGTGGTTTTACCTGAACCGGTAGGCCCCGTAACCAGGAAAAACCCGTGAGGTCGTGCCACCAGTTCCCTGATATGTTTCTGAATAACCGCATCCATCCCCATATTATCCAGATGCAGACGTCCGGCCTGGTTGTCCAGCAGACGCAACACTACTCTTTCTCCAACTCCGGTAGGCAGGGTTGAAACCCGCACATCGATGGCCTTACCGGCCAGTCTCAAAGAGATACGGCCATCCTGGGGAATACGCTTTTCTGCAATATCCAGCTGTGCCATAACCTTAATCCGGGATACCAGAAGATTAGACAGTTCTCTGGGCGGCTGGATCACTTCTCTTAAAATACCATCAATTCTCAGGCGGACCACAAGACGCTGTTCATAAGGCTCTATATGAATATCCGAGGCATTTTCCTTAATGGCTTCAGCCAGAATAGCATTAATCAGCCGGATAATAGGGGCATCATCTTCACTTTCCAGCAGGTCTTCCGGTTCAGCCAGTTGCTGAGCTACACTGAGCAGATCTACATCATCGCCCAGATCAATATTTTTTATGGCCTGTTTGTCCTGCTGCCCATAACTGGAACGCAGCCGGGTTTCAAAATCCTCATCATCAACCAGCCTGAACAACAGAGGATGAAACGACTGACGCCTCAGTTCACTCAGAGTTAAGGGTTCAACATCTTTACGGCAGTATATAATCTGTTGATCCGGTTTCTTTTCATTATCAGAAAAACCATGATCATCAACCAGCACACCCTGGCGTTTGGCATAGGCAAATGAAAACTGTAATGCAGAGTCCGTCACAATATAAAAACCTAGTGACCGAAAGGATTGGGCAGCTGTATCCGGCTGCTGTCTGACTGGCTGTATTCCGGCATCACAGGAATATCTTCTTTTTCCAGTAGACGCACACCTCTGTCCCGCATATCCGTTTGTTTAGAACGTACAAACTGGTATTTTTCCATGGCCATTTCATTGGCCAGAACCGGATTGCTTAAAATGGTCGGTTTGATAAAAACCATTAAATTAGCCTTCTGGGTTTCCACCTTGGATGACTTGAAGAGCTCACCCACAACCGGTATATCACCCAGTATCGGCACCTTATTTAGATTATTGGTCAGATCATCCTGGATCAGTCCGCCCAGTACCACCATGCCGCCGTCTTCTACCATAACCGTGGTTTCAATCGCCCGTTTTTTGGTTACCAGATCTACCGCTGCTATATTCTGTACTTTTGGCTCAACATTGGATACCTCCTGATAGATATCCATAATAATGGTGCTGCCTCTGTTTAGCCGGGGGGTCACTTTAAGGGTTAAACCCACATCCTGACGTTCAATGGTCTGAAACGGGTTGGCCAGGCCATCCTGGGACTGCTGGGTACCGGTTAGAAACGGTACATTCTGACCGACTATAATGGAGGCTTCCTGGTTATCCAGGGTCAGCAGGGAGGGTGTTGAAAGAATATTGCTGTCGGTATCGCTGTGCAGAATTTTTAGAACGGCTTTAATATCCCCGGCACTGTTCAGATAAGAAAGAGAGAAAATATCTTTCAGCAGTAGACCTGTATTGGCTTCTGCCACCACTCCGGAACCGGACACACTGGTATTCCACTCCACTCCCAGCTCTTTTTCCAGCCTGTAGGAGACTTCAGCCAGAATCGCTTCAATATGCACCTGTGCCCTGGGAATATCCAGCTTGTTTACCACGCTTTTTATTTCCAGAAACTTGGCATAAGAGGACTTGACTACCAGGGCATTGGAATTGTTGTCCGAGCTGATAATAATATCTCCGGGTAATTCTCCGGTTTTAGTCTTAACCGAGTTTTTCAGGATATCATTTAAAACTTCTGCCAGATCAGCGGCTTTAGCATACTTTAAATAAATAACATTGGTATTACGCAAAATATTAACTTCCATATCCAGTTTTAATATGAGTGCCCTGAGATTCATCCGGGTGGTGGGATCACCGCTGATCAGCAGGCTGTTACTGCGTTCATCCGCCACTACTGACTGGTTCAGTGCATTTTTACCCCGGTTCAGTAAAGACAGGGTTTTGGCCAGTTCCACCGCAGAAGCATTTCGCAGCAGTATCATTTCAATATTGCCGTCACCCGGTGTATCCAGACGTTTAACCAGTTCCACCAGACGCTTGATATTATTGGCTGAATCAGAGATGACAATCATATTACTGTCTGCAAAACCCGCCAGATAGGCATTCTGAGGTACCAGGGGCCGCAGGATCTGAACCATCTGCATGGCCTTGGTATGCTGAATTTTAAGCACCCGGGTTACCAGTTGATCACCACGAAAATGATTATCCGGATCATTGGGTACCGCCTGTGATTTGGCGCTAACCCCTTTAACAATTTTAAAGGTATTATGCTCTACTGTCGGTACTACAGAAAAACCATGCACATCCAGCAGTGACAGAAAAATCTGGTAAACTTCATCTGCTGACATACTTTTTTTGGAAATAACAGTCACCTTACCCTTAACAATGGGATCAATAATAAAATTTTTACCGGTTACATCAGAGACTGTGGCAATCATGGTGCGGATATCAACACCCTGCATATTAAACTTATAATTACCCTGTTCAGCCCATGCCTGCATACTGATAAACAGCAGCATCAGCAACCAGACAGAGGCTGTAAAATTTTTAAATACGGACAATAAACTGGGTATTTTCATTTAATAACGCTTGTTTTTAATAAAAGATTTTTATTTTTGCGATTATACAGTGGCAAGGTTTCTTTGGAGCCGCGATTATTAATCACAACATGATCAGCATAAATAGCTTCCAGTACTACACCGGGCATGACTTTATCTCCTTTTTTATAATATTTCTGTTCTCCTGACGGGTGTTTAATAATCACCCGAGCCTGGTTGTCCAGGTTTGAGCTGATGACTCCCATTAAACGGATATTGAGTCGGGTTTCTGTTTGAGTGTCTGAAGCTTTGGCGCTGTGTTTAAACAGATGCCATGACGGGATCAGCCTGATATTGCTGATATTTTTTTCAGGTATTAAATCAGGGATATTAAGCTGCTGCTGGCTGTCCGTTTCAGAAGGGTTCAGCAGTTTCCAGATACGCTGACCATTGTAAACTGTCAGCAATAATAATAGTGCAGAAAATACCAGAACGATAATACGTATCAACAGAAAGTTTAACTTCATTGATTTCCCAACAGCCCATTTGCAGGCTGGAAAAAAATATCCGGGATTTCACATCCTGTCCATCCCGGATATATTATTTTTAGTTTAATCTATACCGTCCGTTGCAGACAGTCAATATTTTACCTAAATTAATCAGTTGAACCTACTGCGAATGTCCATAGCACTGAATCTACAAGGCTTTCCAGAACATTTTGACTTCACCCGTAGGTACTACGCCCGAAGGAAGCGCCCCTGGGGTGCGAATAAAGCCAAAATAACCTGTTAATCCTTGTATCTCCAGCACTCTGATCATTCTCGCTACGTTTCAACTGATTAATTTAGGTTTAAAGCTTGTTTTTATGACACAAAGTACAGGTGACAGGTTCACCCTTGGATACTGTAACTGTACCATGTTCCTTGTTGAGAGTTCGATCCACTGCAGCCCGGGACAGCACTGAGCCTTCACCATTAAGACCGTGACAGGCCCGGCAGGCATCAGGATTTTTCTCTGCCAGATCTTCATGACCGCCGTCAGAAAATTTAGTATTTCCGACAGGATGCAGACCATGGGGACCTTTCAGGGTAATACCCATATCACCTTCATGACAGGAACTGCATTCAATAACAACACCGGCATGACCCTGAATATCCTTGGCTGCCTTGTTATCATTGGAGAAGGGGTTTTTATTGGGCCAGATAGCATGGGTACTGCCGTGACAGCCTTCACAGCTTAAACCGCCATGACCTTTACCTGTACCGTTATCCGCCCCGCTGAGCCGGTATAGGGCTTCTGTAGTAGCAAAGCGTGACTCTGCAAAACGCAGCAGCGGCAGATTATCAGGACCGCCATTAGCCTTGTGATTGGACAGGCGATAAGCCATTAACAGACGCAGACCGTCCTTATTGGTATGGCTGTCATTGGCATTAATCACAGTATCCTGAAGCTGACCGGACTGTTTCAACTGATCCACCTGTACAGCATCACCCACATGACAACTGTCACAGGATGGTTCCGATGCCCAGGAAACCCGCTTGCTCAGATCGGCACCTCCTGGGAAACCAGCTATCGGGAAGCCTTCAGTAAAATCATCACCTACCTGACTCATCTGGCCGTGACAGTCCTGACAGACCGTACCGGAACCGCCCATAGCACCACGTAAACATTTTGCACTTTTACCCGGGTGACAGTTATAACAGGTTTCCATCAGGGTTTCCTGAGCCAGTACCGGATCACGGGTCGGACCGGGAGGCGGCATTATTGGGAATAGATGACCATAGTTAGCCGGATCGTTTTGCGGCAGGTTACCATGAACACTATGCATGGCACGGGACATACTGATATGCTGAGTCTGCTCCTTACCGTTTTCATCTGTGGGTCCCAGGTGAGCCAGATCCAGAGCTGGTGAATAGTGACAGTTAGCACACACCACATTAGGCGAAGTACCGTCGCCATTCGTTCCATCCGGAGCTGTTCCGGCCAGAGCCGTATTATGCTTGTGATCATGCAGACGCACGATATTCAGCTTGGCACTGTTTATCACCTTCTGTTCCGGCGTTGCACCAATAACAGCCTGCGCTTCAGCAGCAGTTTCAACAAAGTTAACCGCAGGATATTTTGAATTAGCAATATCATCACACACCAGTGAATTGATGCTGTCCACATCACAGACCGACTGGGTGGCATGACAGATAGCACAATCAGCTTCTGCAGCCACGGGTAATACCGTATCTACTGAAGCCAGTACATTACCTGCATTATCATGTGCCTGTATGCGCATTAATGGATAGGGGTTAGAACGTCCCTGATCATCAATGGGTGATACCGGTACACCTTCAGCAGTAAAACGCCTGAAATTCTGTACCGTATAGCCAAAGGGGAAGTTAACAAAAAACGGGTAATTGTTTATATAGCCATGAAACGGCTGAGGTGTATTCGCCAGCCCCGGCATAGCCGCCTGCTCTGCCGTCAGACTGCCGCTGCCAAGATACAGCTCTTCTAAAACCGGTGCCGGTAAACCCAGATCCGGTGTTGAAGGAAACAGGGACAGAATGGTTGGCGGATAGAGAGGCTCATAAGCAATAAAGCCAATCTTGTCTATGCCGGTACTGGAAGGCGGATGACTGTCCCAGAAATTATTTTTGAAAACTGCCGGTAAGTTCAGACCGGTACTGGTCAGAGAGTCCGTTGCATCCGGTAAACGGTTGGGATCATTAAAGTTTGCAAAGTAGTTAGAATTAACTGCCTGGTAGGTTACCTGAATACCATCTGCCGGAGACATTTTTTTAGGCTCCTGACCCTTTTGAATAACCTGTGCATTGACTACATTAAAAGGCGGCAGAATACTGAAAATTCGGTAGTCCTGATCGGCACAGTGCATACCCAGATCATTGGCCGCTAAAATGGTAAAACCAGCCTGACCAATGGGAGGCGGCGTATCACCCGGCGGAGTTCCACCGCCACTCTGATCACAGTCCGCAGGAGCATGTTCTACATCCTTATACGCAGTTTTACCACCTTCCTGAACCGCTTTTACCCGGCAGGGAACAACAGTAAGATCTTTAACCTTGACCTTCCATTTCTTATCTTCCACCTTATCGGTGCCAATTAAACTGTCCGTTGCCGCATTATAGACAGAGACTTTTTTACCGTTTTTACCCTTGCCTTTTACTTTAAGTTTACCATCATCCGCCTTCCAGACGGCTTCCTTAATAAGGAATTTAGTATCTTTCTTATCATCTGCTATAGCTGCCTGGCATAGCACAGACAGTAAAAAAATTAATAAAGTCGGTATAATATAGCTTTCTTTTGTATACCCTCGTTTTAGCTTGTTATACATTTCACTTCCTCCTGAATTAAAGTACAACTTAACGTTTCTTGTTTTATATTTCCCCTCCTTAAACAAGTACCAAGCTAACACAGCAGCATTAAGAAAAGCTTAAGCGAATCTTAAGATATTAAAAAATTTTATAATTATTCTAATAATTAAGAACTGCATCACATATAAAGCGTTTATACACGCTTTATAAATAGTCTTTTTTTACTCTATCTTGCCTATATCTAAATATATCCTATAGTTAAACCTGAAACAGTTAAGTAGTTCCCCTTCACTTCCCTGAATTGTTATACGGTTTTATTATGGACTTTGCTTCTCTGGTCGGAATTATTTCCGGCTTTGCCCTGATTTTTTCGGCCATTTTACTTGGCGGTGATGCCAGAACATTTATTAACGTTCCGGGTATGATGATTGTTTTTGGCGGCACCATTGCAGCAACCTTACTGACCTTTCCCCTGAAAGATATTCTAACGGCCTTTAAGAGTGCTTTTATTGTTTTTGGTACTGATAAGCAGCGGCCGGAACAGCTTATTCAGACCATGCTGCAGCTGACACAGTTAAGCCGCCGCAAGGGTTTGCTGGCTCTGTCTGAAGTTAAAACCAGCTCCCCCTTTTTAAAACGCGCCTGTAACCTGATAGCTGATGCCTCCGATGAGCAGATGATCCGTCATGTATTACGCACCGAGATCAACTCCATGAAAGCCCGGCATTTTATTGTCCAGGACGTATTTAAGAAAATGGCCACCTTTGCCCCCGCATTCGGTATGCTTGGCACTTTGATAGGCCTGATCCAGATGCTCAGCACCCTTGATGATCCCAGCACCATTGGCCCTTCCATGGCAGTAGCTCTGTTAACGACGTTTTACGGTTCCCTGCTGGCCACGGTTATTTTTCTGCCCATTGCCGGCAAGCTGAAATCCCGTACCATGTTTGAAGTCATTAACCTGGAAATTATATTTGAAGGTGCCATCAGTATATTAAAAGATAACAATCAGCTGTCCGTATACGAACGTCTGTCTTCCTATCTGCCCAGAAGCCAGAGACCGGATATGAATACCAGTAAAAAGAAAAACAGTAAATAACCAGTGGCCATACCTGAATGAAAGAAGATCTGGATTTAAAGCAACAGAAACCCTCATCTGCCGCTATCAACGGTGCAGAAACAATCATTACAGAAGCAGACTACGAGGATGATCATGAGTCAAATATTGAAGATATCAGTGATGATGAAGGTGCTCCTTCATGGATGGTGACTTTTGCGGATCTGGTCACTCTGCTGCTGGTATTTTTTGTGCTGCTATATTCTATTTCTTCGGTGGAAAAGGAAAAGTTTAAATCAGTGCTTTCATCAATTCAGATTGCCCTTAACCAGTCTGCCCCGGCGGCCAGCCAGATCATTATCCAGCAAGTTGTCCCTGCTACGGAGAATAAAATCGATCCGGTTATTCCCAAACCGGGCATGGAGGAACACCAGAAAAAGCAGACCTCCGATAAAGACCAGCTGGTTAACGATATTGAAACCATGATCCAGGAACAACGCCTTGGAGAATATGTTTATGTTTATACGGAGGGTGAGCGTATTATTATCCGTATTAAGGGCACAATTTTGTTTCCTTCCGGAGATGTGCAGTTATACGAGGAAACCGTGCCCATTTTTGAAGACATACGCAGCCTGTTTGAAAAATATGACGATTATAAAATAGCTATTAAAGGCTATACTGATAACACCCCCATTACAACTTCCCGGTTTCCTACTAACTGGGAACTTTCCGCGGTAAGAGCAACTACTGTCTTACGTTTTTTTATTGATGAGGGCATTGATCCGGCCCGCATGTCAGCCACGGGTTATGCCGATCTGTTTCCGATTGCTGATAATGAAACAGAGGAAGGGCGGGCACAAAACAGGAGGGTGGAATTTGTTCTGGAAAAAGAAAAATAAAACTCCGTTTATGCTTAGTATTGATGACGATGAACGGCGCAGAGATGTACGTATTCAGCCTTTAAAGCCGCTGTTTCTTAGCCTGGCAGAAAAAGATTATTCAATCCTGAACATCAGTGCTTCCGGTCTTTCCTTTGATAACCAGGCTAATGAAGCTGCTCAGGAAAATGAGATCAGTATTCAGCTACCCCATTCACCTGATGCAGAAACAGCAGACAGGGCAAAGAGTATTATTCAATGCCGCCTGAAAATATTAAAATGTACCGGCACAATCTGTCATTGCCAGTTTAAGGGATTATCCCCCGAAGCTCAGAAACTACTGGATCATTATATTCTTAATGAACAGAAACAGCAGATCCGTCTAAACAAATAAAACATACCAGCTCTGAAAAAAACAACATTCAAAATTATAATATTATGATTTAGAGATATTCCAACCTCAATTTATAAACTTTAAGAGCAACCGATAAAAATCATAATAAAGCGTCGAAAAAATTTACTTTTACGCAAAAACCAGTTGCAATAAAGGCCATACTTTCATATTCTAGTATCAGAAATTTTATCAATAAAAACACTATCTTGTATTAGTTTTTTCTAATACTTACACCATATCATAAGG
>Ga0256831_1000360_pt1 | contig 23875 bp, 24 predicted proteins | sample 132544metaG_FD_189087 | JGI IMG/M metagenome (GOLD analysis project Ga0256831, IMG submission 189087) | Hydrothermal vent microbial communities from Lau Basin, Pacific Ocean - 132-544 | ecosystem: Environmental > Aquatic > Marine > Hydrothermal vents | place: Pacific Ocean: Lau Basin | collected... | reverse complement strand
AATAATTAGTTAACCTTTAAAAATATTTAGTTATGCATGATTACAATAATATGTTTTTCGGAATGCACTTTATCTGGTGGATAGTATTGATAATAATAATTCTAGCAATAATCTTTTACAATAAAAGTGTTTTTATTGGAGGAAATATCTCAGATAGAGAAAATAAAGATACGGCTCTAGATATTCTAGATAAAAGATATGCAAATGGAGAAATTACATTAAAAGAATATGATGAAATCAGAAAAAAATTAGAATTATGAAAAATATAAGCATTAGAAAATTTGGAATTTCAACAGGATTAGTTGGAGCATTGATATATACAGCTTGTTTTTTGATAGTTTTAGTATTGGGAAAAGGAACATTAGTGACCATTGCAAATACTTTGTTCCACGGTATTGACTTTACAAATATAATGAGAATGAATATACCTGTATTTGAAAGTTTGATAGGTATTATTCTTTCATTCTTTTTTTGGGGAACTATCGGAGGATTAATATCATTCTTTTATAACAAAATTAAATAATAACAATGAAAAGAAGAGATTTTTTAACAACGGGAGCGATATCTACTGCAGGTATGATATTTTTTCCGGGAAACTTATTGTCAAATTCAGCTAAAACCGAAAATAAGAAGCGTTTAGTACAATCATTAGAATATAAAATGAATGATGGGTGGAAAGAGTTTGAGCTATATATAGATATACATATTCACGAACCTGCGCCTGGTTACAAGTATCATACTTTAGCATTTAACGATATGATTCCCGGTCCGGAAATAAGAGTAAAGGCAGGTGATAAAGTCAGAGTGAAGTTTATCAATAAAACAGACCTGAACCATACTATACATTGGCATGGTATGTATGTTCCATGGAGAATGGACGGTGTGCCTTTTGTGACACAATTACCTGTAATGCCAAATAATACATTTATTTATGAATTTATCGCTGAACCGGAAGGAACACATTTCTACCACTGTCATTGGGGAACCCTAATGCATATGCAAGCAGGAATGTTTGGAAGTTTGATAGTTGAAAACGATGATGATATTATTAAAAAAAGATTTCCTTATACCCGGGAATATACTTTGGTTTATTCTTCTCATGATACTAATTACGTAAGAGAGGAAATGAATGGAATGTTGGAAAGAATGAAACAAAGAAGTTATCTTATGAAGCAAGGCAGATTTAATCATGAGCAATGGGCTGTTTTTGATAATAAAGAACAATTAGAGCAAAGTATAGAAAATGGTTATGTACCTCCTTATGCGACCAATAGAAGATCCAATGCTGAATTACCTCAAGCCAACTGGTTTACAGTTAATGGCAAATCATATCCAAGTACTCCATATTTATTTATTAAAGAAAAAGAAAATATTCGAGTACGACTGATAAATGCTGGAGCAGAAACGCATAATCTTCATTTGCACGGACATGATTTCTGGATGGTCGCTGACGATGGTGTGCCGTTAGAGCATCCTTGGAAAAGAAATACTGTTCCTTTGGCTCCCGGAAAAACTTACGATATAATTATTGAAGGTAAAAACAGAGGTATATGGACATTCCACGATCATGATGTACGAAAAGTAACCAATAACGGGCTTTATCCGGGCGGTAATTTGTTGGCTTTGGTTTATGATGATTTGCCTGAGGATGAATTGATCATCACAAAACATTCAGGAAATCCTATGCTCAATCCAAAAGCAGGAATGAAAATGGATATGAAATCCGGCAAAAATAATAATATGAAAAAAATGTTGTTTGGTGATGATAAATTACCAAAGATCGCCTTAGATGAATAATACCAGTTATAATTATTTTTAGTGTCATAATCGACATAAAAAATAGATTTTCTTTAAGTAATATCACAAAAAATTTAATATAAATGAAAAAATTAAAATTATTTATTGCATTCTTTACTGTTCTTACATCAGGAATATTGACATCACAGATAACCCCTGAATTTGAAATTGGTGCAAAAGGAGTAGTTTCAGGCAATTTAAATATAAATTCGGAGGAATCAAATGCAGTTTCAGATTTTTCAGATACTCAATTGCTTTTAGGATTGAAACAAAAGCTTTATAGTAGCTGGAGATCAGATTTTGTTGTAGGATTTCAATTTCCGGATGCAAATTCAAATTTGGGGCAAGTGTATTTCAATAATGTGTTTATAAAAGTTGAAGATCTAAAAAATATTTTTAAGATTGGAAGATCCACTGCTTTGACCATTTTGAATGAGTTTCCAACATTAAGGGATGATGATGCTATGAAATTTATATATACATTGAATCCATTCTCAAATGGTGATAACACTGAAAGAGATCAATACGCAAATGTATTGGAATACACAAGAATTGTCAAGCAGAGGGTCTTGATTTCATTGCACGGAGAAAATTTTTATAAGAATGATTCTCCTGATGATTTTAAACTGAATTCGATGGGATTCGCATTGCAATATAGAATTCCTGAAAGTCAGAAGTGGAATAGGAATTTTTTACAGGATATAGGCATAAGTTTCAATAACTATTTTACAAACAATAAAAGCATTAAGTCTTCATTGAAATATCTGATTTTCTCTACTACTTTAAATTTAAAACCCGATCCTATAAATTTTATCGATTTTAAATTTCAATCAATATACAATTTTGGACTTACAGAATCCACCAATTTTGCTGATTACTCTGATTATACCAGATCAAAATCGACTTCTATGTTTGGGATGATTCGGTATATTAAACAAAAATATGAGAGACTTGATTATCAAATCTCTGTTGGAGCAGGATATAAGACTTTTGCTGATACAGATACCGATCAGCTTATTTTTGTTGGTAATGCCTTTTATCGTGTAGGTGATAATTTTGATTTAGGGGTTCAATATAGATATACTAAAAATAATGGACTTGCGAAAAATTTGTTTGGAGAAAATGAGAATAGGATACAATTAGCATTTGTTTATTCATTTGATAAAGTATTCAATAAACAATTTGATAATAGAAATTCAATTTTGAATTTGGAACATAAATATATAAAATAATGATGAAGAAAGCTAATTTAATTATATCAGTATTCTTTCTTGTAAGTTTACTGAGTACTATAAACGGGCAAGAAAAATATGGAACAACAAAAGGAAGTATCTATATTAGAGGAACTATAAATAAAATACCCTTTATTACAAGAAGTAATAAACTAGCAATCTTTCTTAATTACGAAACTACTGAATTTACTTTAAGATTAGAAAAATCATCATTGCATACAGGAATAGATTCTTTGGATGAAATCTTTAGTAATTAAAAAATTATTTCATGGTTTATAAAGGAAAATTTGGACTGGATTTTATTGAAACAAATAGGCATAAACCATTGAATTTTGGTGTAAAGGGCTATGTTGATCAATCTGGTTATGATATATATCACCAGAGAGGGACAATTAGTTCATGTATTAGGTGATACCTATTCCTGTGTTGCGATATATTACAAAATACATATAATGGCAAATGAATAAAAGTTGGAAAATATTATATATTGGGATTAAACAATTTAGAAGATTTAGAAAGTTTTCTAAACTAAACTAAAGAGAGAGAAGGAATTCTAGTATTCCCGAGAAATTAGTTTTAGATATTCTAAAATTAGGCCCCGTTTTTATAAAAATTGGTCAAATATTGAGTACTCGTACAGAGATATTACCTATTGAGTACATTAATGCTCTTCAACGATTACAAGAAAATGTTCCTCCTTTTGACTATAATGAATTAAAAAATATCATTGAAACCGAATTAAATAAACCTTTAGAAGAAGCCTTTTTGTCATTTGACGAAGAGCCAATTGCAGCAGCTTCATTAGCACAAGTTCATTTTGATGTTTGCTACAATACTTGGTGTAAATTAGACTTCCCATTAGCAGAGAAATGGGGTGGCAAACTTGAAAGAAAAGGAAGTATTGCCAACGGAAATAAAATATGTGATTTTAGATGGAAAACAGAATAAAATAATCAACGAACGCGCTACAAACTGTATAGTGCATAACACCCTATCGGGATAATATGACCCCCTACAGTTGACAATGACTGTTTAGGAAAAGGCAGTTCGGGAGAGTGTTAGGTATAAATAGAGGAGATGAACGAAATTGAATCTCAGGCGAGGTGTTGAGACATTATGAACACTTGGTCAAAAGCTACATTAAGTAAAAAATAGCAGGAATGAAAGAAGTCATTTATGTAAATAAAATATGTTTGCCCAAAAGCAAATACCCGAGAATCGTGATAATTGGGGGAGGATTTGCCGGTCTTGAATTTGTAAAAGGGTTAAAGAATACCGGTTATCAGCTTATTCTAATTGACCGCAATAATTTTCATCAATTTCAACCCCTGTTATATCAGGTGGCTACCAGCGGATTGGAACCCGATAGTATAGTTTTTCCTTTTAGAAAACAGATCCATGGATTTAAAAATGTTATCTATAAAAATGCTAATGTAAAGGAAATCAATACTTCCAATAAAACTATCATAACCGATATTGGTTCGGTCGATTATGATTATTTGGTAATAGCAACCGGAACAGCAACTAATTTTTTCGGATTACAAAGCATTGAAGAACAAAGTCTTGGATTGAAAGATATCAGGGATTCAATAAATATAAGACATCAAATGTTGCTCAATCTTGAAAAAGCGACCAGCTGTTGTAATCTTGAAGAAAGAAAAAAGTTATCGAGTTTTGTTATTGTGGGAGGAGGATCTGCAGGGGTTGAAATGGCGGGAGCATTGGCTGAATTCCGAAGATATATTCTTCCGAAAGATTATCCCGAATATTCTTCTTCCTTAATGAAAATATATCTGATAGAAGGAACAGATAAAATACTGGGAACAATGTCAGAAGAATCTTCTTCGTCGGCATTAAAATACTTAAAAGATCTGGATATAGATATTTTATTGAATGAATTGGTGATAGATTACAAGGATAACCTCATTATAACCAAAAGCGGCAAAAAGATCATTTCCAAAAACATTATCTGGACAGCCGGTATAAAAGGACAATTTCCAAATGGCATAAATACCGCATCGATAGTCCCTGGAAACAGGTTAAAAACCAATGGCTATTTACAGGTTGAAGGATATGAAGATATTTATTCCATTGGAGATGTAGCAGCTCTTATTTCAGAAGAAACTCCTCATGGACACCCTCAAATAGCACAAGCAGCTATCCAACAAGGCAGATATCTGGCACAAAATTTTAAAAATAAACTATCAAACAAAAGATCTTACTTTTTCAAGTACAAAAACAAAGGATTTTTATCAACTATAGGAAGGCACAGAGCCGTAGCGGATATAGGTCGATTTAAATTTGCAGGATATTTTGCATGGCTTATATGGTCATTCATACATTTAATATCAATAAGCGGATTTAAAAATAAGATCCTGGTTGGGATAAACTGGCTGATAAGCTATTTCAGTTATGAAAAAAGCAATAGGTTGATCATTGTAAACAAAAGGATTGAAGTTTAAGCAGCCGCAAAATTAAATAAAATTCTTTAGTTTTATGACCAATTAGTTACAGATGAATGATTTTTTTTGTTGTCACCAACGATTTTTGTAATTAATACGTCTTATATAGTGTTAGCAGGGAAACACATCCAATTTTTAATTGATTCTGTTTATTTTAATAAATACAAATAATCGTAGTATGAAAACTAAAAATTTAATATTTCAAATTTTGATTTTAGTGTTAATATCTTTACTAACAATAACAACTTCTTGTACCAAAAGCGAGGAAGAAAAAGAAATGTATAAACAGGAGGAAGGAATTGTTATTAATGACGGTTCTCCGGCGGTTGACGGCTGTGGTTGGCAAATTAAAATTAAAGAAAATTAGTATGAACCCAAAGAACAATTAGATTCTGAATTTTTGATTGATAAGCTAAAGGTTTATGTAGAATATAAACTTACAGGTCAATTAGGACACAATTGTGAAATTCCATATAAACAAATAGAAATCAAAAGTATAAAAAAAAGGTAATTGGGTAAAATTTTGAACCAGCACTGCTTTTACAAGTGGAAAACATATTAGCGTGCTGTATCGTTGAGAGGTTAAAAACCTTCAACTCAAAGAATTTTACCTCTTGATAAAATATACCTCAACTATGAACCATGTTTAGGCAAATCCCTTGGCGATTTAAAAATACTATTCTTTTGCCAACGGTTTTTAGAAATCTAACGTCTACTAAGTAGAGTCGCTTTTATGTCGGTATTTATAAACAATTAAAACGTAATAGTATGAAAAAGTCCTTATTTATATTTATTGCTTTTTTAGCTTTTATATCTTGTAATAAATCGGATTATGAAGCCACTAAACACCCTGAACCTCCTTACTTACGAATGTGGGCGATGCAGGCATGCTCCACAACATTTGATATTTATAATAATGAAAGCCCCGAAAATTGGAGTTCCAGAATCAGAGATACTTTGGATATGAAGGGTTTTGATATTATTTCATACCATTTGGGTTTTGTGGAGCAAGAACCTTTTATAGGATGTGGAAATTGTCTTAGAACCGGGGATTATATTGATGTAGAAATTCCCGATAATCAAAAGAAAAAATTGAAACAACTTGGTTTCAGTGATGAATGAGAAAATTATGGTTCAATATATACAATAAATTCTAATCGTTTCAACCGATGGCTACATTCAACTCCATTGGAGTTGTACTCTACTTGTTCGGATACCGCGGGTTTTACCCACGGCTAATTACATTTGGCCCCTGTCGGGGAAATTTTATCTTTCTATTAAATCGATGGATAGAACTCACAATGCGAAAAAATGAAATGCACCCCCATATGATTTTTGAAAATCAATCTTTTTAGACAGTCTCTGTTGTGACGGCTCTAAATCTACAGTATTTTTTAAGTTTTTGCTACCACGATTCAAAGTTAGCTATTTGATTTTACTTAAACAAAGACTCGAAGTTGGATTTGTAAAATAATTGACAATATGTCTAAATAATTTAATAAAAAATATTTTTTTTAGTTTCATTTGTTCTTTAAATATTTAAATTTGCGCTACTTCATTTTCACTATTAATGAATTCAACTCTAAGAAATGAAACAATTTGATAAAAGACATATAGGCATATCTGATTTAGACCAAAAATCAATGCTCAATACAATCGGGATGAACAATATTGAGAAACTGATATTCAATACCGTACCCGATAATATCAGGATAAAAGAAAAACTTGATTTGCCTGTGCCAATGCTCGAATATGAATACCTAAAGTATATCAAAAATCTGGCTCAAAAAAATAAAGTTGCCAAATCTTTTATCGGGCAAGGTTATTACGGAACTATTCTTCCTCCTGTCATACAAAGAAATATACTGGAAAATCCCGGTTGGTATACACAATATACACCTTATCAAGCGGAAATATCCCAAGGAAGGCTTGAGGCATTATTGAATTTTCAGACAATGATATCCGATTTAACAGGATTGCCAATTGCCAACTCCTCTCTTTTGGATGAAGGGACAGCTGCAGCCGAAGCCATGTGGCTTATGTATGATGTTCACAACAAGAAAAGAAAGAAAAACCCCGCTAAAACACTGTTTATTGACAAAAATATTTTCCCTCAAACCAAATCTGTTCTTGAAACCAGAGCAGAAGCTAAAGGGATATCGATAGAATACGGGGATTATTTTGAATTTAATGCGACTGATGAATATTTTGGCGTCGTAGTACAATATCCAAATTCAACAGGAGATATTGTCGATTATTCCAAAATCGTAGAAGAAGCTAAAACCAAAAATATTCCGGTTACATTTATAGCAGATATTTTGAGTTTAGCTCTATTAACTTCTCCGGGTGAATTAGGTGCTGATATCGCTGTTGGGAGTACACAAAGATTCGGTATTTCTATGGGCTTTGGAGGACCTCACGCAGCGTATTTTGCCGCAAAAGAAGATTTCAAAAGAAAAATACCGGGAAGAATCATCGGAGTATCTGTTGACAAAAACGGAAAACATGCTTATAGAATGGCTCTTCAAACAAGAGAGCAGCATATAAAGAGAGAAAAAGCAACATCAAATATTTGTACTGCACAAGCCCTTTTGGCTATCATGGCAGGTTTTTACGCTATTTACCACGGTAAAGATGGATTAAAAGAGATAGCTAAAGATATTTTCAATAAAAGTTCATACATCGACGAACGCATTTCTGCTTTGGGCTACAAGAGACAAAACAATGCGTATTTTGATACACTCACTTATAGAGTCGATGAGGATGAAAAGAGTATTATCACAAAAGAAGTCAAGAAGAAAAACATAAACTTATTCTTCGGGGATGATTTTATTTCAATAAGCATTGATGAGACATCAGAAATCGCTGACTTGAATGACATAATTAGGGTTTTCGCATCTGTCAAAAACAGATCGATAAGCGATAATAACTTATTAAATCAATTACCGTCTCAATCTAAGATAACTGACATTCTACCGGATAATTTAATACGAAAAAGTGATTTTCTCACTCATAGTATTTTCAATAAGTTCCGAAGCGAAACTGAGTTGATGAGATATATGAAACGCCTTGAAAATAGAGATCTATCTTTGGTTCATTCTATGATATCTCTAGGCTCTTGTACTATGAAACTCAATGCTGCTGCGGAGATGCTTCCAATTACATGGAGTGAATTTACAGATATACATCCTTTTGCTCCAAAAGAACAGACTGAAGGATACCAAATATTGATAAATGAACTCAAAGATTATCTAAACAAAATAACAGGATTTGACGCTTGCACCTTTCAACCGAATTCCGGTGCTCAAGGAGAATTTACCGGATTAATGACCATTAGAGCATATCATTTGGATAATGGAGATACTCAAAGAAATGTGACCCTGGTACCGGCTTCTGCCCACGGAACCAATCCTGCAAGTGCCGTAATGGCAGGTATGAAAGTAGTCATAGTAAAAACTGATGAGAGAGGAAATATCGATATAGACGACCTAAAATCGAAAGCAGGACAATACGAGGATAGCCTTTCGGCTTTTATGGTTACATACCCTAGCACACATGGTGTTTTTGAAAAAGAAATAGTCGAGATGTGTGATATTATTCACAATAAAGGTGGACTTGTCTATATGGATGGAGCCAATATGAATGCACAAATAGGATTGACAAAGCCCAGCGTTATAGGTGCAGATATTTGCCATTTGAACCTTCACAAGACCTTTGCGATTCCTCATGGAGGAGGAGGTCCGGGAGTTGGCCCTGTATTGGCTAATAAAAAATTAGCTCACTATTTACCGGGGCATATTTACGATTATACCAAAAATCCAAAATCAATCAAAGCTGTTTCATCGGCTCCATACGGAAGTGCAGGCATTTTGATGATATCTCACGCATATATAAGATTGATGGGAGCAGAGGGATTGAAAAAAGCAACAGAAACTGCTATATTAAATGCAAATTATTTGAGAGTACAATTATCAAAAGCATATGATATAGTTTATACCAATAAAATGGGAATGGTGGCTCATGAGATGATTTTGGATCTTAGGGATTTTAAGTCCATGGGAGTTACTGCCGAAGATGTTGCTAAAAGACTAATGGATTATGGATTTCACGCACCAACCGTATCATTTCCGGTTCACGATACATTTATGATTGAACCCACAGAAAGTGAAAGCAAAGAAGAAATCGATAGATTTATTGAAGCAATGTATCAAATTAGGCAGGAGATTGATGATGTGATAAACGAAAAAGTAGATAGAGAAAATAATGTATTGCACAATGCACCGCATACTTCCGAAATGGTAACTGCTGATGAGTGGGAATTTGATTATCCCAGATCAAAAGCTGCATATCCTTTACCTTATTTAAAAGAATTAAACAAATTTTGGCCTTTTGTAGCAAGAATCGACAATGCATATGGAGATAGAAATCTGTATTGCACCTGTCCTCCGGTAAGTGATTACGAGGGAAAAACTTTAGATTTTTGATTTTGAAACCTACACTTTTAGACAGGAGCAATAAGTTAAATAACTCTTTTAGCATTAAGCATAAGAAGTATAAAAACTTTTTGAAAATATGGCATTATCACAAGGAGTTGGAATTGGTAGTACTTGTGAAAAGTACTGGAACAAGATTCGTGGGAAATCACATTGACAAATTCAAAGAAGGTGAAATTGTTTTGCTCGGAAAGAATCTTCCTCATATGTGGATAAATGATTCTGCGTATTTCAAAAAGGATTCAAATCTTGTTGCCGAAGCTATTGTAATCCATTTTAAAGAAGATTTTGCAGGCGAGGATTTTATAGATTTACCTGAATTAACAATCATTTCAGAACTATTTGACTGTGCAAAAATCGGTATAAAGTTTAGCGGGGCAAAACAAGATGAAATGATAAAAAGAATTACCGCTCTTATCCAAATGGATGGTTTTGATAGACTGATGAGTTTTCTGATTATACTCAAGGATTTAGCCGCAGATTTTGAACGTGAACTTTTATCAAGCACATCATTTATCCACGAATTTAAAAAAGTAGATAAAAAAAAGCTTGAACCTATCTATAAATTTATAGTGGAAAACTACAGAAATAATTTCACTCTTGAAGATATTGCTAAAGTAGCACATATGAATCCTGCAGCTTTTAGCAGGTATTTCCAAAAGGTTCACAAAAAAACCCTTACTCGGTATGTGAATGAATTAAAGGTGGGCTATGCTTGTAAATTAATAAGAGAGAATAAGCATTCAATGGCTTCTATATGTTTTAAAAGCGGTTTTAATAATGTTTCTAATTTCAATAGACAGTTCAAAAACATATTGACCTATTCACCCTCCGAGTATAATAAGAAGTATAGAAATATTCTATAAACCCAATCCATAATTCCCGATGATATCTAAAATTTCCAATCCTTGTTCAGTGTTCGATATTCTGCCTATTATCAATCCTCTGTTTTCTTTCAAATAAATTTAAAAGTTCATGATAAGCAAATGTCTCTGAACCGGTTTTTGGAAGGTAGGTATGCAGAAAAACAGCAATAAATCTTTTCAGAAATATATTTGAAAAAAAATTACAAGTGGAAGGGTAAGGGTTTTTCGGGATGCAAGAGGGGGTAGTATTGCAGAAACTTGGTGCGGAAAATAGGAATAAATGCATTAATTTACACAGAAAGGTGAAAATATAGCTATTTAAGCAAAAATAGTATCAATATATGTAAAATACTTTCTTTTATTATAATTATTTTGGCTATATTTTTGTGGAAATAAAATTGATATATGATACAAAAGGATATAATAATCACTTCTATTGAAGCAAAAGATATAAGATTTCCAACTAGTAAAACACTTAGTGGGTCTGATGCTATGAATAAAAAGCCTGACTATTCTGCAGCCTATGTAATATTAAAAACAAATAGCCCTGATGGAATTGAGGGACACGGAATGACTTTTACCATAGGAAGGGGCAATGAATTGTGCGTAGCAGCCATAGAGTCATTATCGTTTTTACTAATAGGTAAAAGTATAAAATCCATTACTTCCGATATGGGAGTCTTTTGGAAAATGATTACAGGTGATAGCCAACTGAGATGGTTGGGACCTGAAAAAGGAGTTATCCATTTGGCCACAGGTGCTATTGTAAATGCTGTCTGGGATTTATACGCTAAGATTGAAAATAAACCTTTGTGGAGACTGATTGCCGATATGACACCGCAGGAATTGGTTAAATCTGTAGATTTTACTTATATTACCGATGCTATTACTCCTGAAGAAGCTATTGAATTACTGGAGAAAAACCAGGAAACAAAACAAGAGCGGATAGATTATCTTTTAAAAAATGGTTATCCTGCATATACCACATCAGCCGGTTGGCTTGGATATTCAGATAAGAAGATGAGAAAATTGTGCAGAATAGCAAAAGATGAAGGTTTTAAACATATGAAAATAAAAGTAGGAGCTGATTTGCAGGATGATATGCGAAGAGCTGCTATAATTAGGGAAGAAATTGGAACTGATATACAACTGATGATGGATGCAAATCAAAAATGGGATGTAGATGAGGCTATTGAGAGTATGGCCGAATTAGCAAAATTCAACCCACTTTGGATTGAGGAGCCTACCAGTCCTGACGATATACTGGGACACGCAAAAATCTCCAAAGCTGTCAATCCTATAAAAGTGGCAACGGGCGAACATTGTCACAATAGGGTTATGTTTAAGCAATTGATGCAGGCAAATGCTTTGCAAATATGCCAAATAGATAGTTGCAGAGTAGGTGGAGTAAATGAGATATTGGCTATCTTGCTAATGGCAGCAAAATTTGATATTCCTGTTTGTCCTCATGCAGGAGGTGTTGGTCTTGGCGAATATGTACAGCATTTGTCTATGATTGATTTTGTTTCCGTAAGTGCAAAAATGGAAGGGAGAATTATTGAACACGTTGATAGTCTGCACGAACATTTTATCAATCCTGTTGTGATAAAAAACGGGACATATACAGCTCCTTTATCTCCGGGATACAGTATTACAATGAAAGAAAATTCAATTAAAGAATATAGTTTTCCGGATGGAGATTTCTGGAAACAAGAATTAATACCAAATGAAAACCAAAAATAGGAATTATGTCAGAGTTTAGTTTAAAAGGAAAAACAGCAATCGTAACCGGAGGCGCAAGCGGTATAGGAAGAGCAATTACCGAAAAATTTGCTTCCAAAGGTGCTTATGTCCATATTTTGGAATTAAATATTGATAATACAGAGGAGTTGGTTAGTGATATTGAGTCCAAAGGCGGAGAAATAAAAGTACACAAATGCAATGTCGCAAACTTTGATGAAGTTAAATCGGTAGTGGATAATATCATAGAGGAAGTGAAAAACATTGACATATTGGTAAATAATGCAGGCATTGCTCACGTTGGGAACTTGGGTAATACAGCCGAAGCGGATCTGGATAGATTGTACAATGTTAATATCAAAGGAGCTTTTAATTGTATGCACTCTTGTATTGATAATATGAAATCTAAAGGAGGAGTTATATTGAATATGGCATCTATTGCAGGATCTGTTGGAATTAAGGATAGATTTGCATATTCAATGACCAAAGGAGCTGTTCTTGCGATGACTTATTCTGTTGCAAAAGATTATATCGATGATGGTATTCGCTGCAATAGCATTTCTCCTGCAAGGATTCATACACCTTTTGTTGATGGATTTGTCAGGAAAAATTATCCGGATAAAGTAGATGAGGTATTTGATAAACTGGCAAAAACTCAACCTATTGGCAGAATGGGAAAACCGGAAGAAGTTGCAAATTTGGCTTTATTTATTTGCTCAGATGAAGCAGGTTTTATCACAGGGACAGATTATCCTATTGATGGTGGATTTATAAGGTTGAATGGAGATTAAAGAGGTTTTAATAGCTTATGGAGATGTAATAGTCTTGATAGCAATTTTATATAAGAAATATACCCAACTGAGTTATAAATACTAAGTAAAAAATAAACGAATGAAGTTAATACGATTTGGAGAACCAGGAAATGAAAAGCCCGGAATTATCACTAATGCCGGTAAAAAAATTGATGTAAGTGCTTTTGGCGAAGATTATGATGAATATTTTTTTGGTAAAAACGGTATTGATAGAATGAGCGATTGGTTGAAGGAAAATGAAAAATCTTGCCCTCAAATAGATAATGATATCAGGTTGGCAGCTCCTTTATGCCGCCCGTCCAAGATTATCTGCGTAGGTCTAAACTACGCCCAACACGCTGCCGAAAGCGGTATGGATATTCCAAAAGAGCCTGTATTGTTTTTTAAAGCTACAAGTGCTATTGTCGGTCCAAATGATGATTTGATAATTCCAAAAGGCAGTACAAAAACCGATTGGGAAGTGGAATTGGCTATAGTTATCGGGAAAAAAACATCATACGTCTCAAAGGAAAATGCTATTGATTATATTGCAGGATATGTTTTGCACAATGATTACAGCGAAAGGGAATTTCAAATAGAACGTGAAGGACAATGGGTGAAGGGGAAAAGCTGTGATACATTTGCACCAATTGGACCTTTTATAGCGACAAAAGACGAGATAAAAAACCCTAACAATTTGAATTTATGGCTCAAAGTAAATGGAGAAACAGTCCAAAACAGCAATACTTCAGATTTTATTTTTGACGTACAAACGGTAGTCAGTTATATCAGTCAATTTATGACTTTATTGCCGGGGGATATTATTTCTACCGGTACACCTTTCGGAGTCGGTTTGGGATTTGACCCACCAAAATACTTGCGTCCCGGAGATTTAGTAGAGTTGGGTATAGATGGATTGGGAAGTTCACGACAAAATGTAAAAGCTTATCAAACTAAACTTTAGATTTTTAAAAATATAGAAAATTATATCAATTTGAATATCATTAATAAATAAAATGCGAATAGACAGTCATCAACATTTTTGGAAATACGATCCGGTCAGAGATTCTTGGATTGATGATTCGATGAGTGTAATCAAAAGGGATTTTTTGCCAGTGGATCTGAAACCGGTTTTAGCTAAAAACAATATCACCGGCACAGTGGCTGTTCAGGCAGATCAATCGGAAAATGAAACTATTTTCTTATTAAATCTTGCAGATGAAAACCCGGTTATAAAAGCAGTAGTGGGATGGTTGGATTTGAAGGCGGATGATATCGATAATAAATTAAAATATTACTCAAAATATGATAAGCTAAAAGGATTGAGGCATATAGTACAAGCGGAAAAGAAAGGTTTTTTAGAAGACAAAAATTTTCTAAGAGGAATCAGCTTATTATCAAAATACAATCTTACTTATGATTTGTTGATTTATTACAATCAATTTGAAGAATTGCTGTCATTTGTATCAAAATTTCCAAATCAAAGTTTTGTTTTGGATCATATCGGCAAACCCGCTATAGAAAAAGGACATAATTCGCAAGAATTTGAACATTGGAAAAAAAGTATTATTAAATTAGCAGATAATCCAAATGTATATTGCAAGGTATCCGGAATGGTGACAGAAACAAAATTCAATCAGTGGGTTTATGATGATTTTGTTCCGTATTTGGATGTAGTGACGAGTGCTTTTGGTACTGAGAGACTGATGTTTGGTTCAGATTGGCCTGTATGTTTATTGTCGGGAGGATACACAAAAGTTTTGGGGATTATTGAGGAGTATTATAAAGGATTTTCTAATGAAGAAATCAGTAGAATAATGGGAAAAAATGCTATTGATTTTTATAAAATTTAATTGGTATGGATTTGAATTTAAAGAATAAAGTATTTATAATTACCGGTGGAACTAAAGGTATCGGAGGAGCTATTACACGGGCGATTGCAGTTGAAGGAGGCATACCGGTATTTGTCGGTAGAAACAAGGAAACCGGTGAAGCGCTGTTGAAAGAATTAGATTCGCAAGGCAATGAAGCTTTATATTTGCAAGGCGATTTGAATATTAAGGGAACTTCTGAAAAAATAGCCAGGCTTACATTGGAAAAATTCAACAGAATTGATGGTCTGATCAACAATGCAGGTCGAAATGATGGTGTGGGATTGGAAAATGGCAATACGGACGATTTTGCAAAATCTGTATTCAATAATCTCAATCATTATTATGAAATGGCACATTATTGTCTTGATGCATTGAAAAAAACAAAAGGTTCAATCGTAAACATCTCCTCCAAAACAGCTTTAACCGGGCAAGGCGGAACATCAGGTTATGCCGCAGCCAAGGGAGCTCAACTGGCATTAACAAGAGAATGGGCAGTTGAATTATTGAAGTATCATATCAGGGTGAATGCAATAGTACCATCCGAAGTTATGACTCCATTATATGAAAGCTGGCTGAGTACTTTTGAAAATCCTGAAGAAAAAATAAAAAGTATTGTAGAAAAAATACCTTTTGAGAATCGAATGACATCAAAGGAAGAAATTGCAAATACTGCTGTATTTTTACTCTCGGATAAATCATCTCACACGACCGGGCAACAACTTTTTATCGATGGTGGATATGTACATTTGGATAGAGCGATTAGTTAAAATAAAGAATATGAATAAAAATAATAAAATATCTGTTGTATCGAAAAAATATTTATTTCCTTTTATAATCATTACATCTTTATTTGCGCTGTGGGGTATAGCCAATGATTTGACAAATCCGATGGTGTCAGCATTTAAAAAAGTGATGCCTGAATTGTCCAATACTCAAGCATCTTTGGTACAATTCGCATTTTATTTCGGTTATTTTTTTATGGCATTGCCGGCAGCATTATTTATAAGAAAATACAGTTATAAATCGGGAATTTTGCTGGGATTGGGCTTATATGCGATTGGTGCATTTTTGTTTTATCCTGCGGCAAAATACGAGGAATTTAACTATTTCCTGATTTCACTATGGATTTTGACCTGTGGTTTGGCTTTTTTAGAAACCACTTCCAATCCCTTGATTCTTTCACTTGGAGATAAAGAGACAGCCACACGTAGGTTAAATCTTGCCCAGGCATTTAATCCTATGGGTTCATTAATGGGTATGCTCATAGCACAATTATTTGTTTTGAGTGCCTTGCATTCTGATGATTATAGTGAGGTAGCTTACAAAGCATTACCTGCTTTGAAAATAGCAGAAATTAGAGAAAATGATTTAAGTGTAATCAGTATTCCTTATATCGGTCTCGGAGTCTTGGTAGTAATTATAATGATAATAATTTTTCTTACAAAAATCCCGGATACTAAAACAAATGATAAACTATCTTTGAAGGATTCATTTAAAAAATTGTGGCATAATAAGATTTATACACACGGTGTAATAACTCAAATATTTTATGTAGGAGCGCAGATAATGACTTGGACTTTTATATATCAATATGTTGATAATTTGAATAAAAGTTTAGATGACGAGCATAAATTAACTGCTACTTGGTTCAATATGGCTGCTATGATATTATTTCTATTAGGCAGATGGATTGGTACTATTTTGATGAAACGAATTGAACCTTCAAAACTATTGATGTACTTTGGGATAGGAGGAGTTATTTTTAGTGCCGGAGCAGTATTTTTACCGAGTATTGCAGGCTTAATATCCTTGGTAGGCATTTCTATTTTTATGTCTATAATGTTTCCAACAATATACGGTATTGCTTTAAATGATATGGGTGATGAAGCCAAAATCGGTTCTGCCGGCTTGGTTATGGCAATAGTAGGAGGTGCATTTTTACCCGTCTTACAAGGTAGCATTTTGGATTGGGGAGGTTCGGGATTTGGTGATTTGAAGATACTGGGATATATTCCTGAAGTAAATTTTTCCTTTATTTTACCTCTGATATGCCTGGCAGTAGTAGCGTATTATGGTTATAAAACAATGAATATATGGAAAGTTGGAAAATAATTAATTAGAATGAAAAGATTTTGTTTTGCATTGGATTTGATTGATAATAAAAAGCTTATTGAGATATATAAGAAATATCACGAAAAAATATGGCCGGAGATAACCGCAAGTATTAAAGATGTCGGAATAGGAGACTTGGAAATTTACCTTGTTGCCAATAGACTTTTTATGATAATGGAGGTAAATGATGATTTTTCATTTGAGAAAAAAGCAAAAATGGATAAAGAAAATCCAAAAGTTCAAGAATGGGAAACATTGATGTGGAAATATCAGCAAAAACTTCCATTCGCAAAAGAAGGTGAAAAATGGATATTGATGGAGAAGATTTTTGAATTGGAGAAGTAGCGATGTTTGTGAGGCATTAAATAATGGTAATTTCAATGAATTTGGTAAGCAAATGTACAGTTCACATACAGGATTAAAGGAAAAATATGAGGTGAGTTGTGCAGAATTGGATTTATTGGTTGAAATCGCAAAAAATACTCAGGGTGTGATTGGTGCGAGAATGATGGGAGGAGGTTTTGGAGGCTGTACAATAAATCTTTTAGAGAAAAATGCTATTGCTAATTTTAAAAATATTATTTTAGCGCAATACAAAACTCCGGAAGGAAAAGCACCTGAAATCTATGAAGTCGTAATAGCTGAAGAAACCGGACTGATATAAATACTATTTTATTGTGAAAAAATTAAAAATATGAATGAGCAGTTTGCATTTATTGATTATTTGATTTTTGGATTATATGCAGTCGTAATATTGGGTGTAGGATTGTATATGTCTCGAAATAAAAAAGGACAGGATAAAACTACTGAAGATTATTTCTTAGCTGGTAAAACTCTTCCTTGGTGGGCAATTGGAGCATCATTGATCGCTGCCAATATCTCGGCAGAACAGTTTATCGGTATGTCGGGATCGGGTTTTGCTATTGGTTTGGCTATTGCTACCTATGAATGGATGGCTGCATTGACATTGATTATTGTAGGTAAATATTTTTTACCTGTTTTCATTAAACAGGGATTATATACTATTCCTGAATTTGTTGAAAAGCGGTTTAATACTTCTTTGAAAACGATTTTAGCGATATTTTGGATAGCATTATTTGTATTTGTAAATCTTACTTCAGTCATTTATCTTGGGGGAAAGGCATTGGATACAGTGCTTGGAGCAGGTGATGGTTCCAATATTTTATTGTATATGTTTGGCTTGGCATTGTTTGCTGCCGCTTACTCCGTTTGGGGAGGACTGTCTGCCGTAGCTTGGACAGATGTAATACAGGTTGTACTTTTAATTGCCGGTGGATTGGTCACCACTTATATCGCCTTGGATCATGTGACCGCCCAAGGAGGAGCTATCAACGGTTTTGCTCATGTATATGATGTAGCAGCGGATAAATTTCATATGATATTAAAAAGAGATAATCCTCAATTTGCCAATCTTCCTGGTATTGCCGTATTGATTGGTGGTATGTGGGTAGCAAATCTGTATTATTGGGGCTTTAATCAATACATTATTCAAAGGGCATTGGCTGCCAAATCCCTTAGAGAAGCACAAAAAGGTATTGCTTTTGCAGCATTTTTGAAAATAATAGTTCCGCTGATAGTAGTTATCCCGGGAATAGTTGCATTTGTGATGTACAAAGAAAATATAGCAGATGCTACCAGCGCTTTTTCGAATGGAGACGCGATAAATTACGATAAAGCCTACCCTTGGCTGATTAGTACTTTTGTGCCGGCAGGATTTAAAGGGCTTGTTGTCGCAGCTTTATCCGCTGCGATAGTTTCATCATTGGCTTCAATGTTGAATTCCACCTCTACTATTTTCACTATGGATATTTACAAACCTTATATCAATAAAAACGCTAGTGACAAGCAGTTGGTAACCGTGGGAAGAATCACAGTATTAGTGGCTTTGGTAATTGCAAGCTCAATAGGAAAAACTATGGGTTCTATTCCTCAAATGTTTCAATATATTCAAGAATATACAGGTATAGTAAGCCCGGGTATTCTTGCGGTATTCTTAATGGGATTGTTTTGGAAAAAGACAAATGTCAAAGGAGCTATCGTAGGTGTTTTAGCGTCGATTCCAATAGCTTTGGCTTTGAAATTTCTTCCAATTGAAATGCCGTTTCTCGACCAAATGCTTTATACCCTATTAATGACAATAGTAGTAATCATGGGTGTATCATTGAATACGGGAGAGGGAGATGACGACCCGAAAGGGATTCCATTGTTAAAAGAAACCTTTTTAACAGGAAAGATTTTCAATATCAGTGCATATATCATTTTGATAATATTGGTAATTCTTTATACAATCTTTTGGTAAATATAGAACAATTTGAAAATAGCATTATCTATACCGTGTTTTATCGAAGAATTTTATCCTGAAGTAGCGGATTCATCTATGGAATTGATGAGGAAAATCGGAATAGAATTTGATGTTCCCCGAGGACAAACTTGTTGCGGACAACCTCTTGCCAATTCCGGGTATGAACACAAGGCTATTGGCGCATATCATCACTATGTGAATACTTTTGGTGATTTTGAACAAACTCTGATGATATCCGGTAGCTGTTCTTATCATATTAAGGAGCATTATGATGTTATAGAACAAACAGGAAAAGTAAAAAGATTAAGGGAAAACATAAGGGATTTGACCGAATATATTATGTCGGAATATATAGGAAAGTTACCAAAAGTCAGCTATCCTCACAAAGTTTCCCTACATACGGGATGCCATTCGCTGAGGGGAATGCGTTTTGGCGTATCGTCTGAACTAGGTATGCCGACAAAATCCTTTTTGATACCCTTAGTAGAGCATATTGAGAATATAGAGATTATCACTTTGGACAGACCGGATGAATGCTGTGGTTTTGGCGGAACATTTTCAGTTTATTATGATGAAATATCGGTGAGAATGGGTACGGATAAACTTGACGATGCCATAAATAAAGGTGTGGAAGTTTTGGTGAGTAATGATATGTCCTGCTTGATGCATCTTGACGGCATAATAAAGAAGAGAAAACTGCCCTTGAAAGTGAGGCATATTTTACAAGTTTTAAACGGAGATAAACTATGAGTTATGGCTATTGATTTCAAGCAAAAATCTGCATCTTTCGTTGAAAATAAAGATAGGTCTGCTTGGCACGATACAGCCCTATGGTTTGTCAGAAACAAAAGGGATATTGGAGTAATGGGGGTTGAATACTGGGAACAATTGAGATTACAAGCGAGCAATATCAAAACTCATTGTCTGTCAAATCTAGATAAATACCTAGTAGAATTTGAAGAAAATGCCTTGAAAAACGGTGCGATTGTGCATTGGGCAAAAGACGGTGATGAGCATAATAAGATAGTAGGTGAAATATTGAATAAGCACAAAGTAACAAAAATAGTAAAGAGCAAATCAATGCTCACAGAAGAATGTGAACTGAATCCGTATCTTGAAAAAAATGGAATTGAAGTTATAGACACGGATTTAGGCGAAAGGATTATCCAATTGCGCAATGAGCCTCCAAGTCATATCGTTCTTCCCGCCATTCATATCAAAAAAGAAGAAGTATCGGAATTATTTCACGAAAAATGGGATACAGAACGAGGCAATAACGACCCTCAATACCTGACATATCAGGCAAGACTATCATTGAGAAAAGATTTTTTGACTTCGGATGCAGCACTCACAGGAGTGAATTTTGCAGTAGCAGAAACCGGTGAGATAGTAGTGTGTACAAATGAGGGAAATGCGGATATGGGCGTCAACATCACTCCGGTTCAAATTCACAGTATGGGATTGGAAAAACTTATTCCCAAGAGAAGCCACCTAGGGGTTTTTACAAGAATGCTCGCAAGAAGTGCAACTGGACAAGCCATTACAGTATATACATCCCATTTTAAAAAACCTAAACCAAAGGGTGAAATGCATATTATTATTGTCGATAATGGCAGGTCTGAGAGACTGAAAAAAGAGGGTTTTTGGACTTCTCTCAAATGTATCCGCTGTGGTGCTTGTATGAATACCTGCCCCATCTATCGAAGGTCAGGAGGACATAGTTACGGTTATACAATACCAGGTCCCATTGGAGCAATATTGACACCAAATATCAATTTGGAAAAATATAGCGATTTACCTTTTGCATCTACTCTATGTGGTTCTTGTAGCGATGTATGTCCTGTAAAAATAGATATTCATAATCAATTGTACAAATGGCGTCAGGTAATCGGAAGAAATAATGTATTGCCCAAAACAAAAACCATTGCTATGGGAATGGCAGGAAAAATGTTGGAAAAACCCGGAATATTCAAATTTGCCTTTAAAATGGGAAGAATAGCCTTAAAAATACTTCCGGATTTCATAGTTTACAACAGATGGAACAATTGGGGAAAAGGAAGAAAAATGCCTGAGATAAAGAAAAAGTAAATATAAAATGAATTCTAAAGATAAAATACTTGAAAATATAAGAATTAGTACTTTAAAAAGGCAAGTTGACCTCGAAGATATACTGTCTTCTCAGAACTTGACAGTAGAAGAAAACTCTTTGATTTTGCTTGATAAATTTAAAAATTCACTAGCAGGAGTATCTGCCGAATACCGGTTTTTTTCGGATTTTTCTGAAGCAAAAGATATAATCAATAATTTTTTCTCCGGTTACAAGCAATGTGTAAATATGATAAAAGATATTGCAATCAGCGGAATAAAACTTGATGAGTTAAGTTCGCCCAAGGCTTTGCACCCATTGGATTTGGCGATAATAAAAGGTGAATTTGGCGTTGCAGAAAATGGAGCGATTTGGGTAGATGCTGGGAAATTACCGGATAGGGCAATCCCCTTTCTTTGCGAAAATCTTGTTGTGATGATTGACTCCAATGAATTGGTCACTGATATGCACCAAGCATACCAGAGGACAGATACTTCAGACTACAGTTATGGGGTATTTATTACAGGACCATCTAAAACAGCGGACATAGAACAAACTTTAGTAGTGGGTGCACAAGGACCTAAGAGGATGTTGGTTTTGTGTAAAGGTTATGATTAAGATAATATGGAATATCTTGAGCTGTTATTTTCATTGCACAAGATATTTATACAAGAATACTATAAAATAGGACTTTCTCAACTTTGTTTATTAATAATTTGCCAATTGAAAGCTTATTTCTACCTTTGCCGGCTGTTATACCAAATAAATTTTAGAATGACGTATAAATATTATAGAATTAATTTGGTTTTAATTAAATAAAGCAATTATGATTCAAGATTTATTCAAAAAAGTGGTTTCTCATTCAAAAAAATATGGATTTATTTTTCAGTCGAGTGAGATTTATGATGGACTTAGCGCTGTATATGACTATGGTCCTTATGGAGTGGAACTAAAAAATAACATAAAAGAATATTGGTTTAAATCAATGGTCAGAATGCACGAAAATATTGTGGGAATCGATTCTGCAATATTTATGCACCCAAAGACTTGGAAAGCATCCGGTCACGTTGATGCTTTCAATGACCCGTTAATCGACAATAAAGACTCAAAGAAAAGATATAGAGCTGATGTTTTGGTTGAGGATTATATTGCAAAGATCGAAGCAAAAATCAATAAAGAAGTTGCTAAAGGACGAAAACGTTTTGGTGATGAATTTAATGAAGAAGAGTTTAGAGCGACACATCCTAGAGTAAAAGCAAATCTTGAAAAAATTGCAGATATAAATAAAAGAATGAGTGAGTCTTTGAGTTCAGGTAAACTTGAGGATTTGAAAGCTTTGATAGAAGAATTGGGTATATCAGATCCGGTTTCAGGTTCAAAGAATTGGACTGATGTACGTCAATTCAATCTAATGTTTAATACTCAACTGGGTAATATATCAGGAGAAGAAGGCAAATTGTATCTAAGACCCGAAACTGCTCAAGGTATATTTGTGAACTTCCTTAATGTGCAGAAAACAACTAGACAAAAAATTCCTTTTGGAATAGCTCAAATAGGTAAAGCATTCAGAAATGAGATTGTAGCTCGTCAATTTATTTTCAGAATGAGAGAATTTGAGCAAATGGAAATGCAGTATTTTGTTCGTCCGGGTGAGGAGATGAAGTGGTATGATTACTGGAAATCACATAGAATGAAATGGCATATATCTCTTGGTACAAGTGATGATAAATTGAGGTATCACGATCACGAAAATCTGGCTCATTATGCCAATGCAGCCGTAGATATCGAATTTGAATTTCCATTTGGCTTCAAAGAGCTTGAAGGAATTCACTCCAGAACAGATTTTGACCTTAAGAACCATTCTGAATTGAGCGGTAAAAGACTTCAGTATTTTGATCCGGAAATAAATGAAAATTATATTCCATATGTTGTGGAAACATCGATTGGAGTTGATAGAATGTTTTTGGCCGTGATGTCAAATGCTTATACAGAAGAGATGGTACCTGATGCTTCTGGCAAGGAATCTGAAAGAATAGTACTGAAAATACCGGCAGCTTTGGCTCCTGTAAAAGCAACTGTATTACCATTGGTAAAAAATA
>Ga0256831_1000359_pt1 | contig 23904 bp, 22 predicted proteins | sample 132544metaG_FD_189087 | JGI IMG/M metagenome (GOLD analysis project Ga0256831, IMG submission 189087) | Hydrothermal vent microbial communities from Lau Basin, Pacific Ocean - 132-544 | ecosystem: Environmental > Aquatic > Marine > Hydrothermal vents | place: Pacific Ocean: Lau Basin | collected... | reverse complement strand
GTCGAGGACGTTGCCAGGGAGATTTTTGTAAAGGCGAGGGAGAAGTTCAGGGGCAAAATCCACGTTAGAGTTATCAGCAACGAGAGCATTCACAAGCACGACGTTATCGCGGAAACGTGGAGCTGAGACGATGAAACTCGTCCACGACCCAATACACGGCGGAATCGAGCTTGATGACTTTGCCGTTAGACTGGTTGACACGCCGGAGTTCCAGAGGCTCAGGAGGATTACCCAGCTCGGTCTGGCTTTCCTCGTCTATCCCTCCGCCAGACACACGCGCTTTGAACACTCCTTGGGGACCTTCCACATAGCTAGACTGATACGGGCTAGGAACTCAGAAATAGGGGAGGGAGTCGTTTACTCGGCCCTTCTCCACGACCTTGGACACTATCCCTTCTCCCACACCCTCGAATGTCTCTACCCGAGGCACGAGGAGAACACGCGCTGGCTCATAAAACACGGCGAAGTCGGAGACGTTCTGAGGGAGCGGTTTTCTATTGGGGAGTTCCTTGGTTTCCTTAAGCATCCGCTCGTGAGTGGTGATATAGACGCGGACAGAATGGACTACCTTGTGAGGGACGCATACTACACCGGCGTTGCCTACGGCCTCGTTGACCTTGAGAGGCTCATCAGGAATCTCAGGTGGGACGGAGAAAGACTGGTTCTCGGCGAGAAGGGCATAATGGCCGGCCAGAACCTCCTGATATCGAGGAGCATGATGTACCCAACGGTTTACCAGCACCATACCGCAAGGATAGCCGGCGCGATGCTCTGCAAGGCCGTTGAACTCGAAGGAATTGCCGAGAGGGAAATACGACAGATGGACGAGATTGACCTCGTTGCAAGGCTCAGGGCGAGCGACAGGCGGGAAGTTAGAGAGCTGATAGGGGCGATAAATGAGCGGAAGCTCTACAAACGCGTCCTCTGGAGCAGTGAAAGGCTTGAGCCGGAGCTCGTTGAGGAACTGAGGAAAGAACTTGAGGAAGAGTTTGACCACCTCGCCTTGCTGGACTACCCCAAGATGCCCAAGTTCGAGGAACGTAACGCCTTCGTCGAATGCAACGGGGAAATCAAGCGTCTCAGTGAGGTCTCGCCGGTTGTGAAGGCCCTCGTCGAGGCTAAGGAAAGCCACTGGCGGTGGGGAATTTACGCGAGGGAGGACATTGGGGAAAAGGTCAGGGAGTTTGTATCAAAAACCCTTAAGTAGTTTAAAGAACATGGAGCTTGCCTCTATTCTCACCTGGGAAAAGCTTTATAACCGGGCCTTTTAAGTTAAGCCGACAAGCTCATCCAAAGGTGGTGTGTTATGGGAAGAAGGGAAGAGATGATTGCGAAGATTAAAGAACTGATGACCCAACCTGAGAGAATCAGGAACATGGGTATCGCCGCTCATATTGACCACGGTAAAACAACACTCAGCGACAACCTGCTCGCTGGAGCGGGAATGATTAGCGAAGAACTTGCCGGAAAACAGCTCGTTTTAGATTTCGACGAGCAGGAGCAGGCGAGGGGTATTACAATCAACGCGGCCAACGTTTCAATGGTTCACAACTACGAGGGACAGGACTATCTTATCAACCTGATTGATACTCCGGGTCACGTTGACTTTGGTGGTGACGTTACGAGAGCTATGAGGGCAATAGACGGTGCCATCATCGTGGTTGATGCAGTTGAAGGTGTCATGCCCCAGACCGAGACCGTTCTCAGGCAGGCCCTCAGAGAATACGTCAAGCCTGTTCTCTTCATCAACAAGGTTGACCGTCTCATAAAGGAGCTCAAGCTCGGCCCGAACGAGATACTCAACCGCTTCGCCAAGATAATCACCGACGTCAACAGACTCATCAAGCGCTACGCCCCGGAGGAGTTCAAGAACCAGTGGCTGGTCAAAGTTGAGGACGGTAGCGTCGCCTTTGGAAGTGCCTACTACAACTGGGCCCTCAGCGTTCCCTTCATGAAGAAGACAGGCGTTACCTTCAAGGACATCGTCGAGCTAACCAACGCCGGTGATCTCAAAACACTCAGGCAGAAGGCTCCGCTCCACGTCGTGGTTCTCGATATGGTCGTTAGGCACCTTCCGAATCCGCTTGAGGCCCAGAAGTACAGGATTCCACACCTCTGGAGGGGAGATATCAATAGCGAGGTCGGCCAGGCTATGCTCAAGTGTGACCCGAAGGGCAAGATGGTCATGGTCGTGACCAAGATAATCATCGACAAGCACGCCGGTGAGGTCGCCACCGGCCGTGTCTGGAGCGGAACCGTCAAGAGCGGTAAAGAGGTTTATCTCATCAACAGCAAGAGAAAAGCTAGAATCCAGCAGGTCGGTATCTACATGGGTCCCGAGAGGATTAACATGGAAGCAGTTCCGGCCGGAAACATTGTAGCGGTTACCGGTCTGCGCGACGCCATGGCCGGTGAGACCGTTGCGGAAGAACCTATTGAGCCGTTTGAGGCCCTCCACTACGTCAGCGAGCCGGTGGTTACCGTCGCCATTGAGGCCAAGAACGTCAAAGATTTGCCGAGGCTCATCGAGGCTTTGAGACAGCTCGCCAAGGAAGATCCAACGCTCCACGTCAAGATTGACGAGGAAACCGGCCAGCACCTCCTCAGTGGTATGGGTGAGCTCCACCTCGAGGTCAAGCTCGTCAAGCTCAAGGAAGACTGGAAGATTGACGTTGACGTTTCACCGCCGATAGTCGTCTACCGCGAGAGCGTCACCAAGAAGAGCCCAATCGTCGAAGGAAAGAGCCCGAACAAGCACAACAGGTTCTACATAACCGTCGAGCCAATGCCCGACGAGATTTACGAGGCCATCAAGGAGGGTATCATCCCGGAGGGTAGACCCAAGAACCCGAAGGAAGTAGCAAAGAAGCTAGCTGAACTTGGCATGGACTACGAGATGGCCAAGGGCATCGTTGACGTTTACAACGGTAACATGTTCTTCGACAACACCAAGGGTATCCAGTACCTCAACGAGGTCATGGACTTACTCGTTGACGGTTTCCACATGGCCATGGACGAGGGACCGCTCGCTAAAGAGCCAGTCATGAAGGTCATAGTCAGGCTCCACGATGCCAAGATACACGAGGACAACGTCCACCGCGGTCCGGCTCAGATATACCCGGCCATAAGGACTGCCATCCACTGTGCCATGATGAAGGCCGGTCCGGTCCTCTACGAGCCCTACCAGAAGGTTATCATCAACGTGCCCTATGAGTACATGGGTGCCGTCAGCAGGGAAATCAACCAGAGGCGCGGTCAGCTCATCGATATGAGGCAGGAAGGAGAAGTCATGATTATCATCGCCGAGGCTCCAGTTGCAGAGATGTTCGGATTCGCGGGAGCGATACGTGGTGCAACCAGCGGAAGGGCCCTCTGGAGCACTGAACATGCGGGCTTCAAGCGCGTTCCGAACGAGCTGGCCCAGCAGATTATCAGGCAGATACGCCAGAGGAAGGGCCTCGACCCGAATCCGCCGACCGAGAAGGACGTCTGCCCACAGCAGTGAGTTTCCAATTCCTTTCCCTTTCTCAATTCTAGAATTTTGGTTCGTTCTCGGCCTAATCCTTTCACTCAGAAAAGAGAAGTCCAAATTTTAACAAATCCGCGTTCAAAGGCGATTAGTTAACTTTTTAAACTCCCCCCTCAAGTTAGGGTCGGAACTCATGAGGTCCCCTCGTAAACGGCGGGTTTCCCGCTCGAGGGGGCTGAGGTTCGAAAAATTTAAAAAGCCGTCCTAGTCAATCGGACTAGACCAAAATTTGGAGGTGTTTGAAAATGGCAAAGGAGAAGCCACACGTTAATATAGTGTTTATCGGCCACGTCGACCACGGAAAGAGTACAACCATCGGAAGACTGCTCTTCGATACCGCCAACATTCCGGAGAACATCATCAAGAAGTTCGAGGAGATGGGTGAGAAGGGTAAGTCCTTCAAGTTCGCTTGGGTCATGGACAGGCTCAAGGAGGAGCGCGAGAGGGGTATCACCATTGACGTCGCCCACACCAAGTTCGAGACTCCGCACAGGTACATCACCATCATTGACGCTCCGGGCCACAGAGACTTCGTTAAGAACATGATTACCGGTGCCAGCCAGGCTGACGCTGCAGTTCTTGTGGTCGCTGCCACCGATGGTGTCATGCCCCAGACCAAGGAGCACGCCTTCCTTGCCAGGACCCTGGGTATAAACCACATAATCGTCGCCATCAACAAGATGGATATGGTCAACTACGACCAGAAGGTCTTCGAGAAGGTCAAGGCCCAGGTCGAGAAGCTCCTCAAGATGCTCGGCTACAAGGACTTCCCGGTTATTCCGATTAGCGCTTGGGAAGGCGACAACGTCGTCAAGAGGAGCGACAAGATGCCCTGGTACAAGGGTCCAACCCTCATCGAGGCCCTCGACCAGATACCCGAGCCACCGAAGCCAGTCGACAAGCCTCTCAGGATACCGATTCAGGACGTCTACTCCATCAAGGGTGTCGGTACCGTCCCAGTTGGTAGGGTTGAGACCGGTGTTCTCAGGGTTGGCGACGTAGTCATCTTCGAGCCAGCTTCAACAATCTTCCACAAGCCCATCCAGGGTGAAGTCAAGTCCATCGAGATGCACCACGAGCCACTCCAGGAGGCTTACCCGGGTGACAACATCGGATTTAACGTCCGTGGCGTTGGTAAGAACGACATAAAGCGCGGTGACGTTGCCGGACACACCACCAACCCGCCGACAGTTGTCAGGCCGAAGGACACCTTCAAGGCCCAGATAATCGTCCTCAACCACCCAACCGCTATTACAGTTGGCTACACCCCGGTACTTCACGCCCACACCACCCAGGTCGCTGTTAGGTTCGAGCAGCTCCTTGCTAAGCTCGACCCGAGAACAGGAAACATCGTTGAAGAGAACCCGCAGTTCATCAAGACCGGTGACTCAGCCATCGTCATACTCAGGCCGACCAAGGCCATGGTCATCGAGCCGGTCAAGGAGATACCACAGCTCGGTAGGTTCGCCATCCGTGACATGGGCCAGACCGTCGCTGCCGGTATGGTTATCTCCATCCAGAAGGCCGAGTGATTTCTCCGGCCTTTCCTTTACTTCCTAAACCTTAGGAGGGACGGAAATGCAGAAGGCGAGGATTAAGCTTGCTAGTACAAACATCAAGGCCCTCAACGAGGTCACAGACCAAATTAAGCAGATAGCCGAGAGAACCGGTGTCAGGATGAGTGGTCCGATACCGCTCCCGACCAAGAGGATAAGGATAACCACCAGAAAGAGCCCGGACGGAGAGGGTTCGGCCACCTTCGACCGCTGGGAGCTTCGCGTTCACAAGAGGCTCGTCGACATCGAGGCCGACGAAAGGGCCATGCGCCAGATTATGCGCATCCGCGTTCCCGAGGACGTCACCATCGAGATTGAGCTCATCTCCTGATTCCTCTCCTTTATGCGCCGGGGTAGCCTAGCCTGGGAAGGCGCGGGCCTGGAGAGTCCGTGGGCGTTTGCCCGCCAGGGTTCAAATCCCTGCCCCGGCGCCAAAACCCTTCTATCACCGTTTTCTCGTTAAGAACCTTTGTTGTGACGCAGAAAAGCTCGCTCTCTTTATTCAATGCTCGCAACGAAAATAGAAGAGGGAAATGAAGGGCAGTTCAATGGCGCCTTCTCCTCTGTCTCGGCCTGTTCTTTCCCCATCTTCGCCTGTACTCCTTCTCAAGCTCATCCCTTCTAACCATCTCGCGGTACTCCCTGGGCAGTTCTTCGCTCAGCTCTGACTTCCTGACGTCAACGCCAGCCTGCCTTGCTATGTGCCTAAACCTTCTCAGTTCTCCTGGCTGAATAAATGTTATCGCCTTACCCCTCCGGCCCATCCTCCCGGTTCTCCCAATCCTGTGGATGTACTGCTCCGCGTTCATCGGTATGGAGTAGTTAACAACGTGGGTAATCTCGGGGACGTCCAGACCCCTAGCGGCAACATCCGTCGCAACCAGAACCCTTGTTCTACCTTCCTTAAAGCGCCTGAAGGTTTTCTCCCTGGATGGCTGGCTCATGTCACCGTTGAGGACATCAGCCCTAAAGCCGTCCTTTCTAAGCCTTTCAGCCAGCTCCCTTGTTTCCACCTTCGTCTGGCAGAAAACTATACCGTAGAAGTCACCGCTAAGAATTTTCCGCAGGATTCCATAGCGTCTTGCGGGAACGGTCTCTACAAACTCCTGTTCTACCTCACCCGGAACGAGCTCGTCCCTGCTGACGATTACAACCTCCGAGTTTCTCATGTACTTCTTGGCGAGTAAAAGCACTTCCATCGGCATCGTCGCCGAGAACATCATAACGCGCTTCTTTCTGGGTGTTGCCCTGAAAATCGCCTCGATGTCCTCCTGAAAGCCCATGTCCAGCATCTTATCGGCCTCGTCAAGGACGAAGAAGCGAAGGGAGTCGAGCTTAAGGGTGCCACGCCTGATGTGGTCGAGAACTCTGCCGGGTGTTCCAACGACTATTTGGGCCGTTTTAAGTGCCCTTATCTGAGGGCCTATTGGCTGACCGCCGTAGACCGCGTAGATGTCAATCTTTCGCTTTCCGCGAAGAGAGCGGAGCTCCTCACTCACCTGAATTGCCAGCTCCCTGGTTGGGGTAAGGATAAGAGCCTGAACTCTCCTTTGTCCGGCCTCAACCATATCGAGGATTGGCAGACCAAAAGCCGCCGTCTTTCCAGTGCCAGTTTTCGACTGACCAACAATATCGTTCTTCCCGAGGAGAATCAGTGGTATGACTTCCTTCTGAACGTCGGTGGGCTCAAAAAAGCCCTTTTTCCCCACGGCCTCAACTGAGGCCTCCGATAAGCCAAGCTCCTTAAAACTCATTTTCCAAATCTCCTTAACGCTGAAGTCTCAAACGCGCCCCTTCTCAGAACGCGCCGAGGAGAAACGCGCTTTGGCGGGCCGGGGGGGATTTGAACCCCCGACCTGCGGATTAAGAGTCCGCCGCTCTAACCAGGCTAAGCTACCGGCCCACGACCCGAGACCATAGAGGAGAAGCGTGTTTATAAATCTTTCGGTAAAATCTTCTGACAATATACAGAAAAATTTATAAACCGTACTACTGCCCTATATTTGGCAACGCGGGGGTTGCCGAGCCTGGTCAAAGGCGCGGGATTGAGGGTCCCGTCCCGTAGGGGTTCCGGGGTTCAAATCCCCGCCCCCGCACCAGAAACTTTCTGAGAGTTAAAAAACTCCTTATTCCTCGTCCTCGACGTATGGAGCGGTGATGACCTTCCTTATTTCTCTAGCTTTCTTCTCTCCGATGCCCTCGACTTCCTTGAGCTCCTCCTCACTCGCCGTAAAAACCCTCTCGACGTTGCCAAAGTGCTTCAAAAGCCTTTTCGCCAGCGTTGCGGAGACGTTGGGCAGGCCCTCTACTATTAGCCTCTGCCTCTCCGCCAGCGTTAAGGCTTTCTTCTCGCTCCTCAAGCGGACTTCCTTCTTCCTCTCCTCCTGCTCTCGCTTCGCCAGGAGGTAAATGTAGCTGGCGGTTTCCTCCTTGCCCGAGGAGAAAAGCACAGGAACGCCCCAGTCGAGCGTTACGGCTGTTATGGCCCCCCTTATCGCGTTTGGGTGAACGTTCCTGATGCCGTAGAGCTCGCCCTCGATTATGATGACGGGCTTTGCATAGGCCCTCTTTAGCCTCTCGACCTGGTCGAAGAGCCTGCCGTCTATGATGGACTGAATGAAGTCGTTGGCGCTCTTCCTCTCTATTCCAACATCCTCGCTGACCACGTAATCGGCAACGTCCAAAGTTTTAACCTCCACTTCGGCGCCGAGTTCCTTCAACAGCTTAGGAACACCGCTCCTCAGCTCGCGGGAATCAACGTAGACAACTATGCCCTTCGGCTTTCTCACGAAAATCGGCTTTATCGGGAGCTCTCCAGCGTGCTTTTCGGCTTCAGCTTTTTCCTTTTCGGCCTTCTGATTCCCTTTACCCTCACTCACTTTAGCAGATTTAGGTCTCTCCCGTTTTAACTTTAGAAATGCATCAAGGGGTGTTATTTTGCCCTTTCCCATCGGCGCACTCTCCGGAGCTTTTTCCTTTATTTTACCCTCCTTCTCACGTTTCTTTTCGAGTTCTCTGGTGATTCTCTTGATTGCGTCGAACATTCCCCTCTCCTTTCTCCGGGAGCTCCAGTAGTAGGCTTCATCGCGAGTCCCCTTGGCCATGAGGATGACTACCCTGCCGGGCCTGTGTCTGCCGGTTCTGCCACGCCTCTGAATGCTCCTTATTGCCGACGGGACCGGCTCGTAGAAGACGACCAAATCCACCTCCGGGACGTCAAGGCCCTCCTCGCCGACGCTTGTTGCAACGAGAACGTTGAAATCTCCCCTGGAGAAAGCGTCAAGGACTTCCTTCTGCTCCTTTTGACTCATTCCCCTGTCACTTCTCCTGCTGGCCTGGCCTATGAACCGTCTGGCGGAAATTCCCATTGATTCAAGCTCTTCCACGATTTTTTTACCCGTGTCCCTGTAGTTTGTGAAGACGATTATCTTGGAGTTCGGCTTTTCTTCAAGTTGCCTGCGGATTATCTCCTTAAGCTTCTCCATTTTCGGGTGGTCTATTCCACTCTCCTTGGCCTGGACGAGGAGGTAGGTTATCTTCCTCATGCGGGGGTCCTCTATGAGTTCCCTGCTCGATTTTGAGCGGTCTTTGCGGAGCTTTTTGATGTAGTTCCTGAGTGCAGTTAGACCCTGCGTCTCCAAGAGCTCGATGGCATGATGGAGTTTCATGGCCTTGGCCTGGTGTTTCTTAAGGTGGCCTATGGAGTAATCTCCCTTAGCTATCGCCTGGTTTATCTTCGAGCCGGCCAGTAGGACTTCCCTCTTTGGAACGTCTGGAGAAGAGGAGCTTATTAAACCGGCATCTGCGAGGGGCTTAAGGCTCTCCTTCAGCATCTCGCGGAGAATTTTTCTGACCTCCTTGTATATCCCGGGCAACTCAACCCTTACCCACTCGAAGGCTATCCTCTGGACGTAGGGCTTCACATCGGGAGAACTCTCGGTTCTCACCTCTATGCGCTCGATACCGAGGTTGTTAACTATTTCCCTTATCTTCTCCTCGTCGCTACCGGGTGAAGCCGTCAGGCCCAGAACGAGGGGGTGCCTCGCCGTCTTAAGATACTCCTTCGCGATAAAGACGTAGGCGTAGTTACCCACCGCCCTGTGGGCCTCGTCTACAACGAGCAGAACGACGTCTTCCAGGGAAATTCTACCGGTCAGGATGTCGTTCTCAACTGTCTGAGGAGTAGCTGTGATTACTACGCTCTCCTCCCAGAGCTTCCTTCTCTTCTCGGGAGAAAGCTCTCCGGTGAGGACGTTTATCCTCTCCGGCGGGAGGTTGAAGAGCTTTTTAAAGCTCTCCGCGTGCTGAACCGCGAGGGGCTTCGTAGGGGCCAGAAAGAGAACCTTTCCCCCATACTTCGAGAGCCTGTAGTCGGCTATGAGCATCGCTATGAGGGTCTTCCCTAACCCGGTGGGCAGAACAACGAGGCAGTTTCGCTCCTTACAGCGGGCGTATATTACCTCCTGATAAACTCGGGGTTCGATTAGGTCTCTCCTGAGATAGCCCATACTCTAAGTGACGAGAGTGGAGATAAAAAGCTTCTCATATCGAGCTCAGAAACTTCCAGGCGAGGGTGAAAACGGGGGATAGATGTCGCACTCTAGCTAGGAGGAGAACGTTGTTAATGGCCGGAAAGGTCTTCAGGAGAACGAAGAGCAGGGCGAAGGCTTTGAACGCACGTGAAAACTGGCCCATCTTGAGGGAAAACCACAGCAGGGCCGTCCCAAGAAGGGTGTACGCCATGTAACTGAGGACAAAGGAAGGAACATCGTCCAGCCTGTGGGCAATAACGGGATTGGCCTCGGAGAATCCTATCTCAATACCGTAGAGGGTCGTTGTCAAATCCACTAGCGAGGCCATGAGGAAGAGGGCTATGAGCAGGGAGTTTGATACTCTCATGAGTGGTTACCACCTACATAAGAACCTACACGGTGAATGGTTTAAACCTTTTCCCCAAGTCAATAACATGCTACTCACGAACCACGCCATGGAAAGGCTCGTCAAAAGGCTCGCAAAGAAGAGGAAAATCGGAAGAATCTACGCCCATCTCTGGGAATTCCTCGACCGCTCGGTTAGAATTGACTTGAAAGAGGGGGTTGTAATTTTTACGGACGGGAAAAAGAGCCTCGTCTGCGTTGAACTAGAGTGTGAAAGGCTCCCCAAGGAGGAAATACGAAAGAGGGTCGAGAAGCTGAGAGATGCCTACCGGTGCGTCTTCCTTGACGGGAGAATCGTTAGGGAAACCGTTCCCCTTAAATTTTTGAGTGAAATCCCCGATGGCACATATTGTTTTTATATTAACAGGGAAAAGAAAAGCCTCTACGTGGGTAGCGAGAGGCCCCTCCTCGCGATAACATTCCGGCCGGCCAAGAAGGGTGAAAGGGAAAAGTTTGAAACTCAGGCGTTCCCTTCGAGGGGCACCACAAGTATCTCCCCAAAGGGCTCCTCCTGAACTAGGTCAACCTTTCCCATGTTCGCGAGGAAAAGCAGGTAGAGGAAAGTTCTCGCGATGACCTTGGGGGTGTTGTCGAACACCAGGTCCCAGAACCTTATCGGCCTCTTCGTTTCATCGTAGAGCCTTTTGACTATCTCGTAGAGCCTGTTGACGTGTTTCTCGATATCAACCCTGAAGTCGTCAACGACGAACACTTCTTCCTCAATCTCTTCCCTTTTCCTCTTCCGCGGTTTTCTCCTCTCCGCCTCTTCAAGTGCGTCCATCAGGGCCTCTATGAGATCATCGAATGTGTAGTAGCGTTCGACTCTCCTGAGGGGAGGGGCCAGTGGCTCAACTTCAACACGAATCTTTTCCTCTTCCTTTTCCTCTTCCCCTTCCTCTTCCTCGTAAAGCAACGCCTCGCTCTTCATTCTCACAAGGATTGAAGCGGCAAGTATTGCCCTCGCTGAGACCCTGAGGTCTAGCTCCTTCATCTCCCTGAGCCTTTGGATGTACTTTTCGGTCAGGTCAACGATGTCTATGTTCCACGGGTCAACGCGTCCCATCTGAACGAGCTGGAGGAGTATGTCAATGGGCGTTATTTCCTCTTCCCTTTTCGATTCCATTCTCAGCCCTCCAGACGGCCAAACATCTCCCTGTGCTCCTCGTCGCTTTTCCTCCTAATCTCCTCGAGTATCTTCCTGGCCTTCTCAAGGCTGAGCGAGACGACCTTGGAGACGCCGTTCCTCATGGTTACCCCTATAATCCTGTCGGCGTTGGCCATCATGACGTCGCGGTGGGTTATTACAATAAACTGGCTCTCCTGCGAGGCTTCTTTAATCAAATCCGCAACGCGCTTGACGTTTGCATCGTCGAGGTGTGCGTCTATCTCGTCGAGGAGGTAGAAGGGCGCCGGTTTGTAGCGCTGTATCGCAAAGACAAAGGCCAGTGCTATTATCGCCTTCTCGCCACCGCTCATTGCCTCAATCCTCTTGACGTCCTTTCCGGCGGGCTTTGCCTCAATTTCAAGGCCCCCTGCGAACGGGTCCTCTGGGTTTTCAAGGATTAACCTCGCCTCCCCGCCGGGGGAAAGCTTGGCGAACAGCTCTGAGAAGTTCTTCGCTATCGCCTCCAGCGTCTGAAGGAAGACCTGCTTTTTCTGGCCCTCTATCTCCTCGATGAACTCCTCTATGCTTTCCTTTTCGGCAAGAACCTGCTCGCGCTTGCTCTTCAGCTCGAGATAGCGCCTCTCAACGACCTCGAAGTCCTCGATGGCCTTCATGTTGACGGGTTCGAGGGAGCGTATCTCCTCCTCCATTCTCTCGATTTCTTCCCTTAGGGCCTCAAGCTCCAGTGGGATTTCCTTTATGGACTTAATCAGTTTCGCGTCGAAGTGTTTGAGCTGGTTTCTCTTCTCTTTGAGCGTATTCTGGGCCTGTGCCAGCTTTATCTTGAGGGTGTTGGCCTCTATCCTCAGCTCCTGGAGTCTGTTGCTCAGCTCGTCCTTCTCCTTCCTCAGTTCCGCTATCGTTTTCTTCAGCCTCTCACGCCTATCGCGGAGCTCCTTCAGCTCGTCCTTTACGTTCTCCTCCGCCTTTTTCAGCTCTTCCAGCTCGGCTTTAAGCCTCGTTATAGCCTCCTCGTTTTCCTTTATGTTTGCCTGAAGGGCGTTTATCTTGTTTATCAGCCCCTCAATTTCCTCCTCGAGGTCGGCCTTTCTCGGGAGGAGTTCCTCGTTTATCCTGCTCTCAAGCCCCTCAAGTTTGCTCTCCACCCTGCTGAGCTCCTCTTTGAGTTTGCTAATTTCCCCTTCAACTTCCCTGATTCTGGCGTTGAGTTCCCTTGCCTCCGGGTTGTCAAGGGCCTTTCTGAGCTTCTCCCTCTTCTTTTCGAGCCTCTCAATTCTTCCACGGAGCTTTGCCATCTCGCCCTTTGCTTCCTCTATCTTTGATGTGAGGGTCTCAATCAGGCTCTCGTTCTCCGTTATTTCTTCCTTCAGGGCTCTGTCCTCTGCCAAGAGCCTCTCGAGGTCCCGCTGGAGAACCTGTAAATCCTTCGATAGCTCGCTCTTCTTCATGCGGAGCTCAAAGATTGTATTCTCCAGCCCCTTCCTCTCGGCTTTGAGGGAGTTTATCTCCGCTTCAATCGCCTCTTTTTCACGCTCAAGCTTCTCAACTTTCCTTCTAATCTCCTCGACGTTTACACCGAGCCTGCCCCTCGGCCTGTAGTGACCGCCTGTTATGGCACCGCTTCTCTCAAGGAGCTCCCCCCCAAGGGTCACCATTCTAACCCTGCCTATGCCAACGCTTCTCGCCTCGTCCATGTCCTCAACGATGAGCGTGTCGCCGAGTGCATATGCTACAGCGTTCTTAAAACGGGGGTCGTAGGAAACGACGTCCATGGCCGGAACTCCGAGGGCGGGGTTTTCTCTCATCGAGCGGGGCTTTATCTTGTTGAGGGGTAGAAAGGTCAGCCTCCCGAGTTTCCTTTCCTTGAGGAGCCTTATCGCTTTTTCAGCAACCCTGTCGTCTTCGACAACGATACTGTCGTAGTTTCCGCCGAGGGCCACCTCAACCGCCAGGGAATACCTGCCGTCTTTGACGGTTATCAACTCGCCCAGGGACCCGTAGAGGCCGGGGATGTTGCTGGCCTTGAGGAACTCAACGGCGCGGTTACCCCTGACTTCTCTCTGGGCTTCGGCCTTTATGAGTTCTTCCTTTGCCTTCGCAAGTTCGGGTTCAATCTTTCTGAGTCCTCTCGTCTTCTCCTCGAGTTCTTTTTCAAGCTTCCTGAGCCTCGCCTCGGCCTTTGAGAGCTTTCCGTCAACCTCGGACAGCTCGGAGCGCTTTTCTTCGAGTGCCCTCTTCGTTTCCTCAATCTTTTCGCGGAGGACGTTCCTCCTGAGCTGGGCCTTTGTTATCCTGGCCTTAGCCTTTTCGATTTCTTCCCTGAACTTCTCGATTTCGCTTTCCCTCATGTAGAGGCCCTTCTTGGCCTCTTCAAGCTCTTCAACGACCTTATCAAACTCCTCCCTGGCGAGGGAGTAGCGCCTGTCAATCTCACCGAGCTTTACAACCAGCTCGTTCCTCACGCTTTCCAGGCTCTTTATGTCGGCCAGGAGCTTCTCCCTTCTCTTAGACCATCTCTTAATGGCGTTTCTGCTCTTTTCTATCTCCTCACCTATTCTCTTGAGCTCGTCCTTGGCCTTCGCGAGTCTCCTCTGGCTCTCCTCGATTTCCCGCTGGGCATTCTCAATGTTCCTTCTGGCCATCTCAATCTTTGACCTTACCTCGCTTATCCTCCTCGTTACCTCCAGAATCCCGTCCTCGCTCTTCTCCTCAAGCTCCCTCTCGACTTCGGCAAGCTCTCTCTCCTTGGCCACTATTTCCTTCGCTATCTCCTTGAGTTTAGCGTTTAGGGCCTCTATTTCCGCCTCAATCTCCCTGTCCCTTGCGCCCTCTTCCTCAATCAGGTTTTCAAGTCTCTTAATTTCCCCGAGGAGAAGAGTAACCCTCGCCCTCTCCACTCTCTCCTTGAGGTCGAGGTATCTTAAGGCGTCGTTTCGCTCCTTTTCGAGTTTGTCGAGCTGGGCCTTGACTTCCCTTATGAGCAGGTCAACGCGCGCAAGGTTCTCCTCAGCCTGCTTGAGTTCCTTCAGGGCTTTCTCCTTTTTGGAATCGTACTCGGCTATTCCCGAGATGTCATCTATTATGAGCCTCCTCTCTGTTGGCGACATCTTGATGAACTTCGTTATGTCCCCCTGAAGGACGATGTTGTAACCATCTGGAGAAATCATGGCCGCGCTCAGGAGGTCTATTATCTCGCTCCTGCTCGTCCTTTTTCCGTTGAGCCAGTATGTGCTCCTCCCATCCTTGTAAACGCGCCTCTTGATTACGACCTCATCCTCATCAATCGGGAAACCCCTGTCCTCGTTGTTGAAGTACATAGCCACCTCGGCGTATTTCGCTGGGGGTTCGCTTTTTGAACCCGCGAAGATTAGGTCGCTTATCCTGCTCGCGCGCATGGCCTTCGCCGAGAGGCCCCCCAGAACGAAGAGAACGGCGTCACCGATGTTGCTCTTTCCAGAACCGTTTGCACCCACTATGGCGGTAAAACCCTTTGCGAGCGGAACAACGACCTTTTTGTTACCGTAGGATTTGAAACCCTTCATTTCTATCTTCTCGATGTAAGGCATAGCTCACACCTAAGTGGAGAAGGGGGAGGGATGATATATAAACCTCACTCAACGATTCTTTTTAACATTGCAAGGATTCTTTCATCTATCCCGTCACTAACAGTTACATAAAAATCCGAATTTGAAAGGATTGCCATGTCTCTCAGCTTTCCCACAAAGCGAAGTGTTCTTTCAAGGCCGTTCTCAAGGAGCAGGTACTCAAAGGCATCTAGAATGACTGTGCCAGAATTATCCAGCAGTGCATTCCAAACCTTTTGCTCTATAACATAGAGGTTAGTTGGTTCAATTGCGTTTGGGTGTCTTACTCTTGTTACCCATATATGAACTATATTTTGAGTTGGGATCTCGCCCGGCATTTTTCGGGTTATGAGAATTTTCTTATCGGAGATAGTTTCTAGTATGGCTGGAAGTGTCCTGTAATTTATGACCCTACGGAATTTTCCATGGGTTTTTCTTCGTAGGAACATATGTCGCCACTTCCTCATGAATTATAGAACACATTGGAACATCTAAGTTGGTCTACTAGTACTTGAGACAATCTGTTTATAAGTTTTACTGGCCAATTAGATAACAATTTAAGTTTTAAATTGAAGAAAAGAAAATTCAATGCAATACTTTCAAAGTTCACTCACTTCTCTCACAGAGTTCGAGAAGAACACCGGTAACAGCCTTTGGGTGTACGAAAGCAATCTTGGCCCCACCGGCTCCAATCCTAGGCTCCTCATCGATGAGCCGATAGCCCTTCTCCTTGAGCTCCCTAAGGTGCTCCTCAATGTTCGTAACGCCGAGTGCTATGTGGTGTATCCCCTCACCGCGCTTGGCTATGAACTTTGCTATTGGCGAGTCTTCAGTGGTCGGCTCAAGAAGCTCAATCCTGCTTTCTCCAATGTGGATTATCGCTGTCCTGACCTTCTGGTCCGGGACTTCCTCAATCTCGTCAACCTTGAGCCCAAGGCCCTCCCAGACCTTTATGGCCTCCTCCAGGTTCTTAACGGCTATACCAACGTGGTCTATCTTCTTAAACATCCAATCACCCCCAGAGATCCGCTTTAAGTTTTTTCATGATAATTTGAGAGGCTGAATAGGGGTCAAGCTTTCTCTCCACAACTTTCTCAATAAGTTCTCTGGACTCCCCTTTCTCAAGTTTTTCCTCTACTCTTTTTGCTATTGACGATGCTATGATTGTTTTCACTTCCTCCCTGGCGCGGAAAGCCCTGCGCTCCTTCAACCTTCCGCTCTCCTCCATGTGCTTCCTGTGGCTCTTTATTGCCTCCCACAGGGGTCTAACGCCTTTGAGGGTGAATGCTGTCGTTTCAACTATCGGGGGTTCCCAGCTGAGCTGTTTCCATTTGTCCCTCTCGAATTCTAGCGCCATCTTGAGTTCCAGGTAAACCATCTCGACGCCTTCCCTGTCGGCCTTGTTGATGGCGAAAATATCGGCAACCTCCATGAGGCCGGCCTTTATGGCCTGAACTTCATCGCCGAGACCCGGAACGGTCACGAGAACGACGGTGTCAGCTGTTTTGACTATATCAACTTCAATCTGGCCGACTCCAACCGTCTCGACGAATATCAGGTCGTAGCCTGAGGCGTCCAGAACCTTTATAGCATCGTTAGTGGCTTTTGCCAGACCGCCAAGGGAACCCCTGGTTGCCATACTCCTTATGAAAACTCCCGGGTCCGTGGAGTGCCTCTGCATCCTGAGCCTGTCTCCCAGTAAAGCGCCCCCGGTGAATGGCGAAGTAGGGTCAATGGCAATGACCCCGACCCTGTGGCCATCCTCTCTGGCCAGCTTTATTAGCTTGTCAAGAAGCGTCGACTTTCCCGAGCCGGGCGGACCTGTAATCCCGACAACATACGCCCTGCCGGTGTGCGGGTAAATCTTCCGTATTATTTCCCTCGCCTTATCCTCATCGTTTTCAACGAGGGTTATCAGCCTTGCTATTGCCTTTTTATCCCCTGATAGGGCCAGCTGGATCAATGACTCTACACTCTCCATTTTCATCACTGGAGAAATTATCCAGCTGAATAAATATAAAGTTAAGCGTTTTTGAATCTCTTTAGTTTTTCAACTGCCTTGTCAACGAACTCTATCACCGTCTTTAATGGAGTCCCAGGGCCAAACACTTCCGCAACACCCATTTTCTTAAGCTCCTCCGCGTCGTCGGGCGGGATTATACCCCCGGCGAATATGACTATGTCCTCGTTTGGCTTTATCCCCCTCTCCTCGAGGAGCTTGATTATCTTTGGAATCAGAACCATGTGTGCCCCAGAGAGTATGCTTATGCCCAGAACGGCGGCATCTTCCTGAATTACAGTCTCAACTATTTGCTCCGGTGTTTGCCTTATTCCCGTGTAGATAACCTCATAACCGGCTTCCTTTAAAGCCCTCGCAACGACCTTCGCTCCTCTGTCGTGACCGTCAAGACCGGGTTTCGCTATCACAACGCGAACCTTTGAGCGCTCAACCATGAACACCACCGCAGAAAATTGGACGTGTGAATATTTAAACCTTTGTCAAAGTTCAAGACTTATCTTTACGTTGGATATTTTGTCCATAAGTGTTTTAAACCCAAAAGAGTCTCATCTACCATGCTTCACGATGCTCACACTCACACGCTTTACTCGGACGGAGAAGGTGAGGTCGTTGATAACATAGCCGAGGCCGAAATGAAAGGCCTCTTACTGGTTGCTATAACGGATCATGTCCACTACCTGAGTGAGGGAAGCTTCAACGCCTATCTGGGTGAAATCGGGCGCTGGGGCAGGGAAAGCGACATAACAGTTTTAGCGGGAGTGGAGGGGAACATAACCCCGAACGGTGTAGATGTCCCTGGCTGGATGGCGAGAAAGCTGGACTTCGTGATTGCGAGCGTTCACGAGTGGGTTGAACGGCCTGAGGAATACCTGAACCTCGTCAGGATCGCCCTCACCGATGAGAACGTTGACGTGATAGGCCACTTTGGGGCGAACTTTCCTTACATAGGTTACCCCCTCTGGGAGGAACTCCTTGAGATAATAAAACTCGCCGAAGAAAACGGTAAGGCCTTTGAGATAAGCTCCAGCTACCGCGTTCCCGATTTGGAGTTCGTTAGGGAGTGCATTAAACGGGGGGTTAAACTTACCTTTGCCAGCGACGCCCACAGGCCGGAGAATGTTGGAAACGTTGGCTGGAGTGTAAACCTTTTCAAAAAGGCCGGAGGAAGGCTGGAGGATTTACTATTCAGTGAGTACCTTTAGCCCGATGACGAGCTACTCCCGGCTGAGATGTGATGAGCCACCTACCGGCCGAGGGCTTTTAAGCCAAAACCCCAACATTCGACCATGAAGAGGCCCGAGAAAATTCTGCTGGTTACGGGCAGGCTCGCCGAGCCCCTCGTCAGGAAGTACGGTGAGGGTTGCGACGTCTTCGTTACACCAGTCAGCGTCGCGGCCTTCCTCACACCTGAGCTCATAGTCCATTACCTCAAAAAGGCCGGAATCAAGAGAGGAAACTACGACCTTATTCTAATCCCCGGCCTCGTTCGGGGCTCCGCTCAGGTTATAGAGGACGAACTTGGGGTTCCAACGTTCAAGGGCCCTAGGAATGCTATGGATTTGCCCCAGATACTTAAGGCCCTGAGGAAGGGCTTCAAGCTGAGCAGGGAAAAGCCAGCCGATGAGCTCTTCTCCCTCGACGGCCTGAAAAAAGCAGAGGACATCCGGAACAGAACACGGAATAGGCGCTACATTGAAAAGGCCCTAAAAAGGCCCTGGAACGTTCTCATTGGAAACCTGCCAGCTGGGAGGGACTTTCCGGCCCGGATTCTCGGCGAGGTCGTCGATGCCCCGAGGCTCGGCGTTGAAAAGACCGTTGAGAGGGCCCTCTACTACCTCCGTGAGGGTGCTGACATAATAGACATCGGCATGGTGGCCGGGGAGACGAATCCAGACTTCATCGAGGAAATCCCGGAAATCCGCGAGCAACTCATGGAGAAGGGCTTTGAAGTACCGATTAGCTTCGACTCCCTCAACACGGCTGAGATTGAGATGGCTCTGGACTACGCCGACCTCTTCCTGAGCGTTGATGCCGGAAACGTTGAGGAACTCGTAACGGAAAAGCCCGTGGTTCTAATCCCGACGAACCAGAGGAGGGGCTTCTTCCCGGTTAAGCCTTTGGAGAGGGTTGAGTTCCTGGAGGAGCTCAAGGAAAGGGCCCTTGGGCTGGGCTACAAAACGGTCATTCCGGACCTAATCCTCGAGCACGTGCCATACCTTGCGCGTTCCATAACTGCCTTCCAGCTCTACCGCGAAAGGAACCCCGACGACGTTCTGCTCGCCGGAGTCGGCAACGTGGTTGAGCTATACGATGCGGACAGCGTCGGGATAAACGCCCTCCTTGCTGGAATCTCAAGGGAGCTTTCGATAAACCTGCTCCTGACAACCGAGACGAGCGCAAAGGCTAGGGGCTCGATCAGGGAGCTGAAACGAGCCTTGGACATGAACCTCTTCGATATGCCCAAGGACCTCGGCTTCGACCTTCTGATTTTAAAGGAGAAGAGGGCCAATGACTGGAAATTTGAACCCACCCAAAAGATTGTCGAGGCAAAGGAGAGGCCTGTTAGGCTGGAGCCCGTTTACTTCAGGATATGGGTCGAGGACGGGAGAATCTGGGTCAACGCTCATCGCGGGACGGAGGCAATTCTTACAATCGTCGGCGACGAACCGAACGCGATAATCGACACGATTCTGGAGCACTTTGAGATAAGCCCGAGGCACGCCTTTTACCTCGGAAGGGAGCTGGAGAGGGCTAAAACTGCTCTAAAGATAAGGAGGAGCTACGTTCAGGAGGTTGAACTTTTTCCCGACTTCTACTAAAGGTTCTGCATCGCCGGTTTCCTGAAGAGCTCGTCAAGCTCGGCCCTCTTTGCACTTATCTCCGAGTATAGCTCACTCAGTTTTTCGTTCCCGGGATATTTTAGTTTGAGGCTCATAAGTAGGCCCTCAAGAAAGCTTAGAATCGAGAGCCTTATGTAGTCCTCGCCCTTCTTGGTCTCAAGGCCTTCGTTCAGCCTCACAAATGACTCAACGCGTTCGATTAGCTCTCTTTCTCCAAGTTCTTCCAGAATGGCCTTTACTCTCTCGACTTCCTCAACTTTCATAGCTCCACCTCCATCTTAAAGAACTCGACGGCGTTTTTTTCGGTTTCCCTTTCCACTTCCTCAAACTCAAGCCCCTGGAGTTTTGCTATCCACTCGATGGCAACGCGGACGTTGCACGGGACGTTACGCTGTCCCTTGAAGGGGCTCATGTACGGTGAATCGGTCTCAGTGAGCAGGTAATCGAGGTCTATAGCCTCGGCAACCTCCTTCACCTCTGGGATGAAGACTATCCCCGTGTTTATGCCAATCAGGTGGCCGTTCTCGACTATCTCTTTGGCCAGCTCAACACTTCCGGCGTAAGAGTGGAAGTATGCCCTGACCCCGACCCTCTGGACGAGCTCGTAAGCCTCTTTTTCTGCATCTCTCGCATGTATCACAACCGGAAGGTTGAGTTCGAGGGCGAGCCCAAGGAAGTGCCTGAAGATTTCCCTCTGGTTTTCCCTCTGCTTCTCGTTCTCCGCGTAGTGGTAGTCGAGGCCTATCTCCCCGATGGCGACTATCTCGTCCTTGTGCCCAAGGATGAACTCCTCGACCTTCTTCACCTTCTCCCAGTTGCCTCTCCGCGCTTCGTTTGGGTGGTAGCCAAGGGTGGGAAAGATAAAGCCGAAGTACGGTCTCAGTAGCTCCCAGCTCTTCCAGACGTGGGCCTTCCGGTACTCGGTTATGGAGTCCACAACTGCCTTCAGTTCTCTCTGGCACTCCTCGATGACCCTTGGTGCCTCCTTCTTGTAGAACTCGAAGTGCGCGTGAGCGTCAATCATGGGAGTCGGTAGGCTCGCTCATAGAAAAACTTTTCTTTTGAATTTCCGATAGGGATAATGGCGTTAGAAAATGGAGCGAGATCCAAGTGAGATAATGAGAGAAATCGTCAACAGATTGAAAAATCTCTCAGCGAAGGAGCTTTTAAGCTATGCAATCTTTAACGAAGAAGAAGAGGCTAAATATTACGCGGAGTTGGCAAGACGGGCAAAGAGACGAAGTGTCAAGGTTCTCTTCGAGAAAATGAGCGAAGAAAGTAAGCTTCACGAAAATACCCTAAGAAACCTTTTTGATAGGCTGTTTCCCAATGAAGAGCCTGTTAAAGTTGATATTCCCCCTGTTGAGGTCTATCCGTTCTACCCAAAGTTCGAAAACGCCAAGGACTACGCATCTGCACTGCGCTACTGCATGGAGAGCGAGCTCTTCGCAAAGCAGACCTACGAGTTGCTCGCGAGCGTTGCCAGAGACGAGAAAGTAAGAGAACTTGCCCTTAGTCTTATGATTATGGAGCAAAAACACTATGAGGAAATAAAGAGCGTATCTGAACTCATAGAAGCCTTTGAGCACAGGCGTTCTTCTCCCTGGGAACTCGATTCCGGTGCGTATCTCCTCACCGATGACGTTAAAGCCAGATATTTCCTCCTCGACTTTCTGGACGAACCGAAGAGACTGCTGGCACTGGTTCGAGACAACCCTCGAAAGTTTTCTGAATTCATTGAGGACTGCGGGAAAGTCCTGTGGATTACAAAGGCTGAGGTAGAGAATGCAGTTCCTCCCGAGTTATTGCCTGACGTTAGGGGAGAAATAGCTCACTTTTTCAAGGAGTGTGCTTCGAAAGAGAGAAGGGGAGTTGTGTTCATTCAGAACCTCAGCTACCTTGTTACTCAGCTCGGCTTCAGGGAGACCCTTGATTTTGTCCTCTACATCAAGGATCTGGCGATACTAAACGAGGGTTATCTCATAGCAACGGCCATTCCAGATGCATTCGAGAAGAGGGAATGGGCGATTTTAACGTCGGAGCTTGAGTTAATCTCTTGAGCGTTTTTCCCACACAACCCTTCCATCTTTCCTAACAACGCGCAGGACCCTGTGGTAGGGAATCTGGGTTTCTCCGATGAAGAAGTAGCCGTGCCCCAGCTCTATCATCTCAACGGGAATTTTCTTCTCGTTTCCGTAGGCCCCCCGATGCTCAATGACGATATAGTAATTCCTCTCATCTTCCCTGGGGTCGTGTTTAATCTTTGCCAGAACCTCCTTCAAAGAGCCCTTCCTCATAGGAGCCTCATCACCCTTTCAATGTTTTCAGGCCAGTCCTTTATAATCCACCCGTGTCCGGGCAGTCCGAAGTCCACATCGAGCTCGGCCAGTCTCTCAACGCTCTTTCTCAGCTCCTCCCTGCTTCCCGTCGGCAGGTCCGTTCTTCCAACGGTGCCCTTGAATATAGTGTCGCCGGTGAAGATTAGCTTCACTTCTCCATCTAGGTAGAGGCACGAACTTCCAGCGGTGTGGCCCGGTGTATGGATTAGCAGGAGTTTTCTCTTCCCTATTTTGATGTAATCGCCGTCCCTCAGCTTCAGCTCGACTTCATGGCCCGGGAACCTTTCCCCGTATGCGTAGTCGAGAATGATGCGACTCTCTGCCCTTTCAATGACCTCGGCGGTTATTCTATGGGCCGAGAAGGTAACCTCGACGCCGAGCCTTTCAAAGAGCTCCTTCATCCTGAGATTTCCCCCAATGTGGTCGAAGTGTTCGTGGGTGTTGAAAATCACGACTTTTTTCAGTCCGGTGAGATAGCCTTCACTGAGCCAGAGGGAAAAGTAGCGCTCCACGTTTCTCCCGGTTCCTGTGTCAACCACCAGTGCCTCCTTTCCAGACCGGAAGAGGTAGACGTTTGAGTCCCAGTTTAGCCCCTTGAGCATCACCGTGTTCGGCGGAATCTCTACGGGGAACAGGTCGGGGTAAATTACCTCAAGGTTCTCCAAGCTCCCACCTCCAAAAGGGCTCGAGGGGGGACCGCGTCTTCATCTCGGGGGGAGCGAGTCCCCGTCAGGAGGGATGAATCTCTTCATCGCCCCGGCAATCTAAAAGCCCGGAACGGGCTTTATTTACCGAATACGGCTTTTTGGTGGGAGTGGAACTCATCGCCCAAGTCATTGATTCATCGCCTCAACTCGTTAATTTCAAGTACAGAGGCCTTTAAAAAGCTTTAGAGAGCACATTTAAAGGCCCTTTAAAACATTCATCGCCCAATTTCTGGGTCCTTTAATCTGAAGTTATCAACAAGCAACTAACTTTTTTGAGCAGGTATTAACAACTCCCAAAATAATTCACGACAGAGAGGCCCCAAGTGTTGTCCTAGAAGCAATTGTATCTTCTGGAGCTAATTAAAAACTGAACTTGTTTTCATAAAATAAATCTCTAGAAAAAAAAGTCCTAGAATGGAATTCTCCGGAACTCTCTTCGAGTCCTTCAGAGAACTTGAACCTCAATTTGGCTTTTCTGATTCTCCTCTCTATTAACTATTCTAAAGTCAGTTAAGTAAGCTTCATTACCGAAAACTTCTTTTAATAGCTCCTCTATCGCCGCAATTTCATAAACAAATCCAGTTCTATTTCCACCAGGTAAAGCCACGAGAATAGCCCTACTGTTGCCCTTCAAATAAGCCCCAATTAACTTCTCTTCAACCTCTTGGCAGTTTAAACAAGGTAAACTCCTCCACTCTGCCGGCGCCACCATGTCTACGCCCCCTCTTTTTAGCTTGAGGACTTTATCGCTTTTCACAAAGTTTAAACTGATTCCATCGCCCCAGACTATTACCTTCATCTTAATCCCCCAATCTTGTAGTATCATTCTACAAATAAAAACATACCTCTAGGTTGCGGGACCAGATTCTATTAAGTCCCGTAGTATTCGCTTAACTTTACCTAGGAAATCAAGAGACCAAAAGAGCCCCCTTGCAGAAAAAGACACTAAACACGCACATTCTACTAATTTTTGAAAGCATTGACTTAGGCCTGTAGAAAATAGGAGTGGTTCTTGTTTTTGGGATGGATCCAAATCTATGCTGGGAGTTATCATTGATTGGAATCAACGAGAAGAAAGAACAAGTATTGTCCAGTTTTTGGATTTGTAAAATACAAGGTTTCATTTAGTCCAACTCATGAAATCGGACAATTCATGAAGTTTTCTCTCATTGATTCCAATCAAAGGATGTCAATCGCGCTTTCCGTTGGATTGGGGTTCCCACCCTGAAGAATTGGCCAGGTAAAAAGGGTTTTTACAGGGGTTTT
>Ga0256831_1000358_pt1 | contig 23945 bp, 24 predicted proteins | sample 132544metaG_FD_189087 | JGI IMG/M metagenome (GOLD analysis project Ga0256831, IMG submission 189087) | Hydrothermal vent microbial communities from Lau Basin, Pacific Ocean - 132-544 | ecosystem: Environmental > Aquatic > Marine > Hydrothermal vents | place: Pacific Ocean: Lau Basin | collected... | reverse complement strand
AATTTATATAGAGCAGTATTAGATACTGTAGGTTATTATGTTTTTGGGTTGTATAAAGCAAATAAAATGGTAGGATTTACTACCATTTTTGAAAAAGATTTGATTATAGTTATTACCCATACTTATATCTTGCCTAAATATAGAAGATATTTAAAAAGTTTTAATCTTTTAATAGAAGAATATTATAAAGATAAATTAATAACTATTCCAAATTTTAAAGATAATAAAAAAGCTCAACAATTATATTATAAACTAGGATATAAGGAGATACAATGGAATTAGCAGGTGCTGCAGCGGGTGCACTGGTACAGGGATTATTTTTAGATGATGCTCAGGATACACAAACTAGAGCCATTAAAGAATCGACCAAGTTGCAAAAAGAGCAGTTAGAATTTCAAAAACAACGCTATGAAAGATGGAAACAAATTTACGGACCATTACAAGAAGATTTAGTATCTTATGTCAAAAATTTAACTGGTAGTACTTTATCAGAAGCAGAGATTACTAGAATCCAACAGGCTACCCAACAAGCGCAGAAAAGCTTACATGAGAAACTAGCTCAACGAGGACTACAAAATAGCGGAATAGAATTAAGCTTAGATACTAAGATAGGTTATCAAGGAGACATAGCAGAAGCTAATGCAAGAGCTAAAGGCGAATTACAAGCATTTAATTTAAAAAATAGTGTACTAAATCAAGGATTAATGCAGGAAAATGCAATTAATGCATCTATGGCCGGAGCTGCGGCTAATACAGCCAATGCTATTTATCAAGGAGGTAACCAAATGGCTACTACTCAATCGCAAATAGGTAATTTTTGGGGTCAAACTGTAACAGGCTTATCTGAACTAATACCTATTAAGAAAACAGACCCAGATGTACTATAGGAGATAAAATGTTAGCGGATACTCAACCAGGATGGATAAAAGCAAGAGCAGACGTAGGAGCTGAGCAGCGCAGAAGAGAAGCCTTTAAAATGAAAGCTTATATAGATGGATTTAAGTCTACTGATGGTATACATTATGCACCAGATGCTAGAGGTAGACTAGCAGCAGACTTACAATTAGAGCAATTAATGCAGCAAGTAAGTGCAGCACACGCTCAAAACCAAATAGTTAGTAGTTATCTCAATGCAAAAGATTTAACAAATGCTACTAGTGCCTTAATTGATGGAAAGGCTAAAGATGCTGATACTATTATTAAATTAAATCCAGTATTAAGAGAGCAGCTAAGAACTCACTTTAAATTAAATGGTGTGGCACCTATTGACCTAGAACATGATAGAGAAGAGCTACAAAATTTATTACCCAATGTAGATATTACTAAGATGACACCTGAGCAACGTCAAGCATTATTAAAAAATTTTGTTAAAACTATTAACACAGATGGTAGTACCTCTATAGTTCCTACAGAAGCTATAGTTAGGGAAACTAATTACTTCAACTACTTACCACCTTCAGAAAGAGAAAAGAAAAAGCAGGAACTAAAAAATGCACAAGATATAATTAGAGGAGCTATTAGGTCTCAATTAGAGGAACAAGCTTATCAATCCAGTTTAGAAGCAACTACTAACCAAGCACAACTAGCGTCAAAAATTAGTGAATTAAAACTAAAAGACCTACAAGAATTCTTAAAAGAACATCCAGATGCTACTTTACAAGATTACTTGCAGGCCAATGCTCAACCAGCAAGCCCTAAAGACCAACTAGATATACTTAAAAAACAATTAGAAGTACAAAAGAAGCAATTAGACTTAGAGAAAACTAAGACCACTACACCGCTAGATATAGAGTCAAAGAAACTAGACTTACAAAACAAAAAATTAAAGAATAAAAAATTAATGATAGAATTACAAGATGGTAAAACAGTACCTGTAGTAGATGAGTCACAATTTTTTGAAAATATAGATAAATTAAAGTTTAATAATACCAATTTACAAGTTGCTAAAAAGATACAAGGTAAAACAACCCTAGCTGCTGAGGATAGAAAAGAGATACGACAAAAAGTAGCACTATCAAAAGTATTTACTGATTTAACTAGCCAACTAGTTAAGGGTATTAAAACAGGTAAAATAGATAGAGGTGTTTTACCTCAAATTCAAAAATCCCTAGCTAAAATAGTGTCAGGAAAATATACACCAGGAGATACTGAAAAATTATTAAACTCAGTAGCTTTTGATACTAAATTAAAGGCAGCAATTGCTGCGTATGTTAAAATGATGTCAGGCGCCGCTGTAACAGATATTGAACGTGCTATGTACTCAGATATTATTACCAAAGGAGACTGGTCACAACCGGACATAGCTGTTACTTCTCTTAATAGCTTTAAAGACTATTTAATAAATAATACTAGAGCAACTATAAATAGTTTAAAGGGAATAACACCTTATAATTATTTAATTTTAAAACATGACTATGAAAAATGGGCTAAAACAGCTCCACAATTTGACCCAGTAAAAATATTTGGCAAAAAATCTAGTACACAAACTAGTAACAATAATCAAACTACTAATAGCAGTAACAATAGTCAGCCAAAAAATAAACCAAATCCAGCTGATTTTGAGGGGTAATTATGAGACCTACATTAAATGAATTACAACATAGAATACGCGCAAGCTATAATGTGTACAAAGAGTCTAGGGATAAAGCAAAGCATGTTATAGATTTATATCATAACCGACAATATACAGAGGAACAATTGGAGGCATTGAGGCGAGTTGGACAACCTCCTCAAACTTTTAATATTATTAAACTATTTACTCGCCAGTTAATTGGATACTATAGTGCTGTAATAGGTGACTATAATATTCTACCACGTCAACCCGAAGACGTAACTATTGCTAATTTATTGTCAGACGTTGTAAAGTATGTTAATGAACATAATAGCTTTGGTGTTGTAATGGATGAAGTTAAACTTTATGGCTTTTTAACAGGAATTTTTGCTAGTCAAATTTCTATTGAACCAGATACAAAGGCTGGAAAAATTAGGAGAGATAAATTTGGTAGAACTATCTACAAAATAGTTAAAGAGCCCATTAATCCATTAGAATTACTACTAGACCCTTTGAGCACAAAAGCGGACTATAGTGATGCTAGATATATAGATAGATTTAAGTGGGTATCAGAAGAAACTATTAAACAAATCAACCCTAACATAAATTTAAATAGGCTAGAGGAATATTATAATGGACTTGGAATAGAAGAGGCAGAAGTAGAAGAGCGCTTTGGCACTAGGTTTATAACTGAGTATGGCGAGACTAAACTATATTTATTGGTACAAAGTTATACCAAGATGCCAGATAACACTATTAACTTAACTCAATGGGTAGGCGACACCATAATTTCATCAGAAACATTAGATTACCCTATTAGTCAATTTCCTATTAGAATTACTAAGCTAAATGATTCTGATAAAGCTGAATTTTATGGAATATTTGAGGATGTATATGCTAGTCAAGATGCAATTAATCAAGCACTAGTTCAAATTCAATTACTAATTGGTGGGAAAAAAGCATTTGTAGAAGAATCAGCAGTAGACAATTTAGATGACTTTATTGATGCCTACAATAGAGTAAACGCTGTTATTCCTGTAATTAATATTCAAGGAATTAAAATTGAAAAATTAACAGAAGAACTACAAGAGCAATTTATAATTATAGACAAAGCTTTTGATAGAATACAAAGAGTACTTAATATAAATGATAGTTTCTTGGGAATGGCTTTTCAATATGATAGTGGTAAAAAAGTCCAACTACAGCAAAATGCAACAACTATGGCATTACGATATATTGACACCAAGTTACGCACCTTCTATCAAATAGATGCACAAGATACATTAGGAATGATATCTAAATACTTTAAAGCTAGTTATATGATTAGTCTAAGTGAAGAGGGTCAACAAAAATGGCTAGCATTAAATCAGCCTTTAATTAATCCTCAAACTGGTAGACCTATCTGGAGAGAAGCTATAAATCCCTTAACTGGTGAACAGGAGACAGATGAGAATGGTATGCCTGTATATGAACCAGTTATAGACCCAGATACTGATTTGACATTTACCGACTATGACCTAATGGTTGACATAGTTCCTATGAATAACGAAGTAGAGCGTAACCAAGTATTAATAGAAACTATACTAAATGGCACTCCTGGACAGGTATTACTGCAAATGAATCCTGGTGCATACTTAAAAGCAGTAGCTATGAGTATAAAAAACAGTAAAACTAGAAATAGTCCTGAAATGGCTCAATTATTTATTGAAACTGCAAATATGCTACAACCTCAACCACATTTACAAGAACAATTAGCAGGAAATAATCCAAGAGCTGGTGGACAACCTAATACTCAAATTACACAAAATAGACTAGCAGGGGAGGCAAAATAATGGAAAATACTATGAATATTTCTACAAATAACAGTACTATCGCTGATAATACTAACAACTCTATAGATACTACTAAGTTATCTAAGAGTAAAGATACTAATAAATCTATGGTAGATAAAGCTTTTGATTCTATAGTTACCTTAGATGAAATTGCTAAAAAAGCAGATGAATTAGTGCATTGGCAAGTAGACAAAGTAACAGAGTTATTAAATAAACCTAAGAAATATTTAAAAGAATTAGAAAAAGTAGTAGAGCTTAAAAATTCACCTAGATATTCATATCATTATGACGATGCTTTAAAAGCTGGACTATCAGCTTCAGACATAGTAGAGCATTTAAAAGATATTGATGATGGATATAATTTTGATAAAGCCAAAAAAGCTGGATTATCAGATGAAGATATAGTTAATTATTTTATAAACAAAAAGAAAGAACTAAATCAGCAAGAAAAAGATATATCTTTAAATTATACATTATCACAATTTGGAATGGATAATGACTATGTAAAAGGTATTGTTAGAGGATTAGCTGGAATTAATGCAATAGAGCAAGATATAGCACATGCTATTGGCTTTAAGGATGATGAAGAATGGAAAAAATCAGTTGAACAAATAGCAGATTTAGCAAAAACATTAGAACATAGTAGGGAAAATAAAGATATTATATCGCCTTACAATTTAGGACAATTAACTGTAGATTTAGCCTCTCCAGTTGCAAAGTCTAAACTATTAACTGCCGGAATTGCAGGGGCACTGGGTTATGGATATACTAGAGCAGAGGGTAAAGATGTGGAAGAGTCTGCTGCGGCAGGTGCCTTAGCAGGTACTGTAACACTAGGGGCTGCATATGCTATAGATAAACTTTTGGGAATGTTCGGGGAACGTGCTGCTAGAGATGTTTATGAGTATTACAAGAGTCAGCTTAATTATGATGACGTAACCGCCGACAAAGTATATAAAACTTGGAAAGAAATAAATGAATCTACTGGTAAAGAAATGCATGATAGAGTACTATCTATTTTAGACCATGCTGGAGATAGTGGTGCAGTACTTAAATCAGCCCTTGCTAGAATGTCACCTAAATACTATAAGGCATTAGAATCTGCTAGAGTTGCTAGGATACATGATTTAAACAAAATGAGCCATGTTGATGTTACTTTGCCAGATATAGCAAAACAATTAGAAGAAAGTATTCAAGCAGCTCATAATAATTATACTAGAATAAAATGGCAAATAGATAAAGCATATGTACCACAAGGTATAGAAAAAGATATACCTCCATTTAAACTCCCTGATACTATCATAGATGAGATAGATAAAATTAAGCCTATAAAAACACAATTAAAAACATTATTAGAAGAAGAGCCATTACATCCAACTAATCTTATTGAAGCTATGCCATTAGTTAATCATATAATTAGAAATAGCTCAGGCAAAATTCAACATGCTTGGCAAGGTATACGCCAACAACTAGATGATAGTTTACAGGCATTATTACACCCTCATGATTATAGATTATGGAGACAAGCTAGTAATGAATATAAATTGGCTACAGATGTGGCAGATTCTAAAATAGGCGATGCAATTCTTAGAACTTTAAAGAAAAGAGGTAAGAAACCACAAATAGAACCTACTAGAGCTTTAGAAATAATTCAGACAAATAAAGATGCAGGTAGAGAAATTTTTTCAAATATTAAATACCTAGTAGGAGATAAAAATGCCCAGGATTTTGAGAAATTAATTATTAATAGTTTTTTAGATAAGCATCCAGATGACATTACTTGGGGCACTATAGCTAAAAATCTAGCTACTAAAGGATTTGTAACACCAGAAGGGCAAGAACTTCAAAAAACACTTCAACTAGTCTCTGATGTATTTAAAACAGATGATGCTATTAGAGCTCTATATAAACCAGGTACTTTTGAAGGTAGTGGTATATCTTCAGATTTAAAAGAAAGAGCTTTAGTATATGCTACTTCTAAAATATTTAAACAAATATTAAAATATTTACCTACAGAGGCAGCTAAAGACTATAGGATGCTAGAAAAGCTTGGCAAAATTAGTTTAACAGTACCTAAATTAAAGAAAATACAAAAAGTAGTAGAAAATATTAATCCAGGATTAAGAGAAAAAATTTGGGAGATAGTAGGCAAGGAACTACCACCTTCTTTGGAACATTTTAATGCCAAAAAGAGAGCTACTACTATTGAAAAAATTTACAATACTGATGGAGTTAGTGAAGTAGTTAAATTAACCCCTGAAATGCAAAGAAATATAGATGTAGCCAACTTAGGCAACTATATGTTATCATATATTAGAGAACATGCTGTTAATGATGTAGTAGGAGGTAGAGTAGTTGAAGAAGCAGGCAAATATTTAGATAAGGTTAAATATTTTAGAGAATTAGATAAATTTAATCATACAGTAAACATTAAAAATAAAGAACGTGCTGCTAAAAGACTACAAGCTATTATAGACTATCATGTTAATAAAATTGTTAAAAATATTGAGGCTGATTTTGGTATTAAAGCACCAAAAGACATGGTTAAAGACATAGTGGAATATGTTACTGAAAAATATGGAAAGGATTGCTAAATGTGGAGTAATAGTTGGATTAACAAAGTACTATTTGGTTCAAAATCAGATAATACTACTAAATTAGAATTACCTAAATTTAATAATGAAGACTTAAAGTTTCCTACAAAACAGTCAGAAATATCCCTAGTCAATAATAGTAATGCTACAGATTTACGACCTGATACTAAGGAGTTCTTTAAATCCTTTAGTGAATATGCTAAGAAACTAGGTCATCCAGTAAAAATAGCTCCAGAAGGTGGCTTTAGAACAGCAGCAATGCAAAATAGAATTTATAAAAGAAATAGACCAGGTTATTGGGTAACTAGTACGGATGGATATAAGAAAAAATCTATTCATCAAAGTGGACTTGCACTAGATATAATAAGCACAAAAGGCTATAAAGACGCAAAAGAAAATGCAATTATTGCCAAATTACTTAGAAAATATGCCTCTCAGCATAGTAATAAATGGAGCTTTAGATTTATAGCAAAAGACCCAAATCATGTTGAAATTAATAGAGAAAAATATGGGCTAGGTAAGGGAGCAGGAACTTTCAAACATGGATATTTGGAATTATAAGGAGAATAAATGAGTAAATGTGGTGTACTTAAAGCATTATGGGAAAATAAATATAAAGATATATTTGCGACTAATATTTCTGGAGCTGTATTTGGAGCTATAACAGACCCTGATGGCGATGGAAAAGTTAGTTTAAAAGATATATTATACGGTATTGGTGGTGCTAATGTCTGGAGAGCATATAGGAATGGCAAAGCTTCTGCTGGATTATCTATGAAAATAGTGAATGACTTTGATAAAGCAGCTAATACATTGTCGGAATATCCTAACGTATTAACTCCCAAGAAAGTAATAGATGTTTTTAGGAGTTTAAAAGTAGATTCTCAACTATCTGATTTTATGAGCTATAAACCAGAAGAAATAAAGAAAATACTGGAGTTAAGTCTAGATGCTTATTTAAACCCAGAACTCCATCAAAAATTATGGCATACCTATGGTATGTATGTGCCTGCTGATTTTAGTATAGCAAGAATGCTGGATTTTCATAAACTACCAGAAATAGCTAAATTTTTAAGCTCTCAAGATAGTCACATGCAACTACAGTTACCACACAAAACTATAGATGTAACACAGAAACCTTTAGAAGCTAGTCTTGGAGGTTATGCTAGAGGAGACGAAGTAAGCAAAACTGGAGAAATAGGTATAAATAGCACCCATCCAATAAACCAAAAATTTGCCTCTTTTGTGCATGAATATGAGCATCTCCATCAGCCATCTTCTATTACTGGAGTAAGTCCCGAATATATTGAGTTAATTAAGGCAACATTACCTAAACAAGCTCAATCTATACCTGCAGATTCTTTATATTATAGAAATATAGGAGAACTAGAAGCTAGATACATAGTAGCCCTTAATGATGCAGTTCAAAATAACGATAATGCATTTTTATACACCCATCCTATAGTATCTATGCTAAATGATTCTAAAGGACAATTAAATTTTATTAACTTTGATAATGTTAGTAGAGGGAATACTCGCACTTTAGAGGATGCCTTTGCACTTCCTAAAGCAATTACAATGAACTATTGGAGTCCTAAACCAGATGAAGTAATAGAATTATTAGCAATTAAAGGAGCACTTGATAATAAACATTTGCCACTTATTTATAAAGAATTAGATAAGCCTGGCAGTGTTAAAATTAATAAAAATAACCTTGAAGATTTTGTTACTACTCAAGAGGTAGAAAATTTCCTAAAAGCTAGATTTAATTTATAACTAAAATTCTTCCATATTTTAATTTTTATCTAAGCCCTATATTAAGGCCTTAGATTTTAAAAATAAGCTAAATTTGGCCTATTTATGTGAGTATATTGGCTTTAAATTTATAATAATTTTTAAAATTTTTATCATTTTTATATAGCTCTTTGGCTATTAACCACTCAGTAAATTTATAGCCTTTATGCTTCATATGGGTTGACCATGTCATATGTACATAAGGTATAAATTTGTCATATTTTTTATTCTCTTTCATATCACCTCCTTATATAGTTAATCTCTGGAATACACTATTATTAAAATCTAGTTTATTGCTAACTGCTTTATAAACTTGCTCGCTTATTGCATTTTTAACTAGCAAATAGTATACCTCCAATTTACTATTGTCTTTCTCACTATTGGCAATTCGTCTACGTCGCTGTACATGTCTGGCACCACTATAGTCCTGGCTATAAATAATAAAATAATCAAGGTGACTTAAATCTACTCCCTCAGCGTGAGCATTTGAGCTATATACTTCCGCTTGAGGTAAAAATTGCTTAATATATTCTTGCTCTTCTTTAAAATGGCTCATAACACCTACTTTTTTATGGAGTGGGATATTTTTCATTATCCAGAGTAATTTTGCACTTTCAAAATGCAGAGTAGTTTTATATATCTCGCCATCATTGTCCATGTCTTCAATTTTTAAAGTACCTCCTTCTAGTTGGTGTAAAGAAGTACGTAATTTAGAAGTAGTATCACAAATAATTCTATAAGTACTGTTAATTAAATCTATGCTTTTACAATTTTGACATAGTGCATCATTAACTATTCTTCCACACTGCTTGCATCTATCAACTTTAACTAGGCATTGGCTATCTTTTACTAATTTATTATAAATTAACTTAACTCTTTCTGGTAAGGATACATAAATTAGTTTATCTTCAATAGATGCTTCAAATCCACCTATATTTATAGTAAAACTATCTATTACATCTAAAAGTTCAGGCTTTGCTTTAGAATAATCATTGATAGTCCTATTGCCTATATACTTAACTTCTGGAATTCCATATTCTTTAAAGAATTCATAAAAATTTTTATGTTTAAAAGGTGTGTATTTACTAATAGCCATTTGATGGTAGATTTGGTTAGGTGATTCCACATATGGTGTACCTGATAAATGAATATGTGGTTTATCTTTACAAAACGTTTTTAATACATAGTATCTATTGGCAGGTTTACCTAATTTGCCATAGTTATGACTCTCATCAATAATTACCAGGTCATAGTCATTAGGATTATACTTTAATTCAACTGATTTTACTCTACCTTTTTTATCTACTATTGCCTTACCAAGTTGCTCGTAGTTAGTTACAGTATATTTTTGTTTTAAGTGAGGTAAATTGGTGAATTTTTCTATACCTTTTATAGCTGCCTTTTTAGTTAATATTAATACATTCAGTTGTCTAGGACTTTCTTCACATGTTAATATTGCTGTATAAGTTTTTCCACTCCTAGGTAGACCTATAATGTACACATAACCATATTGCTTTAATAATTTATACGCTCTTTTAGCTGCATCTATTTGATGAGGATAAGGCTTCATTTTTCTTCCTTTAACGCTTTTTCTATCTCTTTAAATATTCGTAGTCTATTAACTAATGTAGCACTAGCTTTTGACGTCTTATTATAACGTTGTTCTAGATGGGTAAAATGGTTAATTATTCTATCAATAATATTAATATATAGCATAGGTAATTTGCCACAATGTCTAAAATAATCTCTAGCCCAAGATAGTGCAAAAACTAGTTGATTAACATCTTCTTCTAACGCTAACTTGCCCACAGCGTTATCATAGATTCTTTTAATATATTGCACATTTTTATTTGTTAGATTTAACCCTTTATAATAAGTGGTTAACTCATCAAAAATTTTTTTCAAATCACTCTCAAATGGTGTTAGTTGTTTTTTAGGCTTATGAATATTAATATTTAACTCTTCAAAAAGTATAGTTAATAGCGATAGTGCAATAACTAATCGTGCCTTGCAAAGACTTTCCATAATTTTCTCCTTATAATGGTACTTCATTGTTATCTATAGTAAGTAAATCTAAATTTAATGGTGGTAAATAACTACTGCGTTTTTCAGCCAAATCGGTCAAGTTTTTAGCTTCCTTAACACTAGTTACTACTCCTCCAATTCCTCCACTAGCTATAATATTGTTTAGAAATAATAGTTGTAGCTCTGATGCCTTGCCTCCAGGTACTTTAACCTCTAGAGCTACAAAAATCCCCTTTACATTACATATAATATCAGATACTCCATTTGCATTACTAGCTATCACCTTTATAGGTTGATAGCCTTTATCTTTAAGATATTTTAAAATCTGACTTTGAATTTTAGCTTCTGCTTTACCCATAATTAACTCCAAAATAAATTAATGCAAAATAATTTACAAAATATACTAAGTACTTAAAATATGTATACATTTAATCTATATCCTTTATTAGTTTATCTTCTCTAATACTAATAAATACAGGTTGTAAATAAGTATCCTTAAAACTATCGTATGAAATTTCTACTATCTTACCAATATAATAATTAGGGTCTCTTTGTCGGTCGAAGTCTGTCAAGCCACTACCAACCTTTACTATATTTTCCCTAGAATCTTTTAATACTAGACTGCCTATTTGCCCTTCATATTTTCCTTCTCCCTCTAAAGTAGCTATGCATACTAAATCAGCTGTTTTTCTTTGCTTTATTTTAATTGCAGTATTAACTCTAGATGCAAATTTATGCACATGCTCTTTATGTTTTAGCATAATACCTTCATAGCCCTTAGTGCATACTTGAGAAGATATTACTAAAGCCTCTTTAATAGATATTAATCCTTTATAATCAACTACTTTTATAGATTCATTATTATATTTTTTTAAATCTTTGAGAAGATTTAATCTTTTTTCAAATATAGCACTAGGAATATGTAGGTCTATATAATCAAAAATATAAATTTTCTCCCCATTATAAGTAGATACTATATTCTTTTTAAAATCAGTCCGCCAAGTAGTTAAAATACCTGCAGCAGTTCTATCACCCAATTTGCCTTCACTATGTCCTACAAATTCACACTCATAAATACATAATGGAGGTAGTTGCTTAAAATGCTCTGCTAGTTCAGGTACATAAAATTCTTTACCTGAACTAGTATAAAATCTAACTTCCTTCATAGGCCCTACATATACTTGAACATAGTGTCCATCATATTTTATACTCCAATAGTATTCTTTACTATCTTTGTCTATTTTGGCCGGAAGTTTAGTCAAATCTTTGCCTTTACACTGTTTTACATGCATATTAGTACTCCTTTACTTCTTTGATATTAAGTGTAATATTATGCTTATTACACAGTTCAACGAAGTCTTGCCAAGTAGCTTTACCGTATTGTACCTGAGTAGTCAAAGGAATTGCATCTGTTTTTATTTCAATAAATTTATTTTTTAACTTGGTAGTAATTTCAGTATAAAACAAATTTGTATCTATACGTTGAATAACTAGTTCGCTTCCTTTAACAAAATTGCCATTATTAAGCAAAATACCTACTCTATCTTTTATCTCATTGTAGGCAGTTTCAGCAAGTATATGTAGGTAGTTAAATCTTTGAATATCTAATAATATATTGATAATTATTCTTTTCACCTCTTCCTTATCATTTCTAATAAGAGGAGATGCTAGACTCAGAATAGATTCAGTTAATAATTCTTTAGTTGACTCTACTTCAATATTTAATTCTTCATACTCCATAGGTAAGTCTAAAAGTTCTAATATTGCTATAATTACTACTATCATGTCACCTAATGCATCTACTCTTTGCCCTTTAGTGGTTGCATGTAAAAATTCATGCAACTCTTCTACCAATTTTGTGTATTGAGTAGTAGTGCTACCATTTACAGTAATGCCATTCCTTTTATGCCACTCTTTTATTTTTTCTACTATATCTTTAAATTTATTTTTCATTATTTCTCCTTATGTGAATATGTACCAAATAATTTTACAAATAACCAAGCTAGGAAAGAGGATGTCTCAACACAATAACCAATATATACTATGTCTTTCTTTAATTCTTTGCACAAAGTTTTGTCATAATATTTAACTGTATCAATATACACATATAGACATCTACATACCTTAAATAAGCTACTTAACTTCATTTTTACCCTCCAATTCAATTAAAAATGCTAAATTGGTTATAGCATGCGCTAGGTGTGAAAAACCACTTTCATCATCAATATACTCACCACTTCTATACGCTTCTAAGTGTCTATATAGTGCATCCCAGTAGACTGAGATATCTTCAACATTTCTCCAGTTATTTGGTTTATATTTTCTAGCTCCATATGTTAAAACCTGCGCTAATGCTTTTAAAGTACTAGGAGGTATTAGACTATACTTTAACTTGTAGTCATCCCACTTCATAAACTCATTAACTACATAGTAATCTATGTTATTCTCCTGCAATGTAGCCTTACACGCATCACAAGGAGGATGTGTAATAAACATAATATTGCCTTTAGTCTTTGCCTTCTTAATTGCATCTATCTCTGCATGAGTAGTAACTAAAGAGGTACCGTTAATATCCTCACAAGGCAAATCATTATTATGATTATACCCAGTACTTACAATATTTCCATCTAGTGCTAGCACTGCCCCTACTTTTCTCTTTCTACAAGGACTTGCCTTGGCTACTTCTATAGTCTTTGCAGACAATGACTTAATTTTTTCTTTTGAACCTAATCTAGTTATTAATTGCTCTAAAGATAAATTCATAGTGTCTCCTTTTTAGTCCAAATTGATAAAGCACTTAAATCTACTATACAATCAAATAACTCAGATGGGTTAAATACCTTACCATTAGGTAAATTCTCTAATGCTTTAACTACTATTAGCATATCTGGAGGTACTTCATAGAATGGTTTAATTCCCCAATTAATATCATAAGGAATAGAGCCATCATTATCTACTAGAAAATTAAATCTAGTATCTTCTTTTACACTTTTAGGTAAAGACTCATAAGTTTTTCTACTTATAGTAATATCTTTATATTTAGATAGACTATAAAGTAATTTTTTATCCCAGCTTGGGGCTTTTGGCAAATTTCCATTATTATCTACATATCTATTATTATCATCTAGCAATATCAATCCAAGTGTCATAATCAATCCTTTAAAAGATATTTAATAGGTGGATGAGGATTATAGCTCTCTTCATCTATAACTACGTCATCAGGCACAAAGTTAAAAATATTTTCACACTTATTATAGCCTAAAACAGGTGTTCTAACTACTCTATTAATTTGCTCCTTAGCACCCTCTATATGTTCTTCATAAATGTGGGTATCACCTAGTTGCATCACTACTTCTCCTGGTATTAAATCACATGTTTTAGCCATACTAGTTAAAAATACCCAAGCTAGTAACGCATCTGCTGGTAAGCCTATCATAACATCTGCACTTCTTTGTATCCAAATTAAAGATACTTCATTGCCATCTCTAATAAATTGGTAGGCATAGTGACAACATGGTAAACTTAGATTGTCTATATTTTTAGGATTCCATCCAGTTATAATTACTCTTCTGTTACCTGAAGAAGCCTTTAAGTTATTAATAGCCTCTTCTACTTGGTTAAGACCTTCCCAGTTTATCCAAGCATTACCATAATCTAGGTTTATAGTGCCATCAGGATTTGCCCACTTATGCCAATAATTACAGCCCCACTTTGTAAAATCTTCTATCTTTTTAGGACCTCTAATAAATGCTGCGAATTCTCCTAGTACTCCTTTATATGGATATTTCCTACTCTGTAAAATAGGAACTTCCCAATCAGCATTGAATCTAATCATGGCACCATTAATTTTTAAAGTATTGCCATTTCTAGTGGCTACTTCTTTACCCTCAGTTAAAATATATCTAACTAATTTTAAGTACTCTTTTTCAAACATTATAGTCCTCCGATACTGCCTCTTTACTAAAAGGGTATAAAACCACCTGATGATTTTTAAAAGCATGTTTAGCAACTCTCAAGCTAGGTAGAAAATCGCCCTTACTATATCTCGACAACATGGGTTGAGAGATATGCAACATTTTACATATCTCTTCAGTATTATGCTTTGTTTTGAGATTCTTAATATAATTTTCTATTTTCATTGCGTCTCCTTTTTATTTATATTATATCATAAATTTTATTAAATTAAATTAAATTTTCGTCTTTATTTTTAAATAATTTAATTTTTAGAGGATTTAAGCTAGTTACTTGGTTACAGCTTACTAGTCTAGCTGTTAATAGTGCATCATCTTCAGTTAGACCACAAGCTTCGTAAAGATTAACTACTTTTTCCCACATCTCTTCCTCAGTATGCTCTGGTATATAAGGTAGTGCATCATGCAACTTTTTAATAGTTACTCCCTTGAGTTTATCTCCAGATAAATATTGAGCTATCTTTTTGGGACCATAGCCAGCCAAGCCTTTAATATTGTCGGTCTTATCACCTGCTATACATTGCATACCAAACCAATTGACCGGGTCCTTCTCTTGTACCTCTACCCACTGCATAGGGATATTCCACTGAGAAGAGGTGTAGTAATTAAAATGTCTTCCTGGTACACTATATAATACATCTTTATCGATAGCACATAGTGTGTATTTATTAGGGTATTTTTTCTTTAAATAAACCACTGCATCATCAGCCTCTATCTTATCATAGCCTACTGCTTTTATTACATTAGGATATTCCCTATAGTTATTAATAACATGATTTTTCAAAAATTCTAAAGCATATGGGCTAATTTCTGCATTATACTTTTTGGCTCTTTCATCTCTACCTGCCTTATACTCTGGATATAAACTATATCTAAATGACTGACGTCCTAGTGATAAATGAAGCTCTGCAGAAGTGGCACCAGAATTGTCATAAATAGTCTGTAGTCTATTTTTTAGTACCTCAACTAGTTCATCTTCAGAGTAATCAAAATAGTACTCTCCATTGAAAGTAGGATTTGATTCAATCTCCCTCCATTCTTCCTCTGTATAGCACTCTTTTGGCAAGGTCTCTATTTTAGCTTGACATTCTAACACTGTTGTTACTATTATTGTATCAGCATCTATCAAGAGAATAGAGTCTAGTCTAGGTGTGTTCTCTCCATTTGAATTTATAGTAATATCTTCTATATCATTGCTAAAAATTGGTTCCATTTTATCTCCTTATATGTCTATATCTGACCACAATTCTTTAGATACCTTTGTACCATCTATATCTATATACTCATACTCAACAGCCATTGGAATAGTCTTAATATGCACTATCTTGCTATTTTGAATATCTACCCATGCCCTCAGCATTTCTTTTGATACATTTTCAATTATTGTCTTATAATCTTTTGAAATTGGAATTCGCAAGTTTATACTATCGTGAACTATGTTAAAAATATATTTTAAATATTCAGGATAAAATTTTGATATTCTTCTTAAAGACAATTTAGTAGTTTCAGAAATTCCACTCTGAGTACTATAATTTACAGCATCTGTACCCATATTTGCCATTTTCTTCCTACCTAGAGGACTAACCACTGGCTCTGTCTTGTAGTTATTCCACCAATACTTAGCATATTTGGCAATATTTTTGTATTTGCCTAAATAGAATTCTCTATACTTATTTGCTTCTTCTAATGTAATAGATATACCATAACTAGTGAACATATATTGTTGGAATCTTTCTGCTCCCATGGCAAATAATAGTCCAAAGTTAATACCTTTTGCTATTTGTCGCTGCTCTTTGGTTACTTGCTCTAGAGGAATATTTCCATTAAGTGCTGCTGCTGTAACTTTATGAATATCTAGCTTTTGTGTAAGCTCTTCTGCCATTACTTTTTCATTCATTACAGCAGCGCCCATTCTAAGCTCTGCAGTACTAAAATCTATATTTACTGCTATAGTATCCTCTGTATTAAACATAAAGATATGTTTATATTTTCTAGGAATTTGTTGTGCGTTGATACCGTGCTTTAGGAATTTCCCACTAGAAGACATTCTACCAGTAACAGCTCCTGAGATATTAAAGTTAGTGTAAACCTTATTATTCTCATCAGTATTGGCATAAGCCTCTAACATAACTTTAGCCTTTCTAAGCTTACGTACTTGCAAAATAGCCTCTGCTAGTTTACTTCTCTCACTATTTTCTGCAACTATCTTTAATAACGCAGTTTCATCTGACTCAGTAGAATTTAATGCCTTTCTAACTTGCTGCCAACTATTAGGATTAATACCACCAAGTATATCTTCATATTGCATAAGCTCTATCTCTATTTTGGCTATCTCTTTAGCTACTGCTACTTTGTCCACCATTAAGCCATTTTCTTCTACTTGCATAATAGTAGGTATTAAACTATTATCTAAGAAAAAAGCAGTATTATTATGGAACACTGCTTGTACTTTAGGACTAAAAAATATGGCATAAGTATAGTAAGCATCTAGTAGTGCATATTCATAATGCTCTGGTGTTAGTTCTTCCTCTAGGCCAAATCCCTTCTTTTGCATAACTTTTTTATCTATATTATCATATGCATTTGAGTAAATAATTCGTGCAAAGGTATCTAATGTGTTATTTTTAGGCCTATAAGCATAAAAAGCAATTTGCCCTGCTGCTAAAACGTCTGCCCATTTAGTAGGGTGCCAACCAAGCACTTTAAATTCATATTTAATATTAGCACCTACCCATAAAATATTATATTTGTTGAAAATCCCAATAATATCAAGCAATTTAGCATTATACTCCACCATACTACTATCTATTAATAAAGTAGTATTTGATTTGAAATATTTCATATCTATTAAGCCAAGAGATTTGCCATTAAATAGCTGAATAAGTCTAACCTTGCCGTAGAAACCAGCTGTTTCAGTATCTATGGCAACTGTGCCAGCATCAACATTTTGTAGATAGTTATTTAATTTATCAACACTATCTATAATATCTAGAGGAAAATTAATTCCTCTATTTTCTATAGACTGCTGAAGCTTTTCTTTTATCTCTTGCATGTTCACTCCTCATCTTTAATATATCCTAGCTCATCTAACAATTCTAGCTTGCCAAAAACATCTCTTAATTCGTAGGTGGTATTTGCTTTAATATCTGCAATAGTTTCAGAACTTAATGTAGATAGTATTTCATTAAGCTTTTTGGTCGCCCTCGCATACTTTGTTAACTTTTTACGCTCTTCAATATATTTTCCCTCAGCTTTTACTAACTGCATTAGCTCATCCATATTATTAAACTGCTTATGCACATCTCCGAAAATAAAACTAATAGGGTAATCTTGAGGATTAAATGGCAATTTCTCGGACTCATCTATTTCCTCTACTATTATTCCAAGCGCAAAACCTCTAGTAGTATTACATATTACTTCATGCAATAGTGGATAAGAATCTTTACTCTTATAAATATAAGATTTATAGTCTTCTAAATTGCCTTTATTTATATCTATTCTTAAATTAACTAGCTCTGCATAATTATTAAAATGTATCACTCTATAATATTTCATCGTATCTCCTTTTTATTTAATTAAATTAATAACTCTAAAGATAAAAAAAATCAGCAACCATAAGGCTACTGATTCTTAAATTATACTGGTACGTCTTCTCCAGGATTATTCTCGGCGTGGTTAGTTTCATTGATAGCTGCCACACTATCACCTATATCTATCTCTTCTCCATCAATTTCAGTTACATCAGGTGCATCACCCTCACCTTTAACAAATTTAGCTAATTGTACTGCAGATAAATATAGACTAACTTTGTGCTTCCCGCCTGCATTATTTGCATGTGCTATGCCATGAATAACTCCGGTAGAGCCATCCCCTATGTACCCGTCCAGGTTTTGATACCAGGTGGTGATATCATTACCCTTGGCGTCATACACCTTAATTACCTTTGGCTTCCCATCTGGCCACTTCACATCGGTTTTAAATGTAATATCTACCTCGCCGCTTGGGATTTTGCGCACTTTCTCTGTGGCAGGGTCTATCTCTCCACTTGGGTCATCTATCATATAAGGTCTAATGCCATTAGATGCTGGTAAACCTTTAACCCCAAATTTCTTTTTATAATCTTCCCACTCTGCCATAATCTGCTCTAGCATGTGTTTATGCTCTGGGCCATTCTCTTTTACTCTTAAAGTAGCTAAGTATTGATAGCGCTCTGGTTGGCCTGGCATTGCAGTATTTCTACCCTCACCTTTAATGAACACCCACTTAAGTGGTCCTACCATTGTTTTAACCTTGCGGCCTTTGTGCTTTATAGTTGACATATCATCTCCTTATCATCAAATATCTTGAAAATACTATATAGTACTTTCAGAGGGTGCTCACTCTCTAAATTTTTGCACCCTCAGTAAAGTACTATAAATAGCCCTAGTAAAAGGGATTGGGAGACACTAGAAGATATACTAGGGCTATTTATAGTACTTTGATGCTAGGCATTAAGCCTTAGCATTTTGAAGCTTTTTAAACTCTTCTTCCCAATTAATCTTGCGGGATTTAATCTCTTCTATCTCTTTTTGTAATCTCTGAATATCCACTGGAGTTTTAGCATTTAATAACTCATTATATTTCGCTGCTAGTAATTCTTTATTTCTTCTCGTCCACGCCTTGTACACTTTCTCACTAACTCTAGCTAGTCTTTTAAGTTTAACAATTTTTCCATCTTTATCTTTTACCTCTATTTTGCTTTTACCTGTTTTATCTTCATAGAAGTAGTCTAAATTTGCCGGGAACCATTTACCAGATAATTGACATTTTACGTGTGTGATATTACCATTAGCATCTCTTTTAACTACGTCTTCTAATGATGCTTTAGCTCCACCTGTTTTAGGTTTTAGATATTTCTCAACCAATTCTTTCATTGTCTCTTTATCCTTTGGGTTAACTAGTTTCTCAACTGCACCCGCGAAAAGGTTATATAAATCAGCCTTTTTCATTTTTGCTCCTTTTTATATTTTATTTATATTATAATTATATCTAAATAATCTTAAATAAATATTAAATTGTGAAGATTTTTATAAAATTTTATAAAAATTCTAGGCATTAAAATATAAATATTGTTTAGCCCTGGTTACACCTACATATAAAAGATTTAAATAATTAGGTGCTTTTGTAACATCTTTAATGTCTATATAAATATGGTCATACTCCTGCCCTTGGGTTGTATGTATAGTCTGACAATGGTTAAAATCTACCTTATGGACTATATCATTTAACACCTTAGCTATCTTATATGCCTTTTTACTCTTAGTAGAGTCAAACCCATGCTGTTGATTAGCCTCCACCAGTCGCCTATTAACGTCCTGCCTAACAGCCTTATTACTATAAGTGCCAAGAATCACAATTATTTGCCCCTTATTAGTATTTAAGAGGTAAAAGGGCGCTGATGGATACAGCTTAACTATCTCTATTATAGTCTGCAAAGGACTAAATCTGCTCAAAGCATTAACAAATGTTTTATTATCGCACGCCAATATGCTATCATTAAGCCCAAATTTATAGTCTGTCGTAAGCCTTTGACTACTCTTAATCATCAGCTCCTGCCTAATAGTGTAATTATAAAGCACTCTATTGGATAAGTCCTCCTCAACTATAGCTCCGTGCATCTGCTCCTCTATAGTCTTATTATAGTGCTGTACCTGTAGATTAGTATATGCTAAGAGTCTCTTGGAGGTAGAGGCATTGTCTATATAATGCTGGACTATGTCCACACCTCTTTTAAAATGCTCTGATGGCTGTAATTTGGTTGGTGTATTGGTGGCTATCATCTGTCTAACCTGCTGACTTATCTTTAATAGGTCCTCACTGTCCTGCCTATGTATAGTGTCTAGGTGTATTTGATAAGTGCCTGATGGTCTCACTGCTGCAATGTCCTTCACCGGCTGTAGTTGATGTTCATCACCTATATATAGCACCTTAAGTGGCTCATACGCTTTAGCTCTTTGTAGACTATCAGTATCATATGTATACCCACACTGTGAGCATTTAGCCTCTCTAGATAGTTTAAACACCTCCTCTAGCCCCTCATCTATATTAGAGCATTGTGGGCATTTATAGGGAATAAGATTTGGGTCTTGTAGCTCTCCTATAGACCAATAGTCCCTCTCGCCCACAAAGCTATATTCATCAACTATAAGTAGCTGCAAAGGCTGAGGCTTGCCGTACTGTCTACTCACCATAACATTATTAATATTGGTTGCTTTGGTGTTAAGGCTAGGTCTTTTCTTCAACCAACTATGTAAAGTTGATATAGGAGTATTTGGAGGCAGCTTGCTTTTAAGTACCTCAGTAGCCTTATGAGTATACGCAGTCACTTGATAAGCTATCTCATTCTTATTTAAATACTCAATAATATTTATAAGGCTGGTAGTCTTCCCCGAACCAGCAGGTCCTGATATAAATGCCTCCTGCTCTTTAGGGTCATTGAGAAAATCGCTAATAAATTGTTGTAGGTCCATAGTGTCTCCTTTATTCTATTGGCTCAATTCCACCCAAAATATTTTGAATAATGCTCTGTGCCTTACTATATTGTGGGTATTTAGGTGTAAATTCCACCTTAAGCCTATGTATTCTCTTATTATATGTCTTTAAATTACTATCTATCACTATTTTAGAGTGAAGCCCTTGCACCTCTCCTATAAGATTACGCTCTATTATTTTCTGTCTAGTCAACCCTGTGAACACCTCATCGCGTGACGACTTAAGATACACACCAGGCTTATTGACCAGAGGTATATAGAGTCTATTAACACCAGCACGTGCATAGACTATCACTCCAGGTATTGCTGCCACCTGGTAGAAAAGCTCTTCATCCACCTCACCTATAAATAGCTTGTCGAGGAACTTAAGTATCAACCCACTGGTGGTCTCGTCTGCCTCCTGAGCATCCTCAACCTCTTTTATTGCATTGTCCTGCCACTTGGTCGCATTTGTGTATGTAATCATGTCAATAGGAGGCAGGTCTCTTAGATATAGGGCAAAATCCTCCAGCTCCAACTGTATCCTCTCATGCAGTCGCTCTATAGTAAGTATAGGGGCTTTAAAGCTGAGGATGGGAATAAAGCGCCTATCTAGTATGTCCTCCTTGAGCAGCGCCGCCTTATTTGCGGTCACAAAATAGGTTGATATGTTGGGTATATAATAAGCAGTCTGCCTTTTAGGCTCTACTCTAGTAATAACAGCCCCAGAGAGCTTCTTAAGCTCCTCCCTTAGTGTGTCTGTAGCCCTCGCCTCATCTATCTTGACTATGGCCTTTGTAGCATAGTCTTCATTGAATTGGGAATTAGAGGCCTTGATGGGCCTTTCACCAACCCCTCCAAACAAAGAGCCTAGAATTACATCTATTAAGGTGTCTTTCCCAGAACCTTTTCTTCCAAGGAATTGAAAGACTAGTGGACTATAGTCTAGTGTCTTAAGCTTATGCGCAATGAATTGCAAAAAATTAATAACTATCTTGTCATTGAACTCGCCATTAATGCCGGGAGTTGTAATATGGTCATAGAATACATTGGCTATCACCTTACGAATCGTTGGAGGTATTTGAGTGGCTTTGTCCTCTCTTAAATGCTCCCCTCTAACTATGGCCTGATATTTAGTCTGTTTATATGTGTTAAAATAAGGTATATAGTCTTCAGTATAAAACCCAAACGACTTCTTAGGGTTCTCAACTATCTTCACCGTCCTCATATACTCTATAGACATCTTAAGCGCTTTATGAATTTGCGCCGATGGTATAGCCTTCCCATTGAGCAGGAGGGAGAAGTTGGAGGATGAGAGGGTAGTGGCTAGATTACGCAGCCCTGTGGTCTTTATAACACCTCCATTGGAGTTGGTCAGTAGATAGACATCGTCCGGCGTTCTATAAACAGGGTAGTACCCGTCGCCCTCGAATGCAGCCAACAGCCCTGTCTCTGTTATATTAGGGTCATAGACAAAGACAGGACTACCATCTGGGTAGGTCTGAGTTGGTATTGAATTTAGAAGCACCTCCAGGCGCTGTTCTGGCAATGGACTATCCCAGCACTCTAAAGCTATTATGCTAATAAGCTCCTTAGCCTGCTCTAGAGATATGGTAGGGTCTACTCCAAGCCTAGCAACTAGTGCTTGAAGGAAATTAACGCCCTCTCCATCCTCTACTCTATTTGGGTCGTAGTCTGGCTGCAGCATGGGTCTATACCTGCTAGGGCAGAGATACTGGAGAGCCTGTTGAATGTATTGTTTATTGTTACCACTCCCTCTATATTGCTCCAGCAATGTCTTAAGCCTTGGCCCCATATATGTAACTATAGAGGTGTAGGAGCTTTGCGCCTGCTTTATAGTTGTATCCATAAGTTGCTGTTGTAGCCAATCAACTAGAAAGTTGGGTATTGGGCAGAGTTGACTGGGTTGTGAAACTAACTTTTTAGTACTATTGCCCTTTGAAGGAGTAAATACTAAACTAGTACCTTTTAAGATGTCTATATCATTAACTCTTACTCTATTCGGCTTACTATATAATAAACTATCCTCTGCATATTTGGTAGGAGTAAAGTAGAAATGCTTAGTGCCATTGTCGCTCTCAACTATATATGGGTTATAAGAGTTGACCAAACTTTCTATTTGTTTAGTTGCTTCTAGGGTATCACAGTCTAAAACTATAAGTTCACTTTTAGGCATAATAGCTACATGTTGGGATTTGTAGATAGTATGTAGCTCTTCCCAGCCGGCTTGGAGTTGTGAGTTCTTCCATTGGTGGAAAGGAGGTGATTGGAATTCTTTGTTGCCTATTCTATATACTTTTTTGCCCTTTGAGTTTCTAACTATAGTAAAAGGAAGGGTGGTATACGTTACTTGCAATGTTTTTGCCATTAATTAAATCTCCCATAATTTTGAATATGATTTTTATTATATCTATATTTTTATTAGATTTAAATTAAAATTAATTAAATTATCAGTGATAAGTTGGAATTATTGGCTGTAGGTTGTTGGTTGACTAGGGTCTGTTATTATTTAGTAAAACTATGTTGAGATTGGTGCTTGGTGGCATTTTGGTGGCAATGTGTCAAAAATGTGGCAAAAAGTGACGAGGAGTGTTTTAGGCTATTGTCAAGGTGCTAGGTAATGTAATCTTAATTTAATAAAATTAAAA
>Ga0256831_1000357_pt1 | contig 23948 bp, 17 predicted proteins | sample 132544metaG_FD_189087 | JGI IMG/M metagenome (GOLD analysis project Ga0256831, IMG submission 189087) | Hydrothermal vent microbial communities from Lau Basin, Pacific Ocean - 132-544 | ecosystem: Environmental > Aquatic > Marine > Hydrothermal vents | place: Pacific Ocean: Lau Basin | collected... | reverse complement strand
CTTTCGGGAAGCAGCTCCCTCCAAACCCGCAGCCGGCCCTTAAAAAGTGTGGGCTTATTCTGTGGTCTAAACCCATCCCTCTGGCAACTACCGTTACGTCTGCTCCGTACCTTTCGCAGATGTTTGCAACTTCGTTTATGAAGGAGATTTTTGTTGCCAGAAAGGCGTTTGAGGCGTACTTAATCATCTCTGCCGTTGGAAGGTCTGTTATGAGAATCGGCGGCTGGAGTTTCTCGTAGAGTGAGGCCACCTTTCCTGCAACTTCTCTGTTGTCTGCTCCAACAACCACCCTGTCGGGCTTCATGAAGTCTTCTACCGCCTTTCCTTCCCTTAAAAACTCCGGGTTTGAGACAACGTCAAAGCACTTTTCTGGCTCTTTTATTCCTCTCTCTTTCAAAAGGGCAGCTATGAACTCCTTTGCCCACCGGCCCGTTCCTACGGGAACCGTTGACTTGTTGACTATTACTTTGAAGTCTCCCTCGCAGATGTGCTCGGCTATGCTCCTGTAGGCGCTCTCAACGTAGGAGAGGTCTGCAGAGCCGTCTTCCCGTGAGGGTGTTCCAACGGCTATGAAGATGAAGTCTGAGTTCTTAACGGCGTAGCTGTAGTCGGTTGTGAACTCTATGTTCCCGTTTTCAATGGCCTTTTCAAGTATCCTGTCTAAGCCGGGCTCGTATATGGGAACCTCTCCTCTTTTGAGTCTCTCTATCTTCTCCTTGTCTACGTCAAGGCCTATAACCTTGTGGCCTAAGTAGGCAAAGCAGGCTCCAGAGACAAGGCCAACGTATCCCGTTCCTATTACTGCTATCTTTTTTTGCATTTCCACACTCCCCCAAAATTCTAAATCTTTAAAGTTTGCAGAAAGGCAACAAATTTTGGGTTAGTTAGTAACCCCCTCAGCTATTACTTAATAAGTTCGCCGATCTTGAAGATCGGGAGATACATTGCAATTATGATTACACCAATTATAGAACCTATGAAGACGATCATCAAGGGTTCTATGAGGGAGGTGAGGCCGTCTACGGTGCGGTCTACTTCTTCTTCGTAGAAATCGGCAACTTTTGACATCATTTCGTCTAAGTTACCGGCCTGTTCACCTATAGCGGCCATGTTGACGACCATGGGAGGGAAGATTGAAATTCTTGACATTGCCAGTGAAAAGCTTACACCTTTTTCTACCTGTTCCCGCACTTTTTCTATCGCTTCTCTTATTACTTCATTGTTTGAGGTTTCTGCAGATATTCGCAGGGCTTCAAGTATGTTTATTCCACTGGAAAGCATAGAGGAGAACGTTCTTGAGAAGTTTGCAATGCTGGATTTGAGGACGAGCTCTCCGAAAACGGGAAGTTTGAGAAGTGCAAGGTCTGTCAGGTATTTAAACCGTTTTGAGACGCGGCGGAGCTGAACGAAAAGGGCAATAAAGAGGAATATTGCAAGGATAAACCAGCCGATGTAATCTCTGAGCCAGTTGCTGGCGTTTATGACCATTTGAGTTAGAGCCGGTAGAGAACCACCGAGATCGGCGTAGAGCTGCTGGAAAGTTGGAATTACGAATATCATGATTCCGGCTACTATGACTGTTGCTGTTATGAGAACGAAAACGGGGTAAAAGAGAGCACTCTTTACTTTTCCTCTAAGCTTTTCTATTTTCTCTAAATACTCGGCAAGCCGTTTTAACGTTTCTTCTAACGTTCCGGCTTCTTCAGCAGCCCTTATCATTGAAATGTACAGATCTCCAAAAACGTCTCTGTACTTGGAGAGAGCTGTTGAGAACTTACCGCCCTCTTCTATGTAAGTTGCTACGTCGTCTATTATCTGCTTGAGTCTTTTATTGGGTACCTGATCTTTGATGACCCTTAAGGCCTGGACTAAGGGAATTCCTGCATGGATCATGGCGTAGAGCTGACGGGTAAAGATTAGAAGATCGCGGAGTGTTATCCGGTTAAGAAAAGGAACGTCAAAGCTCTTTTTGAATAAGGATTTGTCCTCTGAAAGTTTTTCTACTACTACGACTCCACGGCTAAGGAGGAGCTCCCTTGCAGCATCAACGTTTTCAGCCTCTATAAGACCTCTCCTCCTTCTGTTTAGAACGTCTCTACCAACGTATCTGTAAACTGCCATTAGGAACCTTTAGAAAGCGATTTTATTAAGGACTCAAGCTCTTTATGGTCGGGCGATACTCTTTTAGCTTCTTCAATGTCTATAAGACCACTTGTGTAAAGTTCTGCCAAATGCTGGTTCAGAGTAATCATACCCGTTGCGGCCTGGCCTGTCTGCATCATTGAGTAGATCTGGTGGAGCTTGTTTTCTCTGATGAGGTTTCTGATAGCAGGAGTTGGGATGAAAACTTCTACAGCAGCCACTCTGCCCTTACCATCTTTCCTCTTTAAGAGTTTCTGGGCAACTGCCCCAACAAGAACGAAAGAGAGCTGTGTTCTTATCTGTGCCTGCTTCTCTGCCGGGAAGACGTCTACTATACGGTTGATGGTTTCAACTGTTGAGTTTGTATGAAGTGTTGAGAAAACCAGATGGCCGGTTTCAGCTGCCGTAAGTGCCGCCTCTATGGTTTCCGGATCCCTCATTTCGCCGACAAGGATAACGTCGGGGTCCTCACGGAGGGCTGCACGGAGAGCTCTGGCAAAACTCTTTGTATCGTTACCCAGTTCTCTCTGAGTAACCAGAGACTTACTGTGCTCGTAAACGAACTCTATTGGGTCTTCAATCGTTATGATGTGGTAGGGATAGGTATCGTTAATAATTTTGAGGAGAGAAGCAAGTGTTGTTGATTTACCAGAACCTGTTGGTCCGGTAACGAGAACGAGGCCTTTGTCTTTATGGGCAAAGGTCTCTATAACTTTTGGAAGGCCCAATTTATCAAAGTTGGGGATATCAAAGGGAATTAGCCTGAAGGCTGCAGCAAGAGATTGTCTCTGGAAGTAGGCGTTTCCCCTGAAGCGGGCTACTCCTTTTATTCCAAAGGAGAAATCAAGCTCCCAGTCTTCTTCAAGCCTTTTCTTCTGAAGGTCTGTGAGAACACTGTAAATTAAGCGTTTTGTATCTGCCGGCGTAAGAGTACCGTACTCGTTCAGAGGAACGAGGTCTCCCATTATCCTTATACGGGGAGGACTACCGGGAGCAATGTGGAGGTCGGAACCTTTCCTGTCTAAAACTTCCCTGAGAAGGTTTAGCATTGTTACGTTACTCTGCATCTCTACCCCCGGCTGATTATAGCAAACCCCACTTAAATAAGGTTTTAAGAGTTTTGAAGGTAGAAAACCACGAGAAAGATAATTCCTACAATGATTCTGTATATACCAAAGGGTATAAAGCTGTGGTGTTTTACATAGCCTAAAAGCCACTTAACCGCCAAGAAGGCCGATATAAAGGCAGTAACACCCCCTACCAACAGGAGCTTTAAGTTACTGGTGTCTATGGAGTTAAAGTTCTTAAAGAGTTCAAATCCAGTAGCTGCAAACATTGTTGGAATAGCCAGAAGAAATGAAAACTCCGTGGCAGCAGGCCTTTTCATCCCTAAGAGCATTCCTCCTATTATGGTCGCTCCAGAACGGGAAGTTCCGGGAACCATGGCAAGGGATTGAAAGAGGCCGATTCCTACCGCTTTAAGGTAACTTACCTTCTCAGGTTCTGAGATGTAGTGCTCTTTTTCGTTGTGGAGGAGCTCCACCAGTATGAAGATAATACCCCAGATTATCAGCATAGACGAAACGACAACGGGATTAAAGAGTTTCTCAATGTAGTGGTGAAAGGCCAAACCCAGTATTCCGGTGGGTATAAAGGCAGCTATGAGTTTTTTCCAGAGCTCCCAGTTTCTAATCAGTTTATCCCTGTATATGAAAACTACGGAGAGAATTGCTCCAAGTTGGATGGCTATTTCAAAGGTTTTTTCAAAGGGAGTCTGTTTAAGGCCCAAAATGTGAGAGGTGAGTATTAGGTGACCGGTTGAGGAGACGGGAAGGAACTCTGTCAGTCCTTCAACTATTCCCATTATAACTGAGCCTATAAAGGTCATGAATTATCCCCCTTCAGGTGGTCGTAGCCTTTCTTTGGTAGGAGCTCCCCGTTTCCGTAAACGCCTCTCCCTTCAGAGACCCTTCCAATGGGTTTGAAGCCTATTTTCTGGAGCTCCCCCTCCTTCTCTTCCGGAGCCGTAATTATAAGCTCGTAATCCTCTCCTCCAAAGAGGGCAAACGAGAGAGCTCTCTCTTTTCCGCAGTAGTTTATCAGGTTGTCTGAGATGGGAATGAGGTTTAATTCTATATCTATTCTTACGTTAGAGGCCTCTGAAATTGTGTAGAGGTTGAAGACGAGACCGTCGCTTACGTCTGTTCCGCACTTAACTCCTAAAGAGAGAGCTCCCTGACCTTCACTCAAACGGGCTGCAGGGTTTAAGAATCTGTCTATAAGGTAAGAATCGGTAACTTTTCCTTTTAAAAGCTGTTCAAGTCCTGCCTTTGCATCTCCGAAGGTTCCCGTAACGAAGACAATATCCCCCGGTTCGGCAGAACTTCTCAGCATAAAGCCGTTCCTCACTCTACCGGTTAAAAAGAGATCAAAGAAGAGGTTTTCACTTCTGACTGTATCGCCACCAACCAACGAAAGGCCGTAATCTGAAAGGGCAGAGCGGATTCCATCATAAAGTTTATCAAGGTCAGATTCTGAGAGAGAGCTGTCAATACCTAAGGTGACGAGGGAGAAGAGGGGAGCTCCCCCCATTGAGGCAACATCGCTAACGGAAACAGATATCAACTTTCTTCCTATGTAGAAAAATAGGTTATCCACTAAAGATTTCCAGCTAAGAAGGAAGTGGGAGTTCTCTACAAGGGCGTCGCAGGTGAGCAGGAGTTTTTCTGAACCGATGGTTACAACGGCAGTGTCGTCTCCTATACCTACATCAACGCCGGGATTTCTTTTAAAAAGCCGGGAGATTTTGGAGATGAGCTCAAATTCACCTAAGCTCATCCACCTTCTCCGGTTTCAGGTAGCAGACACTCCCTTTTCTGGAAACCAAAGCCAGAATTCTCACCCTTTTTCCTCTGTCCGTTAAAGGGTCAAGTCCACCTGTTCCAGACAGGTATATACAGCCGGTTGAATCTGTAATGCAGACGTCGGAACGGGTTATACCGGGGTTTCTGCAATCCGCCGGACAGCTCCACCCTCTGTAAGTTCCTTCAACTACAACCTCTTTTCCCGATAGAGAAGTACAGTTCTTAAGAATTTCACTTACAGTGAAAAGCCTCACCCTGGCCTCACCGTTTACGTTAACCGTTGCACAGCCAGAAAGCAGTGTAAGAAACATTAGAACAAAAAGCCTTTTCATACTTTTACTCCATAGAGAGGTATTCGGCTAAGAAGTTGTCCCAGTAAGTTCCGGCAGCAAAGGGGTTGTAGTAGCCGTCAACCCTTACCTGATTATTTTTACTACTAAACGTGCAGGTTACAGGTGTTTCGGCAGTATAACAGCTGTATCCAGACTGGTTCGCCTCAGTAGTATCGGCCGGGAAATAAACTGAGATACCGTGGAGGTCCTTACCGTTGCTGCCGGGTATAACTGTTTTGTACAGGGAGTTTATTACGCTAACGATGTCGGCAGCTTCTGGGTATCTGTCTGATAGCTGAGAAGCAAAGGAGTAGAGGTCAACGTAATAGAGGTCAGGGCAGCTGAGGTCGTTTTCGGAACAGAGGACCTGAGAGGAGCTCCTTGCAGACTGGAAGTCGGGGAATGTGTTTGAATTCAAATCGCTGTAAAACCGGTTTAAGTCGTTGGCAATTCTCTCAACGTCACTCTTAGAGAAAAGGGCAAGCGTAAGGGTGGAATCGGTGTTAATAGAGGAGTAAGCCTCTCTGTAGGCGTCAACAACTGCCTTTCCAAACTGTTCAGGAGTTGAATCGGGACTGGAAACAAGATAGGAGAATACCCTTCTATAGTCCCAGCCGGTTCCCGGCTCTTCGTTCTCTGAAGCCACAAAATAGTTGGCAAAGTCTTTGACGTCGTAGAGGACCTCCTCCATGCCCATTAAACATTCGTCAAAGCCAATCAGACTGAAGTTTATCCCCTCTGACTGGAGGTCTGTTAAGGCCTTTCTGAGCTGGAACATAAGGAGAAAGGAGGAGTCTGAATCGTCTATGGCTGCCGTTCTGCTTCTCCATCCGTCTCCGTGGTCCCACAGAATAAGAGCAACGTTCTTTGCCGGGTATAGGTTGTAGTACTTCTCTACAAAGTTCTTCAGAGTCTGGTAGTTGCCAGAATCCACTTCATAACTCAGAGGCTGAGAAATTAGATCGCCTGTTGTATCGGAGCTCTCTGAGACCTGATCCGTTCCCGTTTCAAAATCTGTAAGGGCAATGACCTTTACCTGAGGGTTAAACTTGACTGAGGCCATCTCTTTTAGGTCTTCCGATGCAAATGAGTTCAGACTGTTGTCGGCAGCCATGTAGATAAGGACAAGCCACTGCCTGTAGGTAACTTTCTGACATCCCCCGTCTACAACACAGAGCTTTACAGAATTGTCTTCAGGGTTGTATTCAACATAGTAATTACGTGAACCAGAGGTAATTTCTACATTAACACTTTCACCGTTTTTAACGGCATCGGCAAGTGATTCCCCTGCAGGAAGGTTTGAATCTTCTACTTTTATATCCGAGAGATTAACTATTTTAAAGCTCCCATCTGTATCTCCAACCATTCCGTGGATAAACCTTGCTAAAACGTCTCCTGCCTCTGAATCACCGGTCACCTTAAAGGGATTGATAACTTCGTTGTTCTTAGTGATCGTATAGTCTCCTAACATGAGACTATCAACGGAAAAGGTAATATGAACCGGAAGACTTGACGTTTTCAACTGAAACCTTCCATCTGAATCTGTATAAGTACAGTAACCGCTATCTGTACAGACTTTTAAACCCTCTACAGAACTTGCTACGAACTGCGCAGAAACGGTTACAGATGAAGACTGGGATTGCGGATTTTCACCACCTCCGTTACCTCCACAGGCAGACAGGAAAAAGAACAGAACCGGAAAGAATAAACTCAACTTCTTCACAGGAACCTCCCTAAAGCTGACAGCTACACGGCTGAAATCTTATCAGGTCTTTTGGAGATATTCCTTATAAAAGATTTAAGGCCAAACTCTATTACGCCTTCTTTTGAACCCTGGCGAAAGATGGTAATTCCCTTAACTTTAAGCTTATAGCCAAGGAGAAAGACACTTTTAACGTCCTCAACGGTTGCGTTCTCTTTCATGTTTACAGTCTTAGAGACGGCGTTGTCTACGTGTTTCTGGAACGTGGCCTGAACCTTTACGTGCCACTCGGGGGGAACGTCTAAAGCTGTTACAAACAGCCTCTTTATTTCATCGGGAATGCCGGAAACGTTCTGAATGCTACCGGTTTTCAGGACTTCAAGGAGCTGTTCGTTTGAAAGAACATCGCCGGCGTACTTAAGAAAGAGCGGTTCTATCTGAACTGCCGGTTTACCGTTAAGGATCCGTTTTACGTAGGCAACGGCAAAGAGAGGCTCTATGCTGGGGGTTGTTCCGGCTATCATGCTGATGGTTCCCGTTGGAGCTATGCTGGTTCTCGTTGCGTTCCTTACTTTCTTTCCTCTGTATACACTCTTTTCAATGTTCGGAAAACTTCCCTTTTCCTCTGCAAGTTTTACAGAGGTTTCAAAAGCTTTTCTGTTTATGAAGGCCATGAGTCTGTCTGCAAGTTTCAGGGCCTCTTCGGAGTTGTACGGGATTTTCAGTTTTATGAGGAGCTCCGCCCAGCCCATAACTCCAAGGCCTATTTTTCTATTTCCCTTGGCCATTCTCTCTATTCGCTCATCGGGGTATTTGTTGACGTCTATAACGCAGTCTAAGAACCTGACGGCGGTTTCAACAGTTTCCCCAAGTCTCTCCCAGTCAACAGAGCCATTTTTCTCAAAGTGGGAGAGGTTAATAGAACCGAGGTTGCACTCCTCGTAGGGAAGGAGCGGAACCTCTCCGCAGGGGTTTGTGGCCTCTATTTTTCCAACATCAGGGGTCGGGTTGTGGCGGTTTATCTCGTCTATGTAGAGAATTCCCGGGTCTCCACACTCCCAGGCAGAACGGGCCATAAGGTCAAAGAGCTTCCTGGCATCAACTCTCTTCCAGACCTTTCCATCCCTCGGGTTTATAAGCTCTACCTCTCCACCCCTCTTTACCTTCTCAAAGAAGGAGTCTTCACAGGCAACGGAGATGTTGAAGTTCTGAAAGCTCTTCTTGTCAAGTTTTGCCGTTATGAACTCCTCAACGTCCGGGTGGTTGTAGGAGAGGACGCCCATGTTGGCTCCTCTCCGCTTTCCTCCCTGCTTTATGGCATCTGTTGTGCAGTCAAAGACCCTCATGAAGGAGACAGGGCCAGAGGCCTTTCCGTTTGTTGAGCGGACGATGTCTCCTTTCGGCCTTAAGTGAGAGAACGAAAAACCGGTTCCTCCGCCGGTTTTCTGTATCTTGGCCATGAGGGAGAGGGTGTCAAAAATGTCCTCTATGGAGTCTTCAACGGGAAGGACAAAGCAGGCTGCAAGCTGGCCTAATTCCGTTCCGGCGTTCATGAGGGTGGGAGAGTTGGGAAGGAAGTCAAGATTAACCATGAGAGTGTGGAACTTCTCCTCCCACTCTCTAACCTTTGAGACGGGGCCATAGAGGAGCTCCGCCTGTGCAACTCCCCTTGCGACCCTCTCAAAGAGTTCCTCCGGCGTCTCACCGGGCCTCAAGTACCGGGCTTTCAGTATTTCCAAAGCAGTTTGAGAGAGGTTCAACATGAAGAGAGCTCCTCTATAGTCTTTTCAATATCCTTCGGTTTCTCAACGCTTAAAACCTTTATATTCCTGTCTATCTTCCTTATAAGGCCTCTTAAAACGTTTTTAGGGCCGATTTCGTAAACCCTGTCAACTCCCATCTCTGCCATTTTTCTAACGTCCTCAACCCACCTTACGGGAGAGAAGACCTGTCTGTAGAAGGAGTCCTTTATCTCCTCAGGTTTCTTTATAAGCTCAACGTCGGCGTTGTTGAGTATCGGAACTTTAGCCTCTCTAAACTCCATTCCCTCCATAAGCTCTTTCAACCTATCAGCTGCAGGTTTCATAAGCTCTGAGTGGAAAGGAGCCGAAACGGCAAGGCGAACAATTCGTTTTGCTCCAGCTCCTTTAAGTTTCTCTTCGGCTTCTTCCAGAGCCTTTATCTCCCCTGAAATTACTGTTTGCTCCGGCGTGTTGTAGTTTGCAACCTGAACGAAGCCGCTCTTTACCGTTTTCAAGACCTCATCAACAGTTTCCGCAGGAATTCCTATAACGGCGGTCATTCCACCAACCCCCGGCGGAACGGCCTCCTGCATAAACTGGCCCCTCTTCCTTACAAGGAGAGCTCCCTCTGAAACGGAAAAGACGTTTACAGAACCAGCTGCAGAAAACTCACCTAAAGAGTGGCCGGCAACCAAGATTGGCTTTTCTTTTATCCCTGCCTTTTCAATAACTCTCAGAACGGCCATGCTGACTGTGAAGATGGCGGGCTGGGCGTTGTAGGTAAGGGTGAGCTCAGATTCGGGAGCTTCAAAACAGAGCTTCCTAATGTCAACTCCAGCTCCCTCAGAAGCTTCCTCAAACACCTCCCTTGCCTCAGGGAAAGACTCGTAAACCTCTTTTCCCATACCGGGGTACTGAGAACCCTGACCGGGAAAGACAAAAGCCACTGCCATTTATAACCCTCCAGAGCTTTTGGTTTAGTATACCAGCTGATTTCGGGCAATTAGGAGAGCTCCCACTGCACCGCTGAACTCACCCAAACGGGCAAGCTTCAGAGAGAAATCTCTGGCAGGCTGGGGAAAGGAGATTTCCTTTGTTCTCTTTTCAACAGTTTTTATAAGCTCTGGATAGTGGGTGGGAATTCCACCTGAAAGGGCGATAACATCGGGGTTAAAGAGGTGGAGGAGGTTCATGAGACCTAAAGAGAGGTAAGATGCCATTTCCGAAAGGGCTCTGACGGCAGGTTTTTCGCCCTTCTTTGCCCGTTCTATCACCTCAAAGGAAGAGAGGCTCTCTCCCGTTTCCATGTGGTAGAACCGCTCAAGGCCGTAAGAGGAGACGTAAGCCTCAAGGCAACCTCTCCTTCCACAGTGGCAGAGCCAGCCTCCTTTTTCAACAACCATGTGGCCCACTTCCATTGCCGAACCTGAAGCTCCAAGGAGAGGTTTCCCGTTTATTACAGCTCCTCCTCCGAGCCCCGTTCCGAGGGTGAGACAGATGAAGTGGGAGCTCCCCCTTCCCACCCCCAAACTGTACTCGCCGTAGGCGGCAGCAGTTGCATCGTTCACGATGAAGACGGGAACTCCCGTTCTCTTCTCAATTTCCTCTTTCAGAGGAAGACCTTTGAGGAACTTAAGGTTGGGAGAATCTGTAACGATGCCCTTTTTAACGTCTACAAGGCCGGCAACGGCAATGCCCGCTCTACGGGCTTTTTCACGGATTACCGTTTCTGAGATGAGACTGAGGAGCTCCTCTGTGCTTTCAGGAGTTCTCTCTTTCCAGTTCCTGTTACCGTCTGTAAACTTTACGAAAGTTCCGCCTACGTCAATGCCCAAACTCAACCCCAGTCCTCCCAGAAGTTGAGTTCCTGAAAGATGGAGTTCTTCCTCTCAATTTCTTCAAGCTTTTTGTAGTCAACCTTTCCCGTTTCAACCATCTTTAACAGCGCCGAGAAGTTATTTATGTGCTCTCTCAACCTCCTTTCTGCGTAAGCTCTGGCCGTTTTAGTTGTTATGAGAAAGGGCCAGTCGGAGCTCTGGGATAGGAGGAGCTCCCTCAACATCTGATTCAGAAGCCGGGTATTTTCAGGCGTTTTCTCTACCGTAGACTTCAGTCTGTTCAGAACTTTTGCCATTCCGGTAAGGTGGTAGTAAACCCAATCGTTGTCTCCGTTGACCCAGACGTCAAAGTAACCTCTATCTCCCCACGAGGAGACTGCAGGCTGAACTTCAGGGTTTTCCGGGTATTTCTCAAGGTATTCCTTCAGAAGAATCGGCCTGATAACGCCGTATTTATCAAAGTTCTTAAACAGATGGTATAGGAACTCAGGACCTTCAAACCACCAGTGGCCAAAGAGCTCTGCGTCAAAGGGAGCAACAATTAGAGGTTCCCTACCTAAAACTTCCCTTAAGTACTCTGCCTGTTTATCTCTGCAGAAGTGGAAGTGGTCTGCGTGGACTTTAACCCTTTCCAGAGCTCTCTCTCTGACGTAGGGTTCTTTCTCTCCAAGGTCAACGTTTCCCGTTATCCTGTAGTACTTAATTCCCGTATAGGTTCTTGAGCCGTCGGGGTTTATGTAAGGGGCTATGTAGTCTAAAGGAAGGTCAAAACCGATGTCCCTGTAGAAGTCTCTATACCAGGGGTCTCCCGGATAGCCCTCTTTAGCGCTCCAGACCTGTTTTGAAGACTCCGGATCTCTACCGAGGGCAACCCTTCCTGAAGGTGTGTAGACCGGAGAGTAAACTCCAAATTTAGGAAAGGGGTTTCCGTAGAGGAGGCCGTGGGAGTCTAAGAGAAAAAACTCTATGCCGAACTCTTTGAGGAACTTCTCAACTCCAGGGTAGTAGCCACACTCTGGAAGCCATATCCCTTTAGGGTCTTTTCCGAAGTGTTTTCTGTAGTTTTTAACGGCGACTTTTACCTGTGTTTTTACAGCCTCTTCAACTCCCTGAAGGACAGGCAAAAGGCCGTGGGTGGCACCGCAGGTAACTATCTCTAAAAACCCGGCAGATTCCAACTCTGAGTAAGCTCTTAAGAGGTCTCTGTTTAAAGAGCTGTAGAACTCCTTTATAGACTTAAATCTTTCGTTGTAGAAACGGGCAAGCCTGTTAAATACGGGGTCTTTTTCCGTTCTCTTTATCTCTTTTTCCGTAAGTTCAACGGTTCTGTCAAGGTACTCCTCAAACTTTGCCTGAAGGAGAGGATCTCTCAGCATCTCGCAGAGAGGGGGAGTGAGGGAGAAGGTTACTCTGAAGTTCACTCCCTCTTCTGCAAGGGAGTAGAAGGTTTTGAGGAGGGGAATGTAGGTTTCTGATATGGCCTCAAAGAGCCAGTGCTCTTCGTGGAAGTAGCTGTACTCGGGGTGTTTAACAAAGGGTAAGTGGTGGTGGAGGAAGAGGTAGAAGTAGCCTTTAACCATTGTTCCCCCCGTATCCAAACCGCCCTTCAAAACCGGGAGAGGGAACGGAAGAGAGGAGCTCCTCTCTAATTTCTCCGGGAACCTCTATGAAGATTTCGTCTGACGGGGCAAGAACGGGGTTTGACCTGAGGACTCTACCGTTAACGATAAGCTCTGCCGTCAGCTCTCTGAAGGGAGCTCTGATTTTCACGTAGTACCTCTTCCAGCCTATCTCAACCGGAACCTCTAAGGCGGGAGCTCCCTCTACGTAAACCCTTAAAATACCCTTATCTCCTTTAACGTTCCAGACCGTTAGAGAGAGCTCCGGGTTTACGGGAATGAGGGTTATAAACTCCTCTTCGTAGGTCGGAAGGGGCAGTTCTTCCGGCTCCGTTTTTCTCTCTTCAACCGGTTCTAACTGAACGATGTTACTCGTAATCGGCTCCTCAACGGCGGACTTTTCGGCTAAGAGGAGCTCCCTCTTTAAAGCTTCAAGGAGCTCCGCCTTTCTCATTCTTCCTCTTCCCTTCAGGTTAATTTCTCTTGCAATCTGGTAGAGCTCCCTCTTTGTCATTTTTTCAAGGTCTTCAATCTTTATCTTCAGTCTCATCTCACCTTTCCCTCAATCAGGTTTTCATAAAGCCTCATATACTTAAGGGCCGAACTGTTCCAGGAGAAGTCAATTCCCATAACGAACTGTCTTAAACGGGTAAATCTGCTGCGGCTGTTGTAGTAAAAGTCTATGGCCCTCTTTACAGCTTTCAGGAAGGCCTCTAAAGAGAACTCATCAAAGAGGAAACCGTAGCCTCCCGGCTGGTCAACGTCACGAACGGTGTCTGCAAGACCACCGGTTCTCCTTGCAACAACAAGCGTTCCGTACCTCATGGCAATCATCTGGTTCAGTCCGCAGGGTTCGTAGAGAGAGGGCATGAGGAGGTAGTCTGCCGAGGCGTACATCTTACGGCTTAAAGGCTCATCGTAGGCAACTTCAACAAAAACGTTGGGGTATTTGCCTTTTATGGAGTTGAAGAAGTTGTTGTAGCCGGCATCTCCTGTCCCTAAAATGGCGAAGTTTGCGGGAAGGGAGGGGAGCTCCCCCATAGCCTCCATAATCAGGTCAATCCCTTTCTGCTTTGCAAACCTTCCTATAAAGACAAATAGTGGCTTTTCCTCTCCTGAAAGGCCGGTATCTTTCAGGAAGAGCCGTTTGTTCTCCTCCTTTCTAAAAACGGTGTTCTCACTGTAGTTTACGTAGATGTGGGGGTCCGTTTCAGGGTTCCACACGTCGTAGTCAATTCCGTTGAGTATTCCAAAGAGCTTGTAGCTGTATTTCTTTAGAACGCCGTCAAGGCCGTAGCCAAACTCCGGTGTGGTTATCTCTCTGGCGTAAGTGGGGCTCACAGTGTTAACAGCATCGCTGAAAACAATTCCTCCCTTTAAGAAGTTGACCTTCCCCCAGAACTCAAGGGCCTCCATGTTGAAAAGCTCCCACCCAAGGCTCAGTCTCTCTATGGCCTCCTTCGGGAAAATACCCTGGTAGGCCAGGTTGTGAATGGTCTGAAGTGTTTTAACCTTAAGTTCCCTTTTCCTTAAGAGTACAGGCGTAAGGGCGGTCTGCCAGTCGTTGGCGTGAACAACGTCGGGTCTAAAAAAGCCCTCCTCTATCAGTTTGACCACAGCCCAGCAGAAGGTTCCAAACCTTACGTCGTTGTCGGGGTAGTCACCTTCAGGGGTTCCGTAGAGGTAGTCCCTTCCGAAAAGGTGGTCGTTCTTGAGGAAGTAGTGGGAAACGGAGTTTGAAACCTTATAAACCTCAAAATCAAAGTTCCCGGCACCAACGGAAACGGAAACTCTCTTCCCTGCAGGAACAATTCCGAACCTCTCTACGTCAATAGTTTTGTAGAGGGGCATTACCGATTTGACGTGAACACCTATCTCTGAGAGGGCTTTGGGGAGTGAAGCTGAAACGTCTGCAAGCCCTCCGGTTTTTGCAAACGGGTATATCTCACTTGAAAGGAAGAGAACTCTCATAGCAGCACCTCTCTGAGAAACCTTGCCGCCGTTTCCGGCGTTGTAGGGTTAATTACGTAACCGCTGCCAAGCTCAAAACCTGCGTGGACTGTAATTCGGGGCATTATCTCTAAATACCAGTGGAAGAACAGCTCCATTCCTGAGAAGTAGTTGGGCCTTTCTGGAAAAGGACGAACCGGAGGAGACGTGTGGATGAAGAAGTTGTAGGGCGGGTTAATTAGTGTTTTGTAGAGCTTTCTCAGTGCCATTCTCAGAGCGTCTGAAAGGAGATAGAGGTCAGAGTCTGAAACCTGAGAGAAGTCGGACTGATGGTACTTGGGAGTTATACGAATCTGGAAAGGAACCAGTGAGGCAAAGGGGCAGTAGACAACAAACCTCTCGTTCTCGTAAACAACTCTAACCGTTTCGTTGAGTTCGTAACCAATCTCATCACACAGGTAGCAGCGCCCTTTTTCCCTGAAGAACTTCCTTGACTGAGAGACAACGGTATCAATCAGTTTCGGTATCCGTGGGGTGGCAATTATCTGTGAGTGGGAATGGGTTAACGAAGCTCCCGCTTCTCTTCCGTAGTTTTTGAAGATAAGAACGTACCTTATACGACTGTCTCCGTAAAGGCTCCTCATCCTCTCCCTGTAAACGTAGAGGAGGTCTCTCATCTCTTCTAATGTGAAGTTGTGGGGGTGTTTGAAGTGGTCGGGGGTGTCTATAACCACCTCGTGGGCTCCAAAGCCTCCGGCGGCATCGTATATACCAGCTCTGAAGGGCTCAACCGGGTTCTCTATTCTGAAGGCGGGGTACTTGTTGGGAACCACCCTTACTTTCCAGCCGGGAGTATCTGGGGCTGTGCCCGGTTCCCTCAGGGCAAATATCTCGTGGGGGGAAAGGTACTCTTTTCCCGGCTCAAAGGGGCACTTTGAAGGGTCGCTCTTAGAAGGGTAGGTGTGGGGAGGATAGTCGTGGGGGCGTCTTTCCCTTTCAGGAGCCACAACGCTCCAGGTATCCCAGAGATAGTTGTATCTGAGCTCAGACATCTTTAACCTCTAAATCAATTGTGAGAGAGAAGGATTCTTTAAATGTGAAAACGAGACCGAAGCAGTGGCCCTGAACCGTTAGCTCGGCTCCCTTTTCGCTCTGGCTTACAGTCTCTACAGGGTAGTGGAGAAGGGTAAAGGGGCGGGAAGAGGTAAGTTTAATCACTTTTCTGAGGCCAGTATCCTCTATCTTCAGCACTTTTCCATCTGAATTTAATTTAAACCCGCCAGGGTTGAGGAAGTGGAAGTTGAACTCAAGGATGCGGAGGAGCTCCCCTCCAAAACCGGTTTTAAAGTGCTCTGAAAAGGAAAGAGTGTTCCCTTTAAGCAGGAACTCTTTACGGAGCTCCGCCGGAAACTTCCTATCGGCGTAGATTCCACCTTTCCTGTTAAGGACAATTTTTTCACCTTCAAGGCTTATGGAGTAGGGAGTGTTTGCAAAGTCGGAGAGCTCTCTGAACTCTTCTCTGAAAAAGGTTTCATCATTAACAGAGTCTGTAAAGTGAGAAACAAAAGAGCCCTTCAAGTGCCAGTCAAAGGCCAGTTTTTTCCTTATCTCTTCAGGTATCTCAAGAGGCCTTTCGTGAATTGTAGCGATTCCCCGGGAGCTCCCTTTCTCCTTTACCGCTTCCATAAAGTAGTGGTAACCTTCTCTGTGGCGGGAGATCAGGTTCTGATAGTTGAACTTCTCTTTTTTCAGAGAGAGCTCTCCCAAAATGCCACCTTCCTTTGGAAGGACAACGGCAAAGAGAGTTTCAGACGAGAGTATTCCTTCCCGGTAGCCGTCAAAGTTAACGTCTTCAAGCCTTACGTATCTCTTCTCTCTCTCAGACGCTTCCTGAGCGGTCAGTAGAAATCGCCAGAAGTTATCTCTGAGGTTGGGAAGGTAGATTCCACCGAATATTCCGTGCCAGAAAACGTCGTTACACTGGGCTTTTGCTAGATTGTCTCTGAAGCATTCTGAGTCTTCACCTTTCAGTGAAAGGGTAAGCATCCTCTTGTGCATGTAGTTGCTCTCAGGGTACTTAACGAAAAAGTTTTTCCAGATGCTCCCTCTAACGAACTTCTCAATGTAAGGTTCAAGGCCTCTCTCCTTCAGAAAAGACTCAAGCTCTTTCAGCTCTTTAAACCTTTCCGGCGGAAGTGTCCACTCTCCCATCTCGTAGTACGAAGCCGTTGGGAGATAAGCTATGCCTAAGGGCTTTTCTCTCTCCACGTTTTCACTAAAGAGTTCCATCTCAATCTCTCCGGATTCAACCAAAGAGAGAAACTCCTTAAGCCAGCCCTTTTCGTAAACCCAGCTGTAGGTTCCGGGCCAGATGCCAAACTTCTCTCCGTCGTCAAAGAGGGTTCTGCTTCCCCAGGCAGACTGAAGGTAGCCGACCGTATCTGAAGGTGGTTTAAAGGGAACTAAGTAGCGGAGTTTTTTGTCTATGGGGAAAACCTTAAGGGTCTTCCCTTCGCTCTCTGTCAGGAAGTAACCTCCAAGCTGGCTCCTGTCAAATCCGGCACAGATGAAGTGGTAGTCGTCTACAACAACGTACTCAATGCCACAGTCAACTATGTCGCAGATAACCGAGTCGTCCCAGACCCTCTCTGTGAGCCACAGCCCTTTAGGTTTCTGACCAAAGAGTTCTGAAATGAGATTGTTCAACTTCTCTATCTGGTAACGGCGCCAGCGGGAGGGAAGGGAGACCAGAACCGGCTCGTAGTAACCGGCAGTGAAGAACTCTACTCTCCCTTCCCGTGCCATAGATCTGAGGAACTCCACAACATCAGGATGATTTTCGGCAACGTACTCAAGGAGCCAGCCGCTGAAGTGGACGGCGAATTTAAATTTCTTCACAGGGTAAACGGTTTCTATAAAGGGCCTGTAGGCCTTTTCAACGGCTTCATCAACTATGTGTTTGAAGTTCTCAACGGGCTGGTGGTTGTGAACTCCAAATAGAAGTTTTGCCATGGCTAAACTATCCAGTCGGTTTCAAAGTTCTTAGAGAGCTCCAAAACGCCGTAGGTGAAGTGGGGAGCCTCTTCAACGAACTTGCCGTCTAAAAAGAGCTTAACGGCAAGCTTTAGCCTCTCTGCCCTCTCAAAACAGGAAGGGGGAATGGCTACCTCAAGAACTTTTTTCAGTACAGCCTCAGAACCTGCACACTGGGGTGAAGTTCCTCTGTTTTCTGAGAATTTGAAAGAGAGGCGGTGGAGCTCCCTCCCTTCAAGCTCAACTATCAGCTCAAAGTTTTTGTTCAGGAACTTTTCCCAGTTCCCGTCAATCCTCAGGTACAGGTTTCCCTCTTCATCGTAGCCGTAGTAGAGTTTCTCCATAACAAAAGAGGTGGTTTCCATGGTTGAGAACTCAAGGAGATCAATCTCTCCGGCCAGCAGCCACTCGTAGTAGTTTGTAACTTCTCCGTCTATAACCGGTTTAACGTAGCCCTTTGGCGGCTTTGACTTTTCGCCAGAAAACTTCTTAACGGGAGAGAGGAGATTGTGTGGTATGTCGGCTCCCAACTCCCTGTAAACGGCTATGAGGTGGCTTCTGAAGAGTCTGTCAAAGTCGTGGGAGAAGGGGGAGTAGTGGCCTTTCCCGAACCACCAGAACCAGTCGCTCCCTTCCGCAATCAGAAGGTGCTCTTTAACGGTTCCTTTTCCATTCCTTCTCTCAATCTCTAACTTGGCAGTTCCTAAGAGCTCCCACGCCCTGTTCTTCTCGTCGTCTCCCACCCAGGTAAGGAAGTTGCCTCCTATCCAGCTTCCCGGGAAGAGCCGGGGGAGCTCCCTTTCCGGTTCAACCTCAGAGGGTAAAACCGTTTTAAGCCAGTCAGAATCTGAAACGGCACTGTAAAGGTGTTCTCTGAAATCGTAACCGTTGTTCTCGTAAAACTCCCAGCAGTTCTCACCGTCTAAAATTACGGAAACGATGGGAGAGGAGTAGCTATCAGAGATACTTTTGAGCCTTTTTATAAAGTCCTCTGAAGCCTGAGATGGTTCCCAGCCTTTGTAGACAAAACCTATAAGGTCGCTGAGCTCTCTGTCTCTGAAAAAGAGCTTTACTCCTTTAAAAGAGTAAACCCTGTAGAGGGGCTCCCTCGTCCCGTAACGCTCCTCTAAAGAGCGAAAGAGTATCTCCTCATCTGTTGCCGTCCAGCCAACTCCTTTTTTAGAGAGAAGGTCTAAAGTCTCCTCGCTCACAGCCCCCTCTGAACACCAGACACCTTTCACCTCTCCAAAACGTTGCCGGTGGAAGGAGAGAGCTCTCTCAAGCTGAACCTCTGCGTCGTCTCTGAAGGAGACGTGCAGGGCCGGAAGCTTTACTTCGGGAGTTGAAACCTTTGCAACCCTCATATCTATGAGGAGAGGAAGAATGGGATGGTAAAAGGGAGAGGTTGTCAGCTCAACCTGTCCTCTCTCAGAGAGCTCCCTGTAAATGGGAACAACTCTACCGATAAACCCTATCAGCTCCTCTATAAGTTTCTGTTTTTCACCTTCAGAGAAGGCTGAGCCTTTTTCCATCAGCTTCTTCACTGTTCCATTTTCAGACTTTAAGTAGTTTCCGCACCAGGAGAGGAGAAAGAGAACCTGAAGGTTCAAAAAGTCCTGGTTTGTAAGGTTTTTACAGAAATCCCTCTTTCTATCCCTCTGAAACCTTACAGAGAGCTCCTTCAGGAAGCTGAAAGGGGAAAAGAGCTTGGGAGAACTTGAGAAAAAGATCTTCACAAGGTAGGACTTCTCCTCAAGGGAGAGCTCCTTAACGGGTTTTGACATGAGAGTGAGGAAGCGGCACTTAACTTTTCCCGAAGCGTACTCTTCAACCTGAGAGATGAGAGAGGGCGTGAGGTTGAAAACCGCCTTTACTCCGGGAAACTTACTCAGGTGCCAGGGCATGTCGTAGTAGTCCTTTATGGCGTGAAGGAATACCCAGGGGAGCTCGTACTCTCCTGTAAGTCCGTTCTTATAAACGGGCTGGTGCATGTGCCACAGGAAAACTAACCTCACTCTCCCTCCTCAATCCAGCTGCCCACCAATTTTCTGTAGTGTTCAAGGAGCTCCTCTCCCTTCTCTCTATTTTCAGACTGAACGAAGATGTGGAGCTTATCTGTAAACTGATCGGGGATAAAGAGTATCCAGTCTCCATCCATGAATATCTTGACACCATCAATGAAAGAGGCGTTTCTCTCCATGGCCTCTTCAGAGAGCTTCCTCATGAGCCTTGCCTTTTCGGAAGATGGACAGTTAACGATTACGTGGTTAAAGTAGAAGTCTGGAATTTCTGAAAGGAGTTCCGAAACGGTTTTCCCGGCGTAAGAGAGAAGCTCTAAGAACTTTATGCTTGAGTAGACGGCATCTGGAGAGTAGGAAAATTCAGGAAAGATAAACCTTCCGTTAAGATCTCCCACAAAGTAGTAGCGGTTCAGGAGCGTAGGCGAAAGGCCTCTGAACTTACCCCTCTCAACAGACACGTTTTTTAACTCTCTGTCAAGAATTGACGGGCAGCTCACCGGAACGTAGGCTTTAACCGGCCTGTCAACTGCTTCATCTATGAGTTTCAGGAATAGAAGGGTCAATATGTGGTTGTTAACAACTTCTCCTGTATCTGAGACCACTGTAAGTTTTTCTCCGCTTGGGTGGATTATGAAGCCAACGTCTGAATCTGTAGACTTGAGAATTTCAGGAACGTCTTTAAGAGCTTTGGCTTTTACAAGAGGATACTGCATCAACTTCTCTTCAGACTCGTAAGAGTTGAGAATGATTGAGTTGACCTTGAAGTGGGCAAGGAGCTCCGGGTAAACCTCAGAGAATATCCCGTTCATCAGGTCAACAACAACGTTGAACCGGGGCTGCCGTATCTTATCGTCTATCTTCTCCTTTATAGATTCCACGTAATCAAGGATTTTGTAGGGTTCCTCCTTTATCTGCCCAACCTCAGATGGGCTCACCCTCCTGAAACGCTCCCTGAAAAATATCCTCTCAATCGCCTTCTCCTTTGACGTATCTATAGGAATTCCCCTCTCGTCAAAGAAGAGAATGTCTGTATGGCCGGGAGTTTCAGAAGAGGTTTCAAAGTGGACGCCGGATAGAACATCTCCGTTCCTCAAGAGGAACCTTCCGGCAGGGCTGGGAAACTTCCTCAGGTCAACAACGTTAACCCCTGCAGAGAGAAGGCCTGAAAGGAAAGCCCTCTTTATCATCCGGGAAGCCCTGTGGTAGTCTCTGCTGGTGTAAACAACAGCCCCTTCAGGCAGGGTTGTTCCAAGGGCAGCCCCAAGCTTTGCGGCAAGTTCGGGAGAGAGCTCCACATTTATCCTTCCAGAGATCCTCCCTCCCTCAAAGATTGAACGCTTCCACCTCTCTCCCCAGACAAGGTTTGAACTGACAATTGAGCCGCTCTCAACGAACTTCTCTGGCCAGATAACAACGTCTTTCTCTATCCTCACATCGTCTTCTATCTTTACCTTCTCGGCAATAACGGCACCTTTTAACGCCCAGACCCTGGAACCGATATCCACCCTGTTACAGACAACGCAGTTCCTCAGCTTTACATCATCTCCAACGGTGGAATCTTCCCAGATAACAGTATCCCTTATCTGGCACCTCTTCCCCACCTCCGTTCTGTTTCCAATACAGCAGTTCTCAAGAACCGTTCCCTCACCTACAGAAACCCCGTCACCTAAAACAACAATACCCTTAACTTTAAGGGAATCTGGAACTTCAACGTCACCCTGAAGGAAGAGAACTCCCTCAGGGTACTTAACCATCTCCCCCTGAATCTGAAGCTTCACGTTTCCTGCAAAGATGTCTCTGTGGACTTCTCTGTAGGCATCTGGGTTTCCAACGTCTTTCCAGTATCCCTTCGCCTCAAATCCGTAAAGGGTGATTCCCTTTTCCATGAGAAGAGGAAACAGGTCTTTACTGAAGTCAAAGGGAACGTTCTCAGGGATAAAGTCAAGTATTTCCGGCTCAATTACGTAAATGCCGGTGTTAATCGTGTCGCTGAATACCTCTCCCCAGCCCGGTTTCTCAAGGAATTTCAGTATTTTTCCTTCCTTATCCTTTATCACTATTCCAAACTGGAGAGGGTTGGGAACAGAGGTTAGGGTTATTGTGAGTTTAGACCTTTTAAACTCGTGGAATCCAACAATTTCGCGAAGGTCAAAGTCGGTTATTACGTCTCCACTTACAACTATGAAGGTTTCATCAAGGTAGTTCTGGGCCTTCTTTACAGCTCCGGCGGTTCCAAAATCGGCCTCTGGAAGGACGTAGGTAATCTTTGCTCCTATCCTCTCTCCGTTTCCGAAGTACTCCTTTATCACTTCCGGCTTGTAGTAGAGAAGGACTATAATATCCTCCACGCCAAGGGCAACAAGCTCTTTCATTATGTGTTCCATCATGGGAACGTTTACAACCGGTAACATGGGCTTCGGCCGGGAACTTGTTAAGGGCTGTATCCTGGTGCCGAAGCCCCCCGCCATTACAACTGCCTTCACGCCTCCTCCCTGTAAAGGTGTTCTCTGGTGAGTGGGAAACCGGACTCGCCGGTTGGGTGGGTCTTAACGAGAAGGGTCTGGTAGAGACCTATTCTGCCTGTAAGGAACTGGTAGGCGCTTGAGGCCATGTAGAGCCGCCAGATCCTGTACCTCTCCTCTCCCGCAATCTGAACGGCCTTTTCGTAGTTTTTCTCAAGGTTTCTCACCCAGTGCATCAGGGTAAGGGTGTAGTGTTCCCTCAAACACTCAACGTCTCTAACCTCAAAGCCGGCCTCTTCGGCCTTTTCAACGGTTAGGTAGATGGGTAGGAGCTCCCCATCCGGGAAAACGTACTTCCTGATGAACTGGGAAGGCGGCTTTCCGAACTCTCTGTAGCTTGAGCTTATTGCGTGGTTGAGGAATATGCCGCCGTACCTTAAGAGTTTGTAGGCCTGCTGGAAGTAGGTAAGGGCTTGCTTCTTTCCAACGTGCTCAAACATTCCAACGCTCACAATCTTGTCAAAGGTTCCCTCGCCAGAAAGCTCCCTGTAGTCAGCCAAAAGAACCTCGCACCTCCCTTCAAGCCCCTCCTCTTTTATCCGTTCTTTCACGTATTCGTACTGGTTTTTACTAAGCGTAATTCCCAGGGCGTTTACGCCGTACTTCTTTGCAGCGTGGATTATGAGAGCTCCCCAGCCGCAACCTATGTCAAGGAGCTTCTCTCCGGGCTTTAGCATCAGCTTCCTGCAGATGTACTCAATCTTCTGCTCCTGAGCTCTGTCTAAAGAGTCTGTAGGCTTTCTGAAGTAGGCGCAGGAGTAGACCATTTTTTTGTCTAAGAAGAGCTTGTAGAACTCGTTTGAAACGTCGTAGTGGTACTGAACGGCCTGCCTGTCCCTCTCTATGCTGTGGAGCTCCCCAGAGAGCTCCGCCCTGCACTTTTTATACTCTTCAAGGGTCGGAACTTCCTTGAGAAGCTTCCAGAACTTGAGTTTTTCACTCAAAGGCTTAAACCTCTCCATCACCCAGTCGGCAATGGGAAAGATGAGGTAGATGTCGCCTATAAGGTCTATGAGGCCGTAGATGTAGCTCTCTGCCAGTGAGAGGTCTGAGAAGGTGCTGAGAGCTTCCCTTAAGGCCCAGGGCTTATTTATTCTTATTTTCAGCTTCTCCCCTTTCCCCCAGACCCGCTCCCCGTTCCAGAGCTCAACGGAAACGTCTTTCTCGCCGGGAGCTCCCCTAAGGAGCTCCTCAACAACCTTCCTGTTCAGCCTTAGCAGCTCTTCTTCACTGAGACATACCTCCATCTCTTCCCTCCTCAAGAAGCTGCCGCGCATACCGTTTACCTATCTCAACGGCCGGCTGGCCGTAAGGGTTTACCCCCATCAGCTTTGCCATAACAACAACTGCAACCATGTAGGTCATAAAGAGGTAGCCCATCTGGTACTCAGAGAGCTTGCTCAGTTCAAACCGAACCACCGGCCTGTTCTTCTGCCTTAAAGCGTAAAGAGTTCCCTCAAACTCTGCCCTCATAATCTCTCCGAGGGTTTTCCCTCCAATGTAGGGAAGGACTTTTGAATCTTCTGGAAGTTTCAGGTCTGAAGACCTGCTGTTAATGAAGAAGAGCTGGTAGAACTTGTCGTCTGGGCCGTCTACAAAGAGCTGAAGGATTGAGTGTTGAGAGGAAGTTCCTACAGCCTTGAGAGGTGTCTGCCCCTGCCCCTCCTTTCCTAAAGACTCTGCCCACAGCTGGGCATACCACTCTGTAAACTCTGTCATGTAGGAAGAATAGGGCATGACAACCGAGATATCCCTGCCTGCCCTGTAGTGGAGATACTTGGCAGCGGCAAGGTAAAAGGCAGGAAGAGGAGCGTCTATAAGGTCGTAGGCCCCCTCTAAAAACCTATTTACATCGTAACCGGCAAAGCAGGCAGGAAGAAGGCCAACTGCCGTAAAAACAGAGAACCTTCCGCCTATCTCTTCAGGTATTTCAAGGAAGTGGGAACCAAACTCTTCTGACAATTCCTGAAAGGCGTTTCCCCTATCTCCTACAAAAACAATCCTCTCTCCTGAAAGGAGCTCCCTCTCCTTCAGCTCCTCAAGTATTACGTTCATAAGAGAAACCGTTTCAAGGGTCTTCCCCGATTTACTGATAAAGGCAAAGGCGGTTTTATCCCAGTCAATCTCTTTTAGTGTTTCAGACAGAAGATCAGGGTCTATGTTGTCAAGGAACAGAAGCCGTG
>Ga0256831_1000356_pt1 | contig 24001 bp, 22 predicted proteins | sample 132544metaG_FD_189087 | JGI IMG/M metagenome (GOLD analysis project Ga0256831, IMG submission 189087) | Hydrothermal vent microbial communities from Lau Basin, Pacific Ocean - 132-544 | ecosystem: Environmental > Aquatic > Marine > Hydrothermal vents | place: Pacific Ocean: Lau Basin | collected... | reverse complement strand
TAGCCGAGACCGGTGCGAACGTTGTCTTCGTGCAGAAGGGCATTGACGACCTCGCCCAGCACTACCTGGCCAAGTACGGCATAATGGCGGTGAGAAGGGTCAAGAAGAGCGACATGGAGAAGCTCGCGAAAGCCACCGGCGCCAAGATCGTCACCAACGTTAAGGACCTCACCCCGGAGGACCTTGGAGAGGCCGAGCTCGTCGAGGAGCGCAAGATAGCCGGCGAGAACATGATTTTCGTTGAGGGCTGCAAGAACCCGAAGGCTGTGACAATCCTCATCCGCGGTGGTACCGAGCACGTCGTTGACGAGGTTGAGAGGGCTTTGGAGGATGCAGTCAAGGTCGTCAAGGACGTCATGGAGGATGGCTACATCCTTCCGGCCGGAGGCGCCAGCGAGATCGAGCTGAGCATTAGGCTCGACGAGTACGCCAAGCAGGTCGGCGGAAAGGAGGCCCTCGCGATAGAGAACTTCGCCGATGCGCTCAAGATAATCCCGAAGACCCTCGCCGAGAACGCTGGCCTTGACACCGTCGAGATGCTCGTGAAGGTCATCAGCGAGCACAAGAACAAGGGAATAGGCATAGGCATTGACGTCTTCGAGGGCAAGCCGGCCGACATGCTTGAGAAGGGCATCATCGAGCCGCTGCGCGTCAAGAAGCAGGCCATCAAGAGCGCCAGCGAGGCTGCAATAATGCTGCTCCGCATCGACGACGTCATAGCGGCGAAGCCCAGCAAGCCTGAGCAGAGCGGTGGCGGAATGCCCGGCGGCATGGGTGGAATGGGCGGCATGGACATGGGCATGTGATGCCCTTCCACTTCCCTTTTCTGACCAGCCAGTTTTATAAGCCGCTTCTCAGGAGTTTCTTTGGTGGTGGCATGTATCAGGTGAAGAAGAGTCCCGCTGGTTACATCTTCGACCTCCCGCGTGAGAGGATAGCCTTCCTCTTCATGGAGGACGGCACTTACGTCATGTACCACGATGAGAAAACGCTCTGCTATTCAACGGAACCCGTAAACGTTTCGAAGGAAGAGATAGAGCGCTTTGAAGAGACCGGCGAACCTCCGGACCTGATCAAGGCAGTTAAGTCCGGGAACTATCCGGAATCCTGCGTCGTTAAGGAGCTTCCGCCAATAGACGAGGATCTGAAACCTCTGAACCCCTCCAGAAAGTGCGTCGTGATATTCACCGGCTTCAGGGACACGGTGATAGACTACGTCGAGTGCGGGAAGGGGGTTCTGGCCGTTGCGAGGCTCGTTGACAAGCCGGAGAAGGTATGCCGCTTCTTCGGCCGGGGCAACTACAAGATAGCGGCGGTTAAGCTCAAGCGCGGTGAAGAATGTCTCCCGAGGGAGGAGTTCCTCCGCAGGATAGAGGAGTGCAGGGGGTGAGCCTATGGGACTCGGGCTCTGGCTCAGAACGGGCCTCCTGATGGCTGTACTCACCGGGTTGCTCATGGGCATAGGTTATCTCTTCGGTGGACCCAGCTGGGCCTTTACGATGTTCCTCTTTGCGATGGCATTCAACTTCATCACCTACTGGTACAGCGATAGAATCGTGCTTAGCTGGTACAACGCGAGGCTGGTGGATGAGTACGAGGCTCCTGAGCTCTACGCGATAGTGAGAAACCTCGCGGAGAGGGCGGGCCTTCCAACGCCGAAGGTCGCGATAGTGCCGAGTGAAACCCCGAACGCCTTCGCAACCGGGAGAAACCCCAAGCACGCGGTCGTGGCTGTGACCAGGGGTCTGTTAAAGCTCCTTAACCGGGATGAGCTTGAAGGAGTTATTGGCCACGAGCTGACGCACATCAAGAACCGGGACATACTCATAAGCACCATCGCAGCGGCGATGGCCGGTGCGATAATCCAGCTCGCCTACTGGGCCAGGTGGATAGCGATCTTCGGAGGCTTCGGAGACGACAGGGACGGGGACAACGTTCTGGTGGCGATTCTCATAGCCGTGCTGGCTCCAATCGCGGCGATGCTCATTCAGGCGGCGATAAGCCGCTCCAGGGAGTTCCTGGCGGACGAGGGTGGTGCAAAGATAAGCGGGAAACCCCATGCCCTTGCCAGCGCACTGATGAAGATAGAACAGGCCGTTAGGTACAGGCCGATGCGCGAGGGCAATCCCGCCACCGCGCATATGTTCATCGTCAACCCCTTCAGGGGGATGAGCATAGCAAACCTGTTCTCCACGCATCCCCCGACGGAAGCGCGTATAGAGCGCCTCAGGAAGATCGCACGGGAGATGGGGATCTACTTCTGAAGTCGTCTTTTATTTCCCAATATTGCCCATCGTTTGAAGTGAACGAAAGCTTTGTAAAGGCAAATTCCGGAGAGAGGGGGAGAGGTGATGGATTTGAAGATCTGGCTGTTCGTGAGGACAACATTCATGATAGCCCTGCTCACTGGCCTGCTGATGGCGATGGGCTACCTCCTGGGCGGAGCAAGATGGATGACCTATATGTTCTGGTTCGCGGTCATAATGAGCTTCCTCGCCTTCTGGTACAGCGACCAGCTTGTTATCAAGATGATGAAGGCGAGGATAGTGAGCAGGGAGGAGGCACCGCGGCTCTACGCGATAGTGGAGAAACTCTCCAAGCGGGCCGGTCTTCCGATGCCCAAGGTCGCGATAATAGACGACCCCACTCCCAACGCTTTCGCCACCGGGAGGAACGCCAAGAACTCCCTCGTGACCGTGACTACAGGGATCCTCGAGCTTCTCAACGAGGACGAGCTTGAGGGTGTCATAGGTCACGAGCTTACCCACATAAAGAACCACGACATCCTCGTCGGAACCATCGCCGGAGCGCTTGCGGGAGCGGTCGTCTACATAGCGTACATCACCAAGTACCTCGCGTTCTTCAAGGCAATATTCGGCGACCTCAGTCTCGACCGTTTCCTCTACGCGCTCCTGATAGCGATCACCGCTCCGATAGCGGCGGTGATAATCCGCTCCGCCATAAGCAGGAGGAGGGAGTTTGCAGCCGATGAAGGCGGGGCAAGACTCAGCGGCAAACCCTGGGCACTCGCGAGTGCACTCCTCAAGCTGGACGAGGCGGTGAAGAGGCTCCAGGAGGAGCAGAGGGCCAAGAAGAAGGCAAAGCCCCTCGGAAATCCCGGGCTGGCCCACCTCTTCATAATCAATCACTTCGAGGGCGACCCAGTAAGCAAGCTCTTCGCCACCCACCCGCCGACCAAGGAGCGCATAGCCCGCTTAAGGAAGATCGCGGAGGAGATGGGGGTTGAGTTCCCCTTCTGAAAACCTTTTTCCTACAGGACAACGCTCCTCGTCATCGCGCCGTCTATTATGAGAGTTGAGCCGAGCATGTATTCGGCTTCATCGCTCAGGAGAAAGGCCACTAGAGAGCCCAGTTCATTCCATCTCCCCGTCCTGTGGAGCGGTGTTCTGGAGAGCACTTCCCTCTCCCAGACTTCCTCAAAAGGCTTCCCCCTTTCCTCCGCCAGTGCCCTCAGGTTCTCCCTCGCGCCGGGGGTATCGAAGCTGCCGAGGAGAATGTTATAGGCCCTTATTCCGTGCTTCCCGTAGGTTCTCGAAACGCTCTTCGCCAGCTGAATTAACCCGGCCCTCGCAACGTCGGCCAAGACAAGCGGCGGCATGGGCTCCTTTATTGAGACGGAGTTGAGGTAGATAAGAACGCCTTTCCTCTTCTTCTCAAGCCAAGCCTGAACCAGGAGCGTTGTGAGATAACCGGGTGCAACGACGTGGAGCCCCGCTGCCTCGAGCCAGTCGTTGTAACCGGCTTCGTGAGCCAAACACGGCTCGCAGGAGACGTTCGGGGCGTTCCAGACGAGGGCATCAATTCCAGCCAGGATTTCCCGGGACTTTTCGACGAGGGTCTCAAGATCCTCCCGCTTCAAGAGGTTCGCCCTGACCCCATAGACTTCCCCGTAGCTCGAGAGCTCGTCGAGTGCCTTCCGGAGGTTTTCCTCATTTCTCGAGCTCACAACCACCCTGGCGTTCCTCTTCAAAAGCTCGCCCGCTACGTTGAAGCCTATGCCCCTCGACGATGCTGTTACGAGGACACCAATTCCTCCAAGGTCTACCTTCATCATGGGCTCCAATTCGCGAATTGGCTAATAACCTTTGTCCCATTGACGAATTAGGCTTCCCGAATTTGGATAGTTTCCGTCATTCTGGCAGGATTTTCGGGAAAAGAAACTTAAGGTGGAAAACCTTCGATTTTTTACAGATTTTTCGAAAACTCTTGGGGGTGATAAAGTGAAGTTCTACATCTGCAGGGAAAAGAGCGAGCCAAAGCCCTTCAGGATAGCGATCATCGGCGCCGGTCCGGCCGGTCTCACCGCGGCCGGCTACCTCGCCTGCAGGGGTTACGAGGTTCACGTCTTCGAGAAGATGCCCGAAGGCGGTGGAATGGTGGCCTTCGCCATTCCAGAGGTGAGAATCCCGATAAAGACCGTTAGAGAGGGTGTTAAAGACCTCGAAAGACTCGGTGTCAACTTCCACTTCAGGACGAAGGTGGTCTACGATTCACCGAGAGAGCTGGGCGATGAGTGGGCCGAGCACTTCATCTCCCTTGAAAGGCTCCTGAACGAGTTCGATGCAATACTCATAGCCACCGGTGCCTGGAAGCCGAGGAAGCTCAAGGTTCCGGGCGTTGAACTACCGGGCGTTTACGATGCCCTGACCCTGCTCCACCACATAAAGATGGCCAGGATAGGTTACTACTCCTGGGAGAGGATTCCCGACTTCAAGGGGAAGCATGTCGTGGTAATCGGAGCAGGATACACAGCGGTGGACGTTGCAATCGAGTCGAGGCTTCTCGGGGCTGAGAAGGTCACGATGGTCTACCGCCGCTCTTTAGAGAACAGCTACGCCAAGGCGGAGATTAGAAAGCTCATCAGCGAAGGGATTGAGTTCATAGAGTACGCCTCTCCTGTCAGGATACTGGGTAAGGAAAAGGCCCAGGGAGTCGAGTTCGCGAGGACGAAGATAGTCGAGGGAAGCGTTGTAACAACCGATGAGCGCTTTGTTATCGACGCGGACGTGGTTGCCTACGCCATCGGTCAGCTGCCCACGAGTCCGATTAGGGAAATCGTCTGTGCAAACGAGAAGATACTGAAGGAGGCGGGAATCTTCTTCGCGGGCGATGTTGTTGCCCCGAGAAACATCGGCGCGGCGATGAGGGAAGGAAAGGCAAGGGCCAGGGAAATCGAGGAGTGGCTCCTAAGTAAAGCTCCAAAGAAGGTCTTTCCCGTTCCGGTAACGGCGAGGCTGATAGGCTCGGTCGTCAACGGTAAATGCTGACGAAAGCTTTAAACGCCGCCTTCATTATCCTCCCTCATGACCGAGCCGAAAGACATCGTCCTTAAGGAGAGCGAAGAGGTTGAGGGCATTCCAGTAGAGGGGCCATGGCTTGACGAGGTTTCAAGCCTCGAAGAGGTTCTCGATTATTACGAAAGGATAGGCTTTCAGGCGACTCACCTTGGAAAAGCAATAGAAATCTGGAAAAAGGTCGAGAAGAGACGCGCTGAGGGGAAAGAAGTAAGGGTCTTTCTCGGCTATACATCGAACATAATCTCCTCCGGGCTGAGGGAGATAATAGCGTGGCTCGTCAAGGAGGGCAAGGTGGACGTTATAGTAACCACCGCGGGGGGAATCGAGGAGGACTTCATTAAGGCTCTCAAGCCCTTCATCCTCGGCGACTGGAACGTTAACGATACCTTAATGCGCGAGAAGGGCATCAACAGGATAGGCAACATATTCGTGCCCAATGACCGCTACATCGAGTTCGAGAAGTACATGATACCCTTCTTCGAGCGGGTTCTTGAGCTGGAAAAAGAGCGCGGGAAACCCCTGACGGCGAGCGAGTTCATCCACGAGCTTGGCAGATACATGGACGAGAAGCTCGGGAAGGAGAAGGAGCACTCTATAATCTACTGGGCCTACAAGAGGAACGTCCCGATATTCTGTCCGGCCATAACAGACGGCTCGATAGGGGACATGCTCTACTTTTTCAAGGAGGAGAGGGGCGATAGAGAGCTCGTCATAGACATCGCCAACGACATAGTGAAGCTCAACAACTTAGCGGTTACGGCAAAGGAAACAGCTTCAATAATCCTCGGCGGTTCCCTGCCGAAGCACGCGATAATAAACGCCAACCTCTTCCGCGGAGGGACGGACTACGCGATTTACATAACGACGGCAATCCCCTGGGACGGCTCGCTGAGCGGTGCTCCCCCGAGTGAAGGGGTGAGCTGGGGCAAGATAAGGGCAAAAGCGGACTACGTCGAGATATGGGGGGATGCAACTTTAGTGTTCCCGCTGCTGGTGTGGAAGGTGATGCGGGGTTAACTTCTTTCGTCCTTTTTCTGAACGATATGCGTGCATACCGTCCTCACATGAAAACGGTGGTTACAAGTGGATTTTGAGTTAGTCTTCAAGCTTCTCATACTCTTCAACGAGCTTCAAAACCACTTCATACAGCTCGTTTATCCTCTTCAGGCCTTCTTTGATAGAATGCAGGTTGAGCCTGTCGTACTTGTGAACTATGGCGTTTCTCAGGCCGTTGTAAGCTCTCAGGAGCGACGCCTCCCTCTCGCTGAGAACTCCCTTCTCCTCAAGCCTCGCTATGTTAGTGTAGTCGTCCTCGACCGTTATGCCTAGGTCTTTCGTTAGCATTGCCACAATGTCCATGGCAACGTCCACGCACACCTGGAGCGAATATCGGAGTGAGCGTGACATCGTCCTTTATCTCGTGACTCTCTATGAACTCGTACTCTTCCTCGAACTTCTCAAGCTTTTCCAAGTACCTCTGCCTTCTCACGGGCACGCCTCCTAAGTTTTATTTTTTCACTCACGCTCTTAAACCGGTTCTCCTTGATGCGGGGCTCCATGTCTTTCCAGAGTTTTCTGAACCGGTAGAAGTATTCGGAAAGCTCAAGCTCGTCGCCGTAGATTACCCTGTGGTTTCTGATGACATCTATCTGGATGTAGAGCGGAAGTTCCTCGAAAACCTTCACGTCGTACTTTCCACCGAGCTTTTCAAGAACCCTCTCGTAAGTCCCCGGTTTTGGCTTCACTAGGCAGATATCAACGTCGCTCCGTTTTGTTGCCTCTCCTTTAGCGTATGAGCCATAGAGGAGTATCCCCATGCAGTCATCTTTGAATGGCCTGAAGTCCCTGCGGAGCTGTTCTATAATGGACACGCCACCACCAAGGGATTTTTAATAAAATTGTTACATAAATGGTTTGTGGTGCCAGTTTGTCCTAACAATCAAAAAACTCCAACACCTTATCCTCTCCGCCCGGAAGAACCAAAGGCCTCGACAGGTGCTTCCTCGCATCGGGGGGAACCTCGTAGATTTTCCTCTCTAACTCCCGGGGCACCTCAAAGGGAATTAACTTCTTCGGCATTCTATACCCACAGCGCTTGCATTTCAAATAGTCCCCTTTGCTCTTCATCGTTCCTCCGCATCTGGGACATTTCGGCTTTTTGAACTCGATTTTGGGAACGAGCTTCACCGGGTAGAACTTTTCGAGGTTGAGCGTTAAAACCCCTTCGTGCTCCTTAACTCCACCAGCCGCGATAATCTCGTCTCCGGGCAGGAGCTTTCTCACGTAGTTCCTGAACTTCTTGGTTGGCTCAAAGGCCGCAACCCTAATCCTCCCGGTGTCATCCTCAAGCTCGAAGAAGACGTGCCTGCCAACCTCCCAGTAAGGGCCAGCAACTCTTCCCCTCACGACCGCGCTGTCGTAAAGCTTGAGCTCGCCGATTTTCTTCGGAGTTAAATGGTCGTCGGTGTTCTGGTTGGTCTTGTAAATCTGGTAGAATGCAACAGGCTCAAGGAACTCAACGCGCTCGAAGACCTGAACGACTTTTCCCTTATCAATCCCCCTGATTCCCACCAAGACGGGGTCCTTTCCGTGGGGCGTTATCAAAACGCTCCGCTTGTAGGGGTCAACGTTGTCGTAGCTGAAGGGGTAAGCCCAGCTATCTGCCAAAAAGACGCTCTCCGCGTTTACCCTTCTCGGCGTTCCCCAGTTTTCGGGCTCGCGATAAGCTAAAAGCTCGTAGGTGAAGCGCTTGAGAGGATAGCCTATCGAAGCGAGCGCCCCTATTATCCCCCTCCCCAGCTTGAACTTGAAAACCTCAGCCCCAACCCTTCTGGCAACTTCCTCGGCCTCTTCAATCGTAACGTGCTCCCTCAGGGCTTTAATCGAGAACTCGCGGAGCTCTCTTGGGATATCCCCCTCAAGGAATGCAACGCCGGGGTTGGTATTCTCGTGAGTGAAGTCGGCGAGCTGGTTTACGTAAAAGAGGACGGTGTCCTTGATTTCCGGGATAACGTCATCCTTCGCCTCGAAGCTCATCGAGACCGCTCCGTTGCCCCGGGTTTTGTAGGGGATGTTCGGGTTGAGCCTTATCAGTCTAGGCAAATCCACGGGCTCCGCTACCCTTGAGAGCTCGCGGTAGAGGAGCGCGCCGAGGTAGGTCGTGCACATGCCGTTTGGTGAATCCGTGTCGTCGATGCCGATGTGGATGAGCATGTTTGGGGGAAATGCGATGGAGTTTAAAAATCAACCGCCCTGAACCTCTCGTAGAAAAGAACGTCAACAAAGCCCTCACCGGGCACGTATTGGTGTTTCCTCAGCCTTCCCGCGGGCTGGAAGCCGTTTTTCTCGAGTATTCTGATGGAGGCAACGTTGGGCTCGTAGACCCTGGCGTAGACCTTTCGTAGGTTGAGCCAGTCGAAGGCGTATTCCAGGGCCAGTTTTACTGCTTCGCTCCCGTATCCCCTCCCCCAGTGCTCCCTCGCCAGGAAGTAGCCGAGCTCGGCGTGACCGTTGTGGTGATCTATACGGTGGAGGCCGACCAGTCCCAGGGGGGAGCTCGAGGAGTTCTCAATGACCGCGAAGACCTTTTCGCTCCTCTTTTCCCGCCTCAGGGCCTCGTACCACTCGAGCTCATCCTCGTAGAAGAACACCTCCTCCGGGAAGGAGAGGTACCTTCTAACCTCGCGGTCGTTGTACCACAGCCAGACCCTTCGAAGATCCTCCCTGAGGAGCACTCCCAGAGAGACGGAACCGCCCCTGATCACCACGGGTCTCATCCGAACACCTTAAGTTTATTAAGCCCTTCGCGTATTTAAAAGTGATGGAGAGGGAGAGACTCATAAAAACCGTCGAGGCAATACTCAGGGAGTCGGGAATGCGAACGGCCAGGCTTGAGTTTCGGGGGTCGTGCTTCGACCTGGTCGCGAGCGGGTTATTCACCCTGCTGTTCATCAAGGTGGCCCTCAACATTGACACCGTAACCGGGGAACAGGCCGAGGATCTGAAGCGTCTGGCCAGCTTTTTCAACGCATCCCCAATAATAGTTGGTCTCAAGACAAAGAACGCCGAACTGGAGGAGGGGGTCGTCTACGAACGCTTCGGAATCTATGCGCTCAGGCCCGAGACCCTCTACGATATCCTCATCGGAAACGAGCTTCCAGCTATCTTTGCCGAGCGCGGCGGTCTCTACGTGCGGGTCAACGGCCCCCTGTTAAAGCGCCTCCGTGAGGAGCGCGGCTATTCGATAAACGAGCTGGCCCAGTTACTCGGTGTCTCGCGGAAGAGCCTGATAAACTACGAGCGCGGTGAGCAGGCCGTTTCCCTTGAGGTTGCGCTCCGTCTGGAGGAGCTTTTTGATGAACCCATAGCCAGGCCGATAGACGTTCTGAACTCCAGAGTAGAGGCCAACCTCGACGTCAACCCGGAGACGCCCCTCGAAAAGGAGATCTTCGACCGCCTGAAGAAGCTCGGCCTCGGAGTCGTCAAGGTGAAGAAGGCCCCCTTCAACGCGGTCTCAAGGGAGAACGAGTTCAGGATCCTGACCGGAATAGACCAGCGCAAGACCCGCTCAACTGTAAAGAGGGCTGAGATGATGGCCGAGGTGGGGAAGATCATCAACTCCGACGGCGTTTTCATACTGGAGAAGGCGAAGACGGAGGTTGTCGGGAACGTCCCCCTGATCCCGAAGGAGAGCCTTGATGAGGTTAGGGACGTGGATGAACTTGTGGATCTCATCGAGGATCTAAAGAAGGAAGTACGAAAGGAGCTCTTTGGCTGAACTCCCGTCAGCTTCTGGCTCCTCCGACAGCTCAGCCGAATATAACCTTCTTCCAGACCTCCCTGAGCTTCGGTACGTACTCCTTCGGCGAGGCTATTAAAACGGCCCATCTCGGAGTCTGGCGCCTCTTCAGTGCGTTCGCCAGGGGGGTTACCTTCGTTAGAGGCTGAACCTCACCGTTCCCGAGGAGGACGTTTATCTCGGTCGATTTGAGCCTCGGCTCGCTGAGCATCAGGTCGGCTATGCTGAACTCGAGGATCACTTCGCCTTCCCTCGCTCCAACGGCATCCGCCAAAGCGCGCTCCATCTCCTGCCTCCTCTTCACGTTCCTGTAAGCTGTTAGAAGCTCCCTCTTCTCCTCGGCACTCAGTTCATCGGCGTTCGCGAGGACGGCGGCCTTGTAGAGCTCGCGGTACTTCACCCTCCGAACCATCTCCGCGGGAAGGCCCTCCAAATCCTCAAGCTCGACCAGAACGCGGCAATCTATCATCCTCCAGAAGTCCCAGAGGTGGCCCTCCTCGAGGGCGAACTCCAGAGCCCTGGTCAGCATTCCCTCTGCTATCTTAACCGTGTGATGGAAGTAGACGCGCGAGTACATCAGCGAGCGTGCCACCATCATGCCCTCCACAGCTTCGACGCCCTTTTCATCCACCACGAGCTCTCCATTGTGGATTCTGAGCACCTTCAGAAGCCTCTCAAGGTCGATTATGCCGTGGGCAACCCCGGTGTAGTGGGCGTCCCTTATGAGGTAGTCGAGCTGGTCCACATCAACGTCCCCGTGGAGCATCTGGCCGAGGTAGCGTTTCCTGGCCCTCCCGACGATAAGGTTCGCGACGTCTTTGGGAGTAAAGTCGTAGCCGTAGCTCTCGATTATCCCCGGGATTCTTCCCCCGTTCTCGCTCTCGGTGATGTTTATCCGCCCGAGGATTATGTCCTGGCCGAGGTGCATGTGGTCGCGCTCTTTAACGTAGTGCTTGTAGATACTCTCGAAGGTGTGGCTGAAAGGGCCGTGGCCGATGTCGTGGAGGAGCGCGCCGACCTGGAGGAGCATGCTTTCGTCCTCGCTCAGCCCGACCTCACTGGAAAGTCTCCTGGCGATGTTCCACGCGCCGAGGGAGTGCTCGAAGCGGCTGTGGTTCGCGCCGGGGTAGACGAGGTAAGCCAACCCGAGCTGCCTTATGTGTCTCAGCCTCTGGAACTCTGGTGTTTTAACGAGGTCGAGGATGAGTCCGGTTAGCTTCATGCTCCCGTGAATCCCGTCGTGAATAATCTTCCCATCCATCGGCACCACCGCTGGAGATTTGAGAAGGGACTTAAATAAGTTTTCGGCATTGTGACAACGGTGCACTGAGGTGAAAAAGGAAAGAGAGCTTTTCCAGGGTCTCAGAGGTCCCTGCCGACAATGTATATTCTCTTCGTCTTGCCGAGCCTCTTCGGAAGGTCCGCGCGGAGCTTGTCGATTGGGACGGCCTCTATCACGAGTTCCGCCTGCCTGGACTCCTCGACCTCGTAGCGGACCGGGTTGTTGGCTTCGTATATGAGCTCCCTCACCTCGTCCTCTATTCCAGCTGGTTTTTTGTCCCTGTATGCGACGCGAATTACTGCCTTTGGCTTTGGATTCTGCGGCGAGAGGGGATGGTAGATTATCACGAAGTCAAGGAGATCGGGGTGGTTGTAGACTATCTCCATCACCTGATCTATGTGGAGCTTTGCTCCGGCGAGGCTTATCACGTCCTTGAGACGGATTATGTTCCTGACCCTTCCCCTTTCTATCCTCGCGAGGTCGCCGATGTCGTAGTTGAAGAGCGGGAGGCCCGTCAGCTCTCCCTCGCGCATCACCTTGGTTATGTATATTCGCTTGTACTGATCGTAACCGTCCTTCGTGTCCTTCAGGACCACTATAGACTCCGTGAACTCGAAGGGAGAGCTAGTCTTTCGCGTCACCACACGGTAGCCGGTTATTGCATCCTCCGTGGAGCCGAAGTTGTCTATGATGACCGCGTTGGGGAACAGCTCCAGCGTGGCCTTCGCGAGCTCCGGTGTGAGGGTTTCGCCGCCAACGACTATCGTCTGGATGTCGTTCCTGATTGACTCCGGCAAGATGAGGCCCAGGTTGTATGCTGTTGCCGTGAGACAGAAGAGTGCCGTCGGCTGGATGTCCTTCAGTTCCTTGAGCAGCATCTCCCGGTCGAGTAGGTATCTAACGGGCACCTGGTAGTAGGCCGATCTGGAGTTAACGGCTTCAAGACCACCGTAGGCGAACATCCCGGAGGACGATGGTAGCGGTGGGAAGAAGGACGCTATCCTGTCGCCTTTGTCCAGGTGTTTTCTGACCCAGGCCTCTATCTGCCTTCCCGTTCTCATGCGGTCGTCCCTGGTGTATGGGATCCTCTTGGGCTTTCCCGTTGTCCCGCTCGTTCTCATGACGGTGTGGAAGAGGCCGGGCTCCCGGACGTAGTCGGGCCATATCTCCCGGATCCTGTACAGATCGTGGGGCTTTATACTAACTCTGTCCGTCAACTCGGCCAGATCCCGGGGAGTTATGGCTTCAACATCTACTTCCGAAAACTTCTCCCTCCAGAAAGCCGTCGTTTCCACGGCCTTCCTCACGGTGTACCTGAGGTCCCGCACGCCGGCATCGTCGGTTTTTCCAATCACCAGGGTCACGAACGTTCACCGAATAGGATGTATTGCAAACTACTATTTAACTCTTGGCATTTCTCCCAATTCCCTGGGGGGTGGTTTAAAAAAACCTAAAAAACCTTTTATACTTCCCGGCCGGAGTTATACCTATGAAATACGAAACACTAATTGAAGAGGTTCAAAGGGACCCCCTGGGCATCGGTGACGAATGGGCCAGGGAGTACCTCAGGGATGTGTTCGAGTTTCACTTTGAGAGAACCCCCTACTGGAGGAGCGTTGCCGAAAGATTGAAGCCCGATCTAGACGAGATCTTCCAGGGAAGCCTGGTGGAGGTGGTCGAGAACATCTTCAACGCGGGTCTCACAGTTGACGAGGACTACCTGAGGGCCCGCTGGGTGGACTTCGTTCCCGATGGTTACCACGGCAGGATACGGTTCTACCAGTCCTCCGGTACGACCAGGGAGAGGGCCATTGGCCACTGGGACGCGGACTACCTCAGGATCCTGCACCCCTACCTGAGGGCGGCCCTGGACGGTATCTACGGTCTCGCAGAATTCTACGATCTGGATCACCGGATGAGGGCAATAGCTCACGGACCCTACGGCTGGTACCAGGACGAGATAAGTGAACTGGTATGGAGCTACGGGGGAATGCTCTACTTCATCGGGATGGAAACCGACGGCCTCAAGAGAATCCTCAGGGAACAGGGGCTCGATGCAGTTTTGAGGCTTCTCGACCCGCTCGTGAGGTACACCCGGCGCGTTATGGAAACCGACAGGATAAACACGGTCCGCTCGGCGCCGCAGCTGATGTCCCTCTTTGAACCCTACAGGGAATCCATCGAGACGGCCATAATAAGCGGGGTTGGAATAACAAACGAGTTCTTCGAACACCTGTCCGAGCTCTTCGAGAACACCCGCCTCATACCCCTCTACGGCTACTACCTCTTCGGGGATCTAGTGGGCGTTCATCATCGCGGTGAGTTCCGGTACTATCCCAACAGGCCTGCTACCATCGTCTTTCCGATGGAGATGCGAGACGGAGAGTACAGGGTGGTCGGACGCGGTGAAAGGGGCAGGGTTGCCTTTGTGATCGCCAGGCCGGAGGTTCTCGTTGTGAAATTCGAGGACGAAACCGCCACCCGGGTTCCGCCGACGGGTCCTTTCAGGTGGGACGGGTTCGGGGATCCCTCCAGGGAAGTGAGGTGAGGCGGTTGGACGGGACTCGGACCCTGCTCTTCCTCGAGGCCTCCATAGTCATGGGAGCGGATCTCCTTGCAGCAGTTCTGATATTCCGGATATACCTTCGCAACAGAAGGCGCTCCGCACTGGCCTTCTCCATGGCGTGGCTCTTCGATTTTATATTCGTCCTCTCCGCCGCCCAGCAGACCGAGATCTGGCAGATGGTCGGCCTCATAAGCCTCCCCGTGTTCTCGGGTCTGATCTTCTACGGTTCCGTGAAGTTCCTCGAGGAGGAATCCCTCAACGTTCAGCACAGCATCCTCGCCTTCTTCTCCCTGATGCCAGTTGCCTTTATCCTCTATATCTTCGGAGTGTACGCCTACACAAAGGACCCCCTGTGGACGGCCACCACCGCCACCGCCCTCGGAATCAGCGGTGTTTTTGTCGTTGCCGGCGGACTGCTCCTCATGGAGGTTGAGGAGATATACCAGAGTGCCGTCAGATATCTGTACATCGGGATAATACTCTTCGGTCTCCATCTGATCCCAGCGGCCCTCTTCGGAAAGGAGGTGTGGTACGGGACCATCGGCTTCACCATGTCAACGATTCTAATAGTCTTCATGGTCTGGGCGATGGTAAAGCTTACCTCTTCCGAGAAGTTCCAGCCTCCTAGAAACGGCGGCCCCCAGCGGAAGGTGGACATCAAGCCGGGAGCCATGGTGGTGGATCCGGGGGAGTACCGGCAGCTCAAGGAGAAGCTCAGGGACATGCCGGTGCTGGCCTTCGTGAGGGACATAAGCGACGTCCCGGAGAAGTGGCAGACCTACTTCGTTACCACCGTGCCCTTCAGGGGGGACTTCAAAACAATAAACCCCACGAACCTCGCCAAGATGACCGAACTGTCCTACCAGTACCTCGAGAGCTTTGCTCAGTCTGGCGGACAGGGGGTAATCGTCATTGACTGCTTCGAGTACCTGACGATATACAACCAGTGGGAGAGTCTGATGAAGTTCATGGCCAAGCTGAGGGATTTCGTGATAGTCAACAGGGGCACGCTCATAGTCGTCGTAGACAGGGACAGCCTCGAACCCCAGAAGTACTCCCAGCTCAGAAAACTCCTGGGGTAAGGGCAGGTTTTATATACCTGCCTCCCTAACTTCCAAGTGCCCCCGCGCGAGGACCCCGGGGAGAATGAACCGGGGGGCGATGCGGGGGCTACAGCCCGGTCTCAGCGAGGTCCCCGCGGGAGGGCCTTCCGCGTTACGGAGCGCGATGACCGCGGGAAACCCAGACCGGGCACAGAAGGCCCGCTCGGGTTAACCCGTCCAATTTTGCCCGCTGGCTGGGATGAGGACGGGGGTTACGGGCGGGCCACACCAGATGTTCCGTCCCTTTCCAGATTTGTTCTACTCTTACCGATGGTATGCAATATATGGAGAGAAAACGTTATTAACATCAATGTCCCTAAATGTATCGCAATGACCCGGACCGTCCCCACGAAAAACTCCGCAAGGGATGTTCGCGAACTGATACCCTGGATAGACAACACGCCGATGAGATCCATTCTGGAGAACGCCGAGAGGATCGCCGAGTTGAAAAAAACTGATGAAACTGAGGGAGACACCCCCCTCGACCTTCCCGATGAGTTAAAGGGAATACTCAAGACCCCCAACCTGCAGAGGCTCATGGAAAGGATAATCTAGTAGAGGGTCACCCAGACTTCTTCCCCCTCAAGATAGCCCTCGCTGTCCTCGGGGATTCCTATGTACCCGTTGCTCTCCACGAGGGAGCTTATTATTCCGCTTCCCTTCTTGCGTATCGGCCTCGCTTTACCGTTCTCATAGTGAACTTTGACGAACTCGTACCTGCCGAGCTGGCTCGGAACCCTCTCCACGAGCTTCGCCCTGACCCTGACCTCGTATTCCCTCGCACCGACGAGCTTCGCTAGGGCGTGCTTGACGTAGAGGTGGAACTGGGCAAACACCGCAGCAGGATAGCCGCTCATGACGAAGGTTCTATCGCCGTAGCCTATCGGCCTTCCCGGCTTTATCGTCGTCCCGTGGAAGAGCAGGTTGACGAAGCGGTGCGCGAAGTCCTTATCGCCGAAGGCAGAACCGCCCGTGACGAGGACGAGATCACACTCCTCCCTGGCCTTTTTTATCGTCTCCCCAATCCTCTCCTCGTCATCGGGGATTAAGCCGTAGAACTTCGGCTCGCCGAAGTACTGCCTAACCAGACCTTTCAGCATAACCGAGTTGCTGTCGAGGATCTTGCCGGCTTTTAGCGCTCCCTCATCGAACTCCTCAATGAGTTCGTCCCCGGTGACGATTATACCTACGAGGGGTTTTCTCTTCACCCCCACGGTCTTAAAGCCGAGGCTCTTGAGGAGGGCCAAATCCTGGGGCCTCAGGATCTGTCCCTTTCTGAGAACGAGTTCACCCTTCTTCACGTCCTCCCCGGCGAAGGCAACGTTCTGGCCGGGGGCAACTGGCCGAAGAACCCGTATTATGTCCCCATCACGCTCCGCCATTTCCTGCATCAAAACCGCGTTGGCCCCATCAGGTATCTTCGCCCCGGTGGTCAGTTTCACTGCAGTGCCGGGTTGCACCCTTGCATTACTCTCCTCCCCGGCCACGATCTCATCGATGACCCTTATCTCAACCGGCCGGTACTCCCTCGCCTGGAATGTGTCCTCTGCCCTTAAGGCGTAGCCATCAACGGCTGCCCTGTCGAAGGGAGGGCTGTCGATGGGTGAGACCATATCCTCCGCGAGAACCCTACCAAGTGCCTTATCAAGGGGAACCTCCTCCGCATCTCCAATCTCCTCAATGTCCCCCAGCATGAGCCGGAGGGCTTCCCTGTAAGGAGTCAGCTTCTTGAACTCCCTCATATCACTCACCCGCGTGCTTCAGCACGTGGCCCCCTTCGTTGAGAATAATCCTAATTCCGGTCTTCGCTGCACCGAGGCTTCCGGGGAGGCAGAACACCGCCATCGCCCTGCCCGAGCTTTTGATGATTCCCGCTGTGGCCCTGCTCATGACCGCGGCGGTCCCAATCTCTTCATAGCTCAAGAGCCTGAATATCTCACCGAAGCCCGTCAGTTCTTTGTCGAAGAGCGGCCTGACGCTCTCTATCGTGACGTCCCTGGGGGCAACACCAGTTCCTCCAGAGGTGATCAGCACGTCCGCCCCCGCCCTGAAGGCGTTGACCACCGCCCCCACGATTTCCATCTTCTCATCCGGAACGACGGCGTAGTAAACCCTCTCATGGCCGGCTTTCTCAAGCTCCTCAATCAGGAACCTTCCGCTCTTGTCCTCCTTCTCGCCCCGGCTCGCGGTGTCGCTGACGGTCACAACGGCGAACTTGAACCTTTTCGGGGCCTTCCCCCTGTGCTCCTCAACACCCATGCTACCACCTCCGTAAACTTTTCCCGGGACTTAATAACCTTTCAGCAAACGGAAGGGTTTAACAAGATTGGGACGGGGGACTCGCTGTCACTCTCTCCAATCGGGTATCGATCCAAAATCTTTTTAAACCCCTGTCCACCTCTATACCCCGGTGGTGCCTATCGTCCACCGTGGTGCATATTTCAATCCCTGAACTCAATGCATTCCGCCCTTCTGGGGTAGTCCCGATTCCAGCACCACCGTCAAGGTTTTTAAGCCACCCTTCTGAGGTTATCCCATCTTTAAAAAACCGAAAAGGTGATTGCTATGCTCCCCAAGAACTACAACCCCAAAGAGGTTGAACCCAGATGGCAGAAGTTCTGGCTCGATGAGAAGGTTTACAAATACGAGCTCGACGAAAAGAGACCGAGCTACGCTATAGACACTCCTCCGCCGTTCACGAGCGGAACGCTCCACCTCGGCCACGTTCTGAGCCACACCTGGATTGACATAATCGCGCGCTACAAGAGGATGACCGGCTACAACGTTCTCTTCCCGCAGGGCTTCGACAACCACGGTCTGCCAACCGAACTGAAGGTCGAGAAGGAGTTTGGAATAAGCAAGGACCAGCCGGAGAAGTTCCTCCAGAAGTGCGTCGAGTGGACGTGGCAGGCCATCGAGGCTATGAGAAACCAGTTCATCCGCATAGGGTATTCAGCGGACTGGGATCTTGAGTACCACACGATGGACGACTGGTATAAGGCCGCAGTGCAAAAGTCCCTCCTCGAATTCTATAAGAAAGGGTTGCTTTACCAAGCCGAACACCCCGTCTACTGGTGTCCGCGCTGCAGGACGAGTTTAGCAAAGGCTGAGGTCGGCTACGTCGAGGAAGAGGGTTACCTCTACTATATCAAGCTCCCCCTGGCTGATGGAAGCGGTCACGTGCCGATAGCAACCACTAGGCCCGAGCTGATGCCGGCATGTGTCGCTGTATTTGTTCATCCAGACGACGAGAGGTACAAGAACGTCGTCGGCAAGAAGGTGAAGCTCCCGATATTCCAGCGCGAAGTCCCTGTTTTAGCGGATGAAGACGTTGACCCGAGCTTTGGAACCGGAGCGGTCTATAACTGTACCTACGGTGACGAGCAGGACGTTGTCTGGCAGAAGCGCTACAACCTGCCCGTAATCATTGCCATCAACGAGGACGGAACGATGAACGAGAGGGCAGGTCCTTACAAGGGCCTCAAGACCGAGGAAGCGAGAAAGAAGATAGCCGAAGACCTTGAGAAGATGGGTCTCCTCTACAAGAAGGAGAAGATAAAGCACCGCGTTCTGAGGCACACCGAGAGGAGCTCCTGTATGGCACCCATTGAACTCCTTCCAAAGAAGCAGTGGTTCATAAAGGTGAAGGACTTCACAGACGAGATAGTCAAGGTGGCAAAGGAAATCAACTGGTATCCGGAAGATATGTTCCTCCGCCTGAAGGACTGGGCAGAGTCGATGGACTGGGACTGGGTCATAAGCAGGCAGAGGGTTTTCGGCACGCCGATTCCCTTCTGGGTCTGCGACAGCGGTGAGATAATCCTCCCCGACGAGAAAGACCTGCCCGTGGACCCGCGCTTCGATAAACCGCCGAGGAAGTGCTCCGACGGAAGCGAGCCGAAGCCCGTAACTGATGTCCTCGACTGCTGGGTTGATTCCAGCATAACCCCGCTGATAATAAGCAGGTGGCACGACGCTATAAAGGGCGACGAGGAAGGAAAGCGCTGGTTCGAGCACAACTTCCCGACCGCTCTGAGACCCCAGGGAACGGACATCATAAGGACGTGGGCCTTCTACACGATATTCAGGACGTGGGTTCTCACCGGGGAAAAGCCCTGGAAGGACATCCTCATCAACGGTATGGTCGCCGGGCCTGACGGAAGGAAGATGAGCAAGAGCTACGGCAACGTCGTTGCTCCGGACGAGGTCATTCCAAGGTATGGAGCCGATGCTTTAAGGCTCTGGACGGCCTTGGCCCCACCCGGCGAGGACCACCCCTTCAAGTGGGAGACGGTTGACTACAACTACCGCTTCCTGCAGAAGGTCTGGAACATCTACCGCTTTGCAGAGCGTCATTTGGAAGACTTCGACCCCGCCAAAGCGCCAGCCGAGCTTGAACCCCTCGACCGCTGGATTCTCTCAAGGCTTCACAGACTCATCAAGTTCGCCACGGAGGAGATGGAAAAGTATCGCTTCAACCTGCTCACGAGGGAGCTCATGACCTTCGTCTGGCACGAGGTTGCGGACGACTACATCGAGATGATCAAGTACCGCCTCTATGGAGACGACGAGGAGAGCAAGCTCAAGGCCAAGGCGGCGCTCTACGAGTTGCTCTACAACACCATGCTCCTGCTGGCTCCCTTCGTGCCCCACATAACCGAGGAGCTTTACCAGAACCTCTTCCGCGAGAGGGTTAAGGCAAAGAGCGTCCACCTCCTTGAGTGGCCGAAGTTCAGGGAGGATAGGATTGACGAAAACGCTGAAAAACTCGGCGAGCTGGCCAGAGAGATAGTTGGGGCCATTAGGCGCTACAAGAACAGCCACGGTCTCGCTTTGAACGCGAAGCTCAAGCACGTTGCCATCTACTCCACCGACTCCTACGAGATGCTCAAGACTATAGAGAAGGACATCGCCGGAACCATGAACATCGAGAGGCTCGAGATTGTCAAAGGAGAGCCGCAACTCGAGGAGCGCATCATCGAGATAAAGCCGAACTTCAGAACGGTTGGCCCGCGCTATGGAAAGCTCGTGCCGAAGATTACCGCCTATCTCAAAGAGAACGCGGAGGAAGTGGCGAAAGCCCTCAAGGAGCGCGGAAAGGTTGAATTTGAGGTTGAGGGAGAAAAGGTAGAGCTTACCAAGGACGACGTTGTCGTAAAGAAGGCCGTCTTCAGCGAGGGCGAGGAGGTTGAGACCGCGGTCGTTGGGGATGCAGTGATTCTCTTCTTCTGACTTTACCCTTTTGATCCGGTGTCCAGGGATGGTGTACACTACCGGGAGGGATTTTCGTGAACTCAGAACTGTCTTCAGAGTGGTGTGCGGTTTTTATTGATGGTGGGTATCTCGGCAAGGTTTTAAAAAGTGAGTTTAAGGAAGTGAGGATAGATTTCCTCAAACTGTCGGAGAGAATATGCCCCGGAAAGAGATTGAGGACATACTATTACAACGCACCCCCGTACCAAAGCAATCCTCCCACCCCGGCGGAAAAGGAGAGATACTTCAAGGCAATGAGATTCTTCAACCATATTGATCGCCTCGAACGTTTTGAGGTAGTCTATGGCAAAACCGTAAAGCGCTATACCTCCGAAGGAAAAGAGTACTTCACTCAAAAGGGCGTCGATGTCAGACTGGCGGTGGATCTGGTACGTCTTAGCTGGGCAGGCCATATAAAGATTGCAGTTCTCATTGCGGGGGACAATGACTTTGTACCCGCAGTGAAAGCCGCAAAAGATGCGGGAGTCATAGTGAAACTGTATTACTCAAGGAACAACTCCTCTGAGGAGCTCATATCCGCCGTTGATGAGGCCGAAGAGATAACCCGAGAGTTAATCAACGAGTGCAAAAGGTATTAGCCCATACCTTTCAGCAGTTATAACACAGCATCGCGGCCTTCCTGAGGAGCAGGACGCGGTAGAGTTTGCCGTTTATGATCTTCGCGTTCGATATCTTGTTGAGGTGGTGTATCCTTCTTCTTTCTAAGGCTATGAGGTCAAGCTCCCGGAGAACCTTCACGAAGTCCTCCCAGCGGATTTTGAGCCATTGGGAATATTCATCGAAGAGCTCCTTCTCCACAACGCGGTAGATTCTCCCATCCACCCTGTAGCGGATTGCCCTCTTTGGCAGCTCCTTCCTCAGGCGCCAGCGCGCGTGTAGAGGCTCCTGCATCTCGTAAACCGCCAGGTCCATGCTCTTCCCTTCCACCATCATCTTGAGGACTATGCCGAGGATGCGGTTTATCCTGTCCGGGACGCCAACGACATCACCTTTGAGAACGATCTTCCTTCTCCGGACCCTTATCCCGGCTTTCTCCAGCTCCTCCCCTATCTTTGGGGTCAGCTTTTTCTCCCCTCCGGTGTCCACTATCCCACCTATTACGAACGCCCTAACGTCGAAGTCCTTCTCGCTTAAAACCTCATCTGCCCAGGGGTCAAGGAGAACGACCTCATCTATCCCCTTTTCCATTAAAAACTCCGCCGTCGAGCTCCCATAAGATGTTATCCTATCAAGGGGACCGTGGAACATCTTCCTGAACTCCTCGTTGGCCCACGTTACTGCAAGCTCTTTTCCAGTGAAGTAGTCCCTCAAAAGGCCGTAGCACTGGTTAATCTGGAGGCAGACCTTGCCCTTCTCCTTTTGAGTGTGTCTGTCCCAGAGCTGGAGGTCAACTATGAAGTAGGGCCAGTCCGGGAGTTTTGAGCGAAGTTCCTCGGGTGAGAGAACCATCTCGAACTTGTCCTTCATGCAGAGCGGGGCGTAGGCGTAATGGGAGCCCTCGACGCGCTTTCCTTCGAGATCCCAGGCCACGGCGGTCTTCTCCGGGACCCTGAAGATCGCCCCTTTCCCGTGGACTATCTCTATCGCTATGTCCTGGAGTCTGTTCCTCGACTTCCTGAATCGCTTCGAGAGGGTTCCAATGCTCTCAATCCCCTTCTCCTTCAGCGCTTCCCTGAAAACATCGGCGAGGGTTTTCATAGCCATCGGTTGTGCCTTGGGGCGGGGGTTAAAAAGGTTGCTGGGCGGGTTATACGAAAGATTTTTAAACGCTCGCCCTTCCCTAATATCGAGCCCCGGTGGTGTAGCCCGGTCAAACATGCGGGCCTTTCGAGCCCGCGCCCCGGGTTCAAATCCCGGCCGGGGCACCATAAGAAACTTTGCCTTCGCAAAGTTTCATCAAAGTTCGTAACTCTTCTCGAAAACGCATTTATTAGCAGAGTTCTGTAACTCAAAACCTTTACTCTAAGTGGGAACCTTTCACAAGCTACCCCAGATGGTTTACACTGAAAAGACGCCCAAAGGGCGTCAAAAGAAAACAAACCCCTATCTGGGGAACTCGAAGAGCGTTCCCAAACATTACGGTCAGAAACTAAATGCAAGAACCTCTAAATGCCCATTTTTAAGAGCTACAAACTTTTCACCAGCATTTCTCAAAGGCTGTGAGCGAAGTTTGACTGAGGGTTGCATGTCGCTTCTAAAAAATTCCCAGTTTTAGGAAGGTTTACTCCTTCACTTGCCGATGTCTAGTGTTTTACTGTGGGGATAACGCCCGAAGGGCGTTAAGAAGAAGTCGAAACTTGTTTTAGGTAACATTTTAGATACAAACTCGCTTTAGACTTGTAGTCTTGAGAGGACATGCAAACTCGTTCTGGCAGTTTTGGTGGAAGTTCACTTTTTGATCAAACTTTGCGGGACAAAGTTTGCTTGTTGGCGCAAAACGCCGCTTCCACTCTCGTTCAAGCGTCCCTAACGAATGGCGGAAAGAGAGTGTGCTTTTCTGAAAATGCAAATTTTCAGGTGGTGTACTCATTCATTTGTCGCTGTTTCAAAGTGAGTACCTTTTAAGGGGTAATCTTCCAAGAGAGTTGAAGGTCCTATAATGTCTCCTTTTTCTTATTCGCTTGAGATACTCACTATATCTTATCCCCACAGGATTGAAGATTTAGCGTAAAGTTATTGTATGGGCATGTAAGTAAGCATTAAATGTCGGTGGTTATGTTGAGACGTGGGGACTTTATTAAGAACCTTAAAGGAACAATTGGGTTTAATGTCCTCCTGCTAGTATTTAGCATGGTTTGGCTTTTTGTTCTCTTTTTGGGTTATCTAAGTAAAGATAGTTTCGTTATTAATCTAGTTATTGCAGCTGCAAATCTTATGATGGCAATTTTTGTTGCTTTTCAAACAAATGCTATTGAGAGAACTATCAAGGAGACGACCCAACAGACGGAACTTACAAATAAGTATCTCCTTGAAACTCAAAAGCAAAGATTAAGAATCGAGGAGATTAAAGATTTGCTTTCCTCTTATCTCGATCGTATTGTAACCCTTGCAACTGATCTTGACCAGAGAGGAACATATGCAAACAGTTTTCCAAACCCCGATAAGTACATTAGGGAAGGCGTTATTCATTTCAGAACGGGTTCAACCCAGTCTGAAGTGGGATTCGGAATACGGGCAGCTAAATATATCAAAATGCTCTTGGAGTGCATGAATTTCACCAAATTACTGGAGAGGCATAACAAATTGGCGGAAGAATTTCACAGCTCAAAGATAACACCTGAAGAAAGAGACCGATATCGGAATGAATTAAGAGAAAGCGCTAATACCATTAAAAAGAAAGCGCAGGAGATATTGCTCATTCCAGACAAAGAAATAGAGAGGATGTTTGTTAGAATAATATTTGAGAATAAGTGTAACTGAGGATTATAATGCGATTGCTTTTCAACCTCAAACTACATAAACAATATATTATTTTTGAGTGATCATTCCACCATTCCACCCACTGTAAACCTTTTTAATCCTCCCTCCCATTCCCCACCGATGCTCGCCGTAAGAGTCCCCAAGAAAGAGGCCGAAAAGATCAGGAGGAAGCTCCTCGAACTCGGCGTCCTGGCTAATGGCTACTCCATAAAACGGGAAGGAGGCTTTGTCCTCTTCCCT